>LKMJ01002050.1_pt1 | contig 18326 bp, 20 predicted proteins | sample 643391 | NCBI WGS metagenome assembly LKMJ01 (sample SAMN04112250, study PRJNA286221) | soda lake metagenome | biome: soda lake; feature: Kulunda Steppe; material: water; isolation source: sample PL-Br10 brine of Picturesque Lake | place: Russia: Kulunda steppe | collected 2010-07 | reverse complement strand
TCGATAACTGAATGCTGAATACAGCCTCTGTACTGACTGTTCGTCGGACAGTAGCAGAGGGGTATGCGAACTGTTCCATGACACCCTCACCGTAGCGCCAACTCTATTTGCGTCCGGTCAGCCGACGTTTCCTCCCAGATCTTCGCGTATCGCTTCGATATCGTCTCCCGCGAGCGACCGCTCGTGGAACTCGACGATATCGTCCATAGCAGGCTCGGGCGTGTGTCCTACGCCCTCGTACAGCCGGAAGACGGCATTCACCTCGGCCTCCTCGTAGACGGATTTGCAGTAGGGAAATCGCTCTTCGTGAATATCCTCGCCGTAGGTCAGTATCGCGCTCGCGCGGAGCTCCGGGTCGGTCCAGGCGTCCGGGTACAGGAGTGCGTCCTTGCCGTCGTCCGTCCCCATGTACATGAACTGGTCGACCGCACGGAACGCCTCCAGGTCGAAGGGCTCGCCCGTCAGTTCCTCGACGTTTGCAACGCCAACTGGGTAGTCGAGTTTTCTGTCCCCGAGGGCCCGAACGTTCGCGCTTTCGCGAGGTAGGAGTACGAGTCCATTGATTCCGCCTGCGGTGACTGAACTGACACGGTCGGGGTGGAGAGCAGCGAATCGGTTGACGAACGCCGCCTGTGAAGAGAATCCGTTCAGCATGAACTCTTCCTCGACTGGATAGCCCGCCTCCGCGAGACGCTTGCGGGCATCGTCGACCATCCGAAGCAACTGCAGATCGACACGCTCCAGTGGACCTTCCTCGATCTGCATCGTCCTGGCACAGAGCATGTGAATCATGTGCGTCCAGTCGACCGGCTCTTCGAAGGGCCGCGGGAACACCGGAATCAGAAATGGGGCACCGAGTTCGTCCGCAACGCGCCGACCGGTTCCGCCTTCCATTCGCTCGCTGGCGATATCGAGATGCTCCTCGAACGCTGCTATCTGCTGGCCGACGTTATGGGGCTCGACGAGGATAGGGCGTCGTTCGCTGTCCTCGAACCCCTTCGGAACGGTGAGATAGTACGGGTAGTTGAAGCCGTGTTCGGGGTCTGCCTCGACAAGTAATGGTTTGCCAGGGGAGAGGCTGTCCATCTCTGTCGGGGCTCTCTCACTGCTGTCGTCCATAGCTATGCTACACAACTTGCTACAGTGCTATAACCGTAATCCGAAGCGCACTTCTGTAAGATATGTAATTCTTTCAGTCTACTTCACCGACCGCTCGCTCGCGGAGACTGCCGGTCATCTGCAGACCGTGGTGGTCGGTCCGGCGGATGACTCGCTTGGCCTGTGTCGTCGGGAAGTACTTGTCGTCGAGCGACGCCCGGACGACGATACCGAACGTGCCCGTTACTGTGGCACCGAGGCCGTCACCGATGGCGCGCAGTCGCCGGTCGTCGGAGACGAGCGCGAACTCCTCGTCGCTGTTACGGCTCGCCAGCAGTCCAGCGACGAGCTGGACGTCGCTGGTCACCGCGTCGGCGTCGAGTAATCGGGCTGCAGTGTCGAGGAACTCTTCGTCTGCAGGCTCGGTTTCGACGGTGTGTTCGTCGAGAAATCGGTCGAGATTGGTCGCCGCTGGCTCGACTGTAATCTCGTCGAGAACGGCCCGTGGAATCACCAGGTCGCCGTCGACCGCGTCGAGCAGGTCGAGGTCGCCAATCTGTCCGAGGTCATAGAGTGGAGTCGCATCGACGTGAACGTGCATGGTCACAGCTCCTGTGCGCGCTCGGCATCGAAAGAGAGGTCCGTCTCGGTCAGCTGCGTCGTCAGTCCCCGCTCGTTGGCAATCTCCAGCCACTCCGCAATCGAGACGCCCGCCAGCCGCGCAGCCTCGTTGACCGATACGTCGTCGCTCTGGTAGCGCTCGACCGCGTGTCTCGTCCGGAGCGTCTCGACGCCTTCGCGCAGCGCCTGTCGCATCGTCGTACTCCTGTCCTGTTCGAGTAACGCGGCGACTTCGTCCAGTTCTGCTTTCTCGTCGTCGCCAATCCGCACACTTACTGTCGGCATGTATGCGCTCTATTGCAACATATACTACTTGAAGCTAGGGGTACTTCGGACATTCGCGCATCCCCGAAGCATATAGTGACTGAAATCCAACCCGCATGCATGCCTAACTACCCGACGCATTCACGGTGGGGTCGCATCGGCGCGGTCGTGTTGGCCTTCGTGGTCGGCGGCGCACTCTACGCGGCGTTCGAATCGCCGGTGCTCGCACTCGCCGGTGCGGTCGGCGCTGGTGTGACGGCGTTCGTCGGCTCCATCTTTCCGGACATCGACCACCACAAGTCGATACCGCGACGGAAAGCGGTCAAGGCCTTCCAGATTCTCGTCTGGCTCGGCGTCGTGGCCTTGGCAATTCTCTCGTGGGACCTGCTTGTCGACGGTGTTAACACGGCCCTCGTCGGCCCTGGTGAGAACCTCCTCGCGGAAGGAATCGACAGCACTGCGGACATTCCGCCCGAGTTCGTCACCAGCATCGTCGTCCTGCTGATTGCAGTCGCTCTCGCCGGCCTCGTCGACCCCGCTATTGGCCTCGTCACGCACCGCCACCGCGGCTGGACACACAGCGTCCCGGTCACGTTCGCACTGACTGCCGCCATCGCCGGTGGTGTCTGGGTGTTCACCAGCGGTCTCGTCTTCTCGAGCGGGCTTGCGTTCGAACGACAGGTCGCAGCAGTCAGCGTGGTCGGAACCTTCTTCCTCGGTATCCTCATCCATCTCGGACTGGACGGCGAGATTGTCTGATGTCGTCCGCCACCGCGTGAACAACAGCCCTGGTAGTATGGAGATGGAACTTGGAGATGGAACTTTACTGTTCCCGGTCACAGTGGGAGACATGAACCTCTCGGAGCACGCGTGGACAGACGCGGCGGACACCGATACGAACCTGGCGGTGTTGCCCGTCGGGAGCACCGAACAGCACGGCCCGCACGCCCCGCTCGGGACGGACGTGCTGACGGCGACCGCCATCGCCGAAGCGGGAGTCGAACGCTACGAGGGCGAGGTCATCCTCGCCCCGGCAATTCCCGTCGGCGTCGCGGCCGAACACCGACAGTTCACTGGGACGCTCTGGGTGAGCGAGGACACCTTTCGAGACTACGTCCGGGAGACTATCGAGAGCCTCGCGAGCCACGGCTGGGACCGGGTCGTCGTGGTCAACGGTCACGGCGGGAACGTCGACGCGCTCCGCGAACTCTGTGGCACTCTCGTCCGCGAGGATACTGCCTATGCAGTCCCCTTTACCTGGTTCGACGGGGTCGACTATGGGGCTATCGACCCCGAGATTCGGATGGGTCACGGTGGTTCAGTCGAGACAAGTTTGCTCCAGCACGTCCACCCCGAACTCGTCCAAGAGGACCGACTCGCCGACGCGGCGGCGGGCGCGTCCGAGGGGTGGGGCGAGTGGCAGTCGGGCGTCAACCTCGCCTACGACTCCGCGGAGTTCAGCGAAAACGGAGTGGTCGGCGACCCCCGCGACGGCGGTCCTGCGGTAGGCGAGCAGCTACTCGAAAGCGCGGCGACGGCACTCGCGGACCTGCTGCTAACAGTTCGCGAACGGGACGTCTCGCGACCGTCCCACCGGGACGACGGGGAGTGACCGAGAAAGTTAGGCTTCGGCGGCCTTGGCGTCGGCGTCAGGTGCGTCGTCCCCGTCTTCGAGCGCGTTCTTGAGCTGTGGAATCGTGCTGGCGAGGTCGCCGACCTGCTCGCTTGCGTCCTCGATATCCGTGATGAGCTCTTCGACGGCCTCAATCTCCGCTTCGAGGTCGTCGCTCTCCTCGAAGGCGTCGGCTTTCTTGCCCATCGTGAACCACTTCTTGGCGTCGCGGAGGTGCTCGCGGGCATCGCCGATGTCGAGCGCCGAGCGGAGCGCGTTGAGCACGCCGAGGGTGTTCTCCGATTCGACGTCCCAGACGTCTTCGGCGTCGGGGAGTGACTCGTGCGCGTCCTCGAGCGAGGCTTCGACGTCCTCGCGCATCTCGGAAGCCGCCTCAGTGAACAGTTCGTCGTCGTCGAGTGTTGCCTGTGTCATACTCTCTCTTCGCTTGCAGAGGGGTTAAAAGGCCGCCTGAAAGTGAAAGTGAAACGGAGGGTGTCCGTTGTGTTCTCTCCGTGTGGTCGGTTCACCTCGCAGTCGAGCGGTATCGGTAGAGTCCGACTGCGAGCACTGCCACCGTCCCAATCACCAGCGCGTACGGCAGCGCGAACGCCACGCCTACAACGAGTGCACGCGCTCCCAGGACGAGACCGTCAACGGAGCCGAAGAAGGCATTCCCGACGCTCGTCTCGTACCACTCCGGCTCCTCGGGCTCAGGTTTCTCCTCAGGTTCGGGCTCCGCTTCGGTCAGGAACACCGTGATGGTCGAGTAAGCGACCTGCTCTTCGAGCTGCTGTTTTTGGGCGTCGAGTCGCTCAATCTCCTCTTGCACGCTCGAAAGCTCGTCCTGGACAGCCAGCACGTCTCGGGTCTCGTTTGCATCCTCGAAGAGGTCCCGTAGTCGGTCGCGCTCCGTCTGGAGGTTCTCCAGCCGTGCGTCGAGGTCGACGAGCTGGTCGGTCACGTCCTCGGTTTCGGTCTCGAACGCCTGTACTTCGCCGAGCGCCTCGACGTCACTCATCGACTCGTCGAACCCGTCACTCGGGACGCGAAGCACGAGCCGCTCGGTCGTCCACGTCTCGTTGTGAGCCTCGTGGACCTCCTGTGTCGATTCGCTCACGAACCCGCCCTGTTCGACCGTCAGATCCCGAATCTCTGCACTGACCGTCGAGACGTCGTCGACGAGCAGCTCGACGCTGCCCGTATGGACGAGCTGGCGGTCAGTGACGGCCGGTTGCTGTTCGACTGCCGAACCGCTACGCTCGGCTGTAGTCATCGATGCTTCAGTCTCCCCGTCGTCCGCCGGGGCGGGCTCTTCAGCGGGCATCGCTTCCTCGTCCGGCGCGTCGTCGGCCGGGGCCGCGTCGGCAGTGTCGTCCGCGGCGTTCGCGTCTCCTTCAGGCGTCTCTCCGCCGCTGAAACCCACGACCACTCCGACGATGACCAGCGCCACGACGGCGAGAAGCACGGCGATATACCTCCGTTTCATTGCTGTCCGACACTGCTATCTCTGTTACAATAAGAGCAGTTCAGACTCAAATCGACGTTTGACTGAATAGAATGGACTGCCGAAAGGAATAGGCTGCCGGCGTCACTCGCTGCGTTCGCTGTTCTCGTCCGAGTTCTCTACTGTGGTCTCCGCGGAGTCGTCTGTCTCGTTGTCGACTTTCGGAACACGGACATGCAGCGTCCCGTCGTCCTTGAGTGTTGCACTGGCCTCGGTCGGGTCGACGGAGGCTTCGGGTGGAAACACGACGCGACCGTCGAGCGTCAGCCCGCGGCCGGGAAACTGCATCTCGAAGCCGTCGTAGAACTCCCGGAACCGGTCGACACGGACGACGATAGCGTCGTCCTCATATTTGACCTGGACATCTGCCGGGTGCGCACCCGGGGCGTCGAAGACCGCAAGGAACTCGTTGTCGCTCTCGTAGAGGTCGACGGGGAGCGGACGCTGTTCCTGTGCGCGACCGAACATCCGACCGACTGTTTCGAACAGCGTCGACCCGACGGACTCGCCAAGACTTCGAATCATACGTTCACCTCCGACAGACAGTCCACACCGCCACAGTAGGGGCACTGGAAGTCAGCGACGCCGACCTCCTTCGGCATATCGTAGGTGTAGTGGAGCTCGAACATGTCGAGCTCACAGTCGTCGGCCGTACAGGCGAGTTCGAGCGTCGTGGGCATACCTGAGTATTGGGCTGGAACTGTAATCAATTTCCGGGTACCGACCGGCGCGACAGGTAATTGTGACAATCAATCAAAATACCAACAATAAGATTCAATTGGTCTGGGTTGGAATACGTATCATAATGGCAGAGATACTTGCAGAGAACCTGTCCGGCAAAGCGGTCATGGGCTCGGACGGGGCCGAACTGGGGATGCTGTACAACATCACGATGGACATGGAGACGGGCAAACTCGACAACCTCGTCATCACTCCCGAAGAAGGGAGCGACCCGACAGAGTTCGAAACTGACGAGCAGGGGCGTTCGCTCGTCCCTGTGCGGCGCGTGCAGGCGGTAAAAGACCACATGATAATTGAGCGGTAATTGAATGTACGTTCTCGATTCTTCAGCGTTCATCCACGAGTATCACACAGACGAGACGATTGCATCGGTGCCGCTCGTTCGCGAGGAACTCGAAGACGAGAGCGCCTACCGTTTCGACGCGCTCGAGGGGTCGGGTATGCATCTTCACATTCCTGACGAAGAGACTGTCGTCCGCATCGAACGGGCTGCACGCGAAACGGGCGACCTTGAAGAGCTCTCTGAGACGGACATCCGGCTCGTCGCCACCGCGTTCGAACTGGATGGCACGCTAGTCACCGACGATTACGCGATGCAGAACGTCGCGGAGAAGCTGAACGTCAACGTCGAGGTCATCGCCCGCGAGGGTATCGAGGAACAGCGCGACTGGCGCTTCCAGTGTCAGGGCTGTGGTCGCGAGTTCGACGACCACCACGAGCGCTGTCCGATCTGTGGGAGTGACCTCTCACGGAAAAATCCCGCCTGAGTCTGTTTGGAAACGCTGCGGTCACGTGGACGGCGGGTCACGCTGTGGCTCCTTTTCGAGCGTATCGAGTCCGAGGTCGACGAGCTGGCGCAACACCTCTTCCTCGGTCAGCCCGTACTCCTGAGCCAGAACACGGACCTCCTGTGAGATATCGTCGTCACACACTAGCGTGTACCGGACCGTCATTATCACTGGTACCGTCTCAGATATATTAAAATCCTGTCAGACGGCCGTCTGACTGTCGAGGCAAGCGTTCGTACGCTGAGACCGGGTTTCGAGGACTCTCCACGGGGCGTCAGAGCAGGCCGACCGCGCCAGCGTAGAGGTTGATGTAGACGAGGACGTTCCAGCAGGCGTGGACGGCGATAGGGACGAACAGGTTCTCGGTGTACTCATAGAGTGCCCCGAGAACGAGGCCGGAGACGAACGCGATTAGGACGTACGCGATCCGGCTTCCAGTCCCGACGAGCGCGACGTAGTGAACTGCGCCGAAGAGCAGGGCCGCAATGACGATTCCTGGAACGATGCCGTAGGACTGGCGGAATAGCCCCTGGATGACCCCACGAAAGAGCAGTTCCTCAGCAGGCGCGTTCAGAAAGAGGACGACCGGAATGAAGTAGAGAAACAACTCCGGGTGTTGCATGGCCACGTCGACTGAGACGTTGTCGGCGGGCTCAAGCCCAAACTGTGAGAGGACCACGTCGAGACCGACCAGCAGCGCGACGAGTCCGGCGAACCCGAGCAGTATCCACCGCACGTCCTGCCAGTCCGGCCAGTCGATTCGCGCGAGCGAGGGGTCGCGCCGCCAGGCGAGGTAGGCTCCGACGACGAGGAAGAAACCGACGAAGTGGAGTGCCATCGGGACAATCTGTGCCGGAATCGGTGCGCGCTCCTCGGTCATGCCAGCGCTCTCGAGCGTCGACACGCCAAACTGCTGGAGCACTCCGGCTACCACGAACGCAGCAGCGATGAGCAACAGGGCGTGCAGCGCTGACCGCGTACGCTCGTGTGGCTTGGCAATCTTCACGAGCGCCTTCCCGTCTTCGGCGGCGCTGTCGGGGCCGTCCCCGGCTGACGTCGACATGTACTGTGTCACAGTAGTGGTTTCAGCGTCAAGATTGCACCGGTTGGCGGCTCGGAATCGAACGGGGCCACTCGTCGTGGGTCGAAAGACAGGCCTTAGTCACCCGAGTCCCGAGTGAGCAGTATGGAGACGACAGAGGGATTTGCCGGGCTTCGCTGTCTGTCCTGTGAGCGCACGGCCGACGCCACAGCGAATCGCTGTCCAGCGTGTGAGGGGATTCTCGACCCGACGTACAAAGAGGGGGTCCTTCAACAGGCACACGACAGGCTGTTCGACGGTGAAGAGACGACCGGAGATACGACGGGTCGTGGACTGCCAGCGTACGCTGCGGTGCTGCCGTTCGAGGCGGACCGGCTGGTGACGCTCGGCGAAGGAGGCGCGTCGCTGGTCGAGTGCCCGACGCTCGCCGAGGAGTTCGGCGTCGAGCGCGTCGTGGTTGTTGACGAGGGCCGCAACCCCACCGGCGGGCTGGTCGACCGCGAACTTGCGCTCGCGGTGACCGCTGCACGTGAATCAGGGGCCAGTGAAGTCGCACTCCCGACCACCGGAAACGGCGGGCAGGCGGCCGCCGCCTACGCCGCCCGCGCCGACATCGACGCCGAGTGTTTCGTCCCGTCGCGCTCGGTGTTCGCCAACAAGGCGATGATCAACGTTCACGGCGGCGAGATGTCCGTCGTCGGCGGACGCTACCCCGACGCGGTCGAAGCATTCGAGTCCGCGAGCGGGGAGGAGTCGTGGCACTTGCTTGCGCCTTTCGAGACGCCCTACCGCCACGAGGGCGCAAAGACGCTCGCCTACGATATCCTCGCGTCACTCGGTACGAGTCCCGACGCTATCGTCCACCCGACAGGCCACGGTACGGGGCTGTTTGCGCTCTCCAAGGGACTTCGGGAGCTCGCTGGGACTGATACCGTCGACCGCCTGCCCCGCCTCTACACCGCACAGGCCGCCGGGTGTGCGCCGATTGTTACTGCGTTTGACTCGGGAGCAGACGAACCCACCCCCGTTGAGTATCCCGACACTATCTGTGGCGCACTGGAGGTCCCCGACCCGGCAGGCGGACAGCTCGTTCTCGATGCGCTCGAATCGAGCGGCGGTGGCGCGGTCGATAACGAGGACGAGGCGATACTGGAGGGAGCCGTTTCCCTTGCAGGCGAGGGCGTTCCGATGAGTGCAACTGGCGGGGTGGCTGTCAGCGGTGGGCGAGAGCTTGCAGAACGCGGCGCGTTCGACGATGACGACGTGGTCGTGCTGGTCAACCCCGCGACGGCGAACCGCGAGGCAGACATTCTCCGTAGCCATCTGATGAAACAGGGTATTTGAACTCGTCTTTGCTAAAACAGCAGCTTTCTGAATCGTCTCGGTTCCCTCAGCTGTCGCGTCGAGAGAAGATTTACGTATATACGTCGGTAAAGCATTGCTATATGTCCGACGCAGATACCACAGGTGACGACAACGGGCCGGAGATGGTCCAGATCAATCTCCGGCTCAGTAAGGCGTTTCTCGAAGACATCGACGCGACGTGGAGAGAGCAGGGCTTCAACTCTCGAAGCGAGTTCCTCCGTCATGCCGCTCGCGATGCGGTGAAGCACCCGGCGTTCTCACGGGAAGGGTGGAAGCAGATCGCGGCGAGCGAACACGAGCTACGCTCCGGTGACGCTGAACTCGTCTCGCGTGAGGAAGTCGTCGAGATGATGAGTCGGGACGGCGATGACAGGTAACAGCGGCTGGAGTTGGACGTTCGCACCACGAGCAGCCGACCAGTTTGACTCACTGGACGCACACGTACAGGACCGTATCGTTTCGAAGCTTGACGATGTCGTTGCCTCTGAATGGCGTGACCCCGACGAGTTTTTGGAGCCCCTGACCGGTGGTCCGTTCTCGAAACTCCGCATCGGGCAGTACCGACTCGCCTGCACACTTGACCGTAGCGGGTCGGTGCTGGAAGTCCATCGGATTGAACACCGAAGCGGGGCCTACACCGCTGACGATGATTAACCGCTCAAATATCGTACGATACCGTCCCTCTGACACACCCGTTCTCAGTAATCGTTACTGCTGAAGAACGCAGCCAGTTCCCCTGTCGCCACATTCAAGAGTCGCGCCACCGAGAAACCGCTCATGCCCGAGAGTGACCTCGCTACGCAGGTTCGGGAGGTGCTGTCAGTCGACCCGGACGCGTTCCAGCGGCAGGTGCGCGCGGACGCCGAGGATATCACGGCGGCAATCGAGGACGGCGTCTTCGACAACCCGCAGGCGATTGTCGGCCTCGAGTACGAGTTCTACGCCGTCTCCGATGGGGCCGGGGTAAACACACCGGGCCAGCCCGAGGAGTTTGGGTCGCTCCAGCGCGTGCCCCGCAGGCTTCTCGATTTCATCCGCTTCGAGAAGGAGCTCGGCCTGCACAACGCCGAACTGTCGACGAGCCCGCTGCCGCTGAACCCCGACGGCCTGCGAGCCCAGGAGGCGACGGTCGCTGCCCAGCTCCGGACCGCCAACCAGTGCGTCCGTAGAGAGGGTCTGGCGCTCGTCAGCGACGGGCTCTGGACCATCCCACCACAGGGTGAGAGTGCCCGGGGGTACCTCACCGACAGCGGCGAGGTGGACGGTATCCAGCTCGCAGCGAACATGTCAGCCTCGCCGCGGTATCACGCAATGGCGAACGCGAACGGCGAGGTCACGCCCGCGATGGAGCTCGACGCACCACACGTCTCGCTGTCGGCACGGACCGTGATGCCCGAGAGCCTCATAACGTCGATTCAGCCCCACTACCAGGTTCCTATCGCGCGGACGCTTCCCGAGCGGTTCCGGTACGCGCTCCGGGTCGCCGGACCGCTGCTCGCACTCGGCGTCAACTCGCCGCTGTTCCCGCCGGACCTCTACGACGACGCCGACCCCGATGAAATTCTCGCCGACGCGTGGATGGGCAACCGCATCGGCGTCTTCGAGTCGGTGATGAACACTCGCGGACGACCCGGAAAGGTCCGGTTTCCCCACGACGTTGAGTCCGTCGACGAGGCTATCTTCCGTATCGTCGACGACGATCTGTTAGTTCCGATGCCAGTCGACGAGGACAGCGAGTACGGTGCGTTCCAGACGAAACACGGGACGTACTGGCGGTGGGTGCGCCCCGTCCTCGGCGGCGCGTCGGGCTCGCGGGCGAACGCCCGCATCGAGTTCCGCCCCATCGCGGCGCAGCCGACACTCAGGGACAGCATCGCGTTCCAGGCCGCCTTCGGCGGGCTGATGGAAGGGCTGCCACAGGAGAGCCATCCGGTGGCCAACCTAGATTGGGAGCTCGCTTGCGAGAACTTCTACAACGCCGCCGAGGACGGCCTCGACGCGTCGCTCACGTGGATTACCGGCGACGGGAGGGAGACAACGGACACGGAAACGCTCTTTGCGGACCTGTTCGAGTACGCTGCCGAGGGACTGCGAAGCTGTGACTTCTCGGAGGAAACCATCGGTCGCTATCTCGGTCCGCTCCGGCGTCGGGTCCGCCACGGGCTCACACCAGCCCGATGGAAACTCCGACAGGTCCGCGAGGAACTCGACGACGGGACTACCTTTGAGGACGCTGTCACCACGATGCAGCGCCGGTACATCCGCCGCCAGTCGGAGACGCTCCTCGAAAGCGACTTCGGTGCGTGGGTCGAGACAAACGGCTACCGAACCCGATAAACTCACCTCGGGACGGTTAGCATCGATGAACACGTAGGTTCGATTTCCGAACCCAGTACGTTTAGAAACACTATCTATTTGATTTGCTTATCAAACCTGTTTGAATTGCTATCATAATCAAACAGGTTCATTATTCAAACCTATATGGTTTGGAAGTGATAGGAAGTAAGTGCAGCACTCGAACCCAGTGGGTTCGATTTCCACGCCGCTGTAGGTTTACATATCAAACGTTAACTCACTGGAACTGAAACGCACAGCCATGTCCAGCAATCCCGGACGAAACCGAGGCAGGGGCGCTCGAACGGATAGTACGGTTCCGAACGGCGACGTGATGGATCTGCTCGCCAGCAAGTACGCGATGCAGATTCTCCGTGTCGTCGGAGTCGACGAAACGGCACAGTTCAGCGATGTCGAGGAGGCCCTCCCCGCGGCGAGTTCCTCGACGCTGTCGACCCGCCTGCAGGAACTGACAGCGACAGACTTGCTTGCACGCGAGCAGTACGACGAACTCCCGCCGCGTGTCGAGTACGAACTGACCGCCCACGGTGAGGAGCTGTACGACCGCCTCGGTCCGGTTCTCGACTGGGTCGTCGAGTACGAAGACGGGCGATAGACGGTCCACTGGAACTCTCCCCGCCGCGGTGATGCTATCGAGGAGGACAAGACATATACGTCAGAGAACAGTCATGTCTCTCATGCGGACCGTAGCCCTCCACCTCGCCAGCATCGTCGCTATCGCGGCGACCGCCCTGCTTTTGAGTATCCTGCTTGCCTCGGGCGGCGTGGCCGACGACCACGCGAATATCTCGCTGTACACGACCGACAACGAAACGTTCGACGACGCGGGAGCCATCGAGGAAGCCATCGCCAACGGCACACTGGAACCAGCCAACGAGACACTTTTTGGTGAGGAGACGCTCGTGGTCGCCCTCGAATCGGAGCAGCTAGCATCGGACCTCGACGACCGCAACGGCACGACGAGCGAGCGATTCTTCGAAGCCCTCGATGACGACCTCGCGTTCTCGCTCGTCCAGACGAACTCGAGTCCAATGATGGTGCCCTTGGGCGTCTCTGTCGGTCCTGACAACGCGACCGCCCATCGAAACGCCACGACGACGTACGTCAGCATCGACACGAGCGAAGCGGAGCCGGAGTGGGTGGGTAACGCCGTGCCCGACCCCGAAATTCGCGGCGGTGAGACGTTCGCTGTCAGATACAGCTACGACATCGACGAGGACCAGTACGCCTACAGCGGTCCCGAGACGGAGTTCGTTCAGACGGGTGCCGAGTTCGTGGACGTTGCTGACCCCCTCGCGCCCGAAGTAACGAACGTCTCCGTCGGCTTCTATACAGAACCGGACGACGCGGTCGTTCGTGCCACGTTCGAGGACGGGACAGTGATGAACGAGACGGTGCAATCGCCGTCCAGCATGGAGTCATCGACCGTTCAGTTCGACCTTCGTGAGGTCGAGCCGGGGACCGAGTACACCTTCGAACTGCTGTTCGATGGCGAGGTTGTCGATGAGCAAACCGGGGCTGTGCAAGCGGTCGACGTGTTGCTTGAAGACCCCGAAGTAGCGCTGACTGAGGACGAACCGTTTCTCGGTGAGCTGACGCTCGCAGTGGACTTTTCTCACGATGGATACGTCGAGCTGCGCGACGAAACTGGCGAGGAAATCGGCGTTCGGAACGTAGACGCTGGCGAGACGACTGACCTCACACTGCCGCTACCGATGGACAGCAAGCAGCTGGACGAGTTCGACCCCGACGAGTTGCATGTGCAGGCAGTGCGCTACACTGCGGGCGAAGATGAACGCTTCCCCGGTACCGACGCCAACCTGACGCTTGATGTCAGTGATGTCGAGTGGGCAGCGGAGACGCCCACTCCGACACCAACTCCGGCCACGACGCCGACAAGCACACCGACCGAGACGCCGACAAGCACACCGACCGAGACGCCGACACCGTCGCCGACCGAGCCCTCCACCCCTGTCGAGACGCCGACGGTGACACCGACAGGAGACGACCCGGTTGACGATGTCGGTCCTGGGTTTACATTTGGCGTTGCAGTGGCTGCCGCTCTGGCACTGCTCGCAACAGGTCGCTACCGCCAGTGAGTCGTCTGCTAACGCCTCTCTATACGCGTGTAATCCAAAGCCTTTGTATCTGCGCAATCCTGAGGCGTCGGTATGACGGAGCAGGTCGTCGTACTCGGTTCTGGGTACGCGGGCGCTGGGGCAGTACGGAGTCTCGAAGACGAACTCGACGGTGAAGCGGACATCGTCTGGGTGTCGGACACAGATTACCACCTCGTCTTGCACGAGTCACACCGCTGCATCAGCGACCCTGACGTCGCGGAGAAAATCGCGATTCCGGTCGAGGAGATCAAATCCCCGCGGACCGAGTTCGTCCAGGGAACCGTCGAGGACATCTCCGTCGACGAGCGGACGGTCCACCTCAAAGACGGCGAAGACCTGCCCTACGACTACCTCCTCGTCGGCATCGGTTCGGAGACTGCGTTCTTCGGTATCGACGGCCTGCGTGAAAATGCCCACACGCTCAAGGGTCTCGATGACGCCCTTGCGATTCACGACAGCCTGACAGAGGCTGCCCGCGACGCCAGCCACGCCGACCCGGCCCAGATAGTCATCGGCGGGGCCGGACTCTCGGGCATCCAGACGGCAGGCGAGGTCGCCGAGTTCCGGGACGACCACGACGCTCCGCTCGATATCATTCTCGTCGAGGGGCTGGACGAAATTTTCCCCGGCAACGACGAGAGCATCCAGGCCGCCCTCCGCGCTCGTCTGGAAGCACGCGACGTGATCATCCGGACGGGCGATTTCATCAGCGAGGTCGACGAAGAACGGGCGTACATCGGCGAGGACGACGAACTCGAGTACGACGTACTCGTCTGGACTGGCGGCATCACCGGCCGCGAAGCCATCAGAGACGTCGACGTCGAGAAGAACGAGCGAAACTACCGCGTCAACACCGGCCAGACGTTCCAGACCTCCAACGAGCGCGTGTTTGCAATCGGTGACGCCGCCCTCATCGAGCAGAGCAACGACCCCGCACCGCCGACTGCACAGGCCGCCTGGCAGGCCGCCGAGGTCGCCGGTGTCAACATTGCTCGCGCCATCCGCGGCCAGCCGCTCAAGGAGTGGAACTACGACGACAAGGGGACGGTCGTCTCGGTCGGCGAGTCCGCCGTCGCTCACGACGTGGCGATGTTACCGTTCGTCGATACGTTCGGTGGGTTCCCGGCGCGCACTCTGAAGAAGGCTATCGCTGCGCGCTGGATTGCCTCGATTGCCGGTGCCCGGAGAGCAGCGAAGGCCTGGCCTGATATGTAACACAGTTCCGGAATGTTCATAACGAGCAGTACGACCTGACACGTGGCTTCTATTCGGTTTGTGTAGCCTTCTCACCGGAAACTCCAGCAGTAATTATTTCCTCTCAAACACCAACAGAAAATAATTGCTGGAAAGTTATATTTGGTTTTTAGGTATGTTTCAGTTATCCGTTCAATGAGAACGAAGTTATTCAACTCCGAACGACACTGGGGCCTGTCGCTCTCTACTAGAGGGGTTCGACAGAATCGTACCGGGATTCAAATCATCACAGAACTCGGAAACGACAGTCAGGTACCGCTTAACCGAGGTTGTCAAATAGCAAAACCGGGTCCTCTCCGGAGAAGAGTGTTCGCAGATGATCGATAGTCCAATCTCGAGGGTGTCTCTCGCTCTCGTTTGTGCGGTGCTTCTCGTGGTCGCATCTGTTGCAGTCGTCTCAGCGGAACCGGAGCCATCGATGGTGGGAGACGGTACTGAAGACGACCCGTACGAAATCTCGAACGCTTCGGAGTTACAGGCGATGGAGAATAACCTCTCGGAGCACTACATCCTCGTCGACGACGTAACCGACGCGGACTCGTTTGATCCGATTGGATCCGATCCCGATTCGGCATTCACCGGAACCTTCGACGGAAACGGTCATACCATTTCGGGGCTGACGATCGACGAAAGTACCGACTACGTCGGCCTGTTCGGCGTCATCGGCGATGACAGTCTGATCACGAACGTCACGATCGCCGACGTCGATATCAGTGGTGACAATAACGTCGGCGGTCTCGCCGGTCGGTCCGAGGGTGGGGGCGTCCACGGTGTCACGGTAACGGGGACCGTCTCCAGCGAAGGTGGGGACCGGACCGGGGGACTGCTTGGGGCGAATGAGAAGGGAACGGTCAGAGACAGTCACGCTTCGGTCTCGGTTGCCAACAGTTGGTCTATGTATGTGGGTGGCCTCGTTGGCGCCAATGAAGGATCGATCTTCCACTCCTCCGCGGATGGAGCCGTTACCAATGAGCACGGAACAATAGGTGGGCTCGTCGGCTGGCACACAGACTTCGGCGATATCAAATTCTCACACGCCTCCGGCGACGTGTCCTCGGATAGCGGCCAGGTCGGTGGGCTCGTCGGCAAAGCGGATGGACGGGCTGACATTACGGATTCCTACGCATCCGGGGACGTTACCACTGAATCCACTAACGGTAAGGCTGGTGGACTAGTTGGTGAAGTCGAGGACGCCTATACCAAGATAGAGCGATCCTACGCGACCGGTACGGTGAACGCGATCGAAAATGAATTCGGCAACATTGGTGGATCCGTCGGTGGACTCGTGGGAGACCACGGGGGAGGCACAATCGATCAATCGTACGCAACAGGATCTGTCAACGCGAATGACGGCGTTGGCGGCCTCGTTGGGACAACCAGTGGTGATATTACTGGCTCCTTCGCTGTCGGATCGGTCTCAGGTTCTGAGGACGTTGGTGGACTCGTCGGGATCGATTACGATTCCGAATCGGATTCAGTGACCGACTCCTACTGGGACGTAGCTGCGACGGAACAGAATTCGTCCGACGGTGGTGTCGGGTTCGGTTCGACAACGGACACCCCGCCCACTGAAGAGATGATCGGCGAGAACGCCTCGGAAAACATGGCTGGATTGAACTTTGAGGCCGTCTGGGTCGAACGAACCGATCCTGACGAGTATCCGGCTCTCACACACGAGGATTTTGAAGATGCTGTGACAATCACATCCTCCGACGTGTATACGGAAATCGACGTTCCGGGGGTCTACGAGTTACAGAACAACGTCTCGAGCGACGAGACGGTAATCGAGATTGCGGCTAATGACGTCGTCCTCGACGGACAGGGACACACGATCGCTGGGGTCGATAGTCCGGACTGGGGAGACTACGGCGTGGACGTCGATGGGGCAACCAACGTGACCGTGACAAACTTGACGATCGAAGGATGGGGCGAAGATAGCGGTGTGTACGCCGATGAATCGAGCGATATCACCATCCGCAACGTTGACGCCCAGGATAACCGAAACCACATCCAGATCCGAAGGGTCGACGGGTTCACCATCGAGTCAGTTCGAGCCGAAGGCGGAGGTATGCCGGGCGTCGAACTCGTCGACGTCAGCAATGGCGTGGTGACCGACGTTACCGTCATCGGCACCGACGACGAGGACTGGGGTGGAGCGATTCGCCTGAGCGAGAGCTGGAACACGGAAACCTCGAACGTCACGCTCGACACCGTGACAGCGAAACACTCCGAGAGCGCCGGTATTGCCATCGAAAGCAGTGTTGCTCCAGATATTACGGTTAGGAACGCGACGACGAGCGACAATGCTGGCTCCGGAATGGTTATCGAGTCGGAAGCGGTCGAGGTCACGGACAGCCGCGCAACCGATAACGGCGAGTACGGGATTCGACTCGCCGAAACGAGTGAAACCACACTCACGAACGTCGAAGCCCGGTCGAACGACGAAAACGCACTTCGGATCGACGGCGACCCCGACGTTACTGCCGAGCGGATAGACATTGGCGACTCGATGGCCCCCAACACGACGCTGTCGATATCGGAAGCCGCGAACGCCGAGCTAGGAGGAACCACCGCACCGGAGACGGCTCCGGGAGATCTCCACAGCATCAACCGGTACGTCGAGGCCCAGGCGCTGAACCAGGATAGCATCCTCGACATTACGATGAAATACGAAGAGGCCGACATCTCTGCCATCGACGAGTCGTCGCTCTCTCTGTGGGTTTACGACGGTGAGTGGAGCGAAATCGATGGAGTAACCGTCGACAGTACCGAACGAACGATTAGCGCAACTGTGGAGGAGTTTTCGACCATCGGTGCGTACGGCGAGGAAGAGGGTCTCGTTCCTGATTTCTCGTTCGACCCCGACGAGCCCGAGGTCGGAGAACCAGTAGCGTTCGACGCGAGCGAATCGGTCTCGCTAAACGATAGTATCGAGACCTACCGCTGGAACTTCACGGACGACGGGACGTTCGAAGTGACTGCCGCAGAGCCGGAAACCACCTGGACCTTCGACGAGGACGACGAGTACGAGGTAACGCTCGAGATCGAAGACGAGGCGGGTGAGACGGCCCAGACGACCGAGACGGTACTTGTCGAGGAGGGCGAACCCGAACCAGCCACGTTCGAAATAACGCTATTCGACATCCTCGAAACAGATGTCGAAACCGGAGAGGAGTTCTACACCCTCGCAAACATTACCAACACAGGCGAAGAAACCGGGCTCGACGCCGCCCGCCTGAAACTCGACGGCGAGGAACTCGAAAACGAGTCAGTTGCACTCGACCCCGGAGAACGCGAGACCGTCTCCTTCGCTCACGACGCACCGGACGAAGAAGGCAACTACACTATCTCGATCGAAACCTCCGACGACACTGCCTCTGGCACCCTGAACGTGACGGAACCCGAACCTGCCACGTTCAAAATCGACTGGCTCGACATCCTCGAAACAGAGGTTGAAACCGGAGACGAATTCTACGTCCTCGCAAACATTACCAATACAGGCGAAGAACCCGGGCTCGACGCCGCCCGCCTGAAACTCGACGGCGAGGAACTCGAAAAC
>LKMJ01002049.1_pt1 | contig 18330 bp, 13 predicted proteins | sample 643391 | NCBI WGS metagenome assembly LKMJ01 (sample SAMN04112250, study PRJNA286221) | soda lake metagenome | biome: soda lake; feature: Kulunda Steppe; material: water; isolation source: sample PL-Br10 brine of Picturesque Lake | place: Russia: Kulunda steppe | collected 2010-07 | reverse complement strand
TCGGCCGCGCGCTCGCGTATTGCTGCCGCAATGTCGGCAAAGAGCGCCTGTCGCCGGTCCCGTACGGCTGCCGGGTCGTCGTCGATACCGCTCGATACGTTGCCCAGCAACTGCTGGTCGACGTCAAGCACGTCGAGAACCTGTCGGATGCCGTGATACGGCCGAGCCACGTCCTGTCCGCAACGCCCGATACCGATCAACGGCGGGTCCTCACCCGCGGCAAGGCGGGTCCGAAACTCCTCCACGAGGGTAGTTTTGCCGACGCCCGCCTCACCGCCGATAAACACCGCGTGGCCGCCCGTCCGCTTCGTCGCGTCGTAGTGGTTTTCAAGCTCGTGGAGCTCCTCGGTTCGGCCGACGATGCTCCCGCCGGCGTGCTCGAGCTCCCGGACTTTCGCCGGGACCTGGGTGACCGGTGAGGCTCCGGCTCTGACGCGTTGTTCTTCGCTCTCGTTGTAGAACCGGAGGCCCATCAGCGTGCCGCTGGCGGTCCGGTGGACGAGTAGCGTTGCTCTGGAGTACTCGACGAGCCACCGGACCAGCCACAGCCCCACGCCGCTGGTGTGCTCGAACCGATTCTCGCTACCCTCCCGGAGTACGTCGAGCTCGTGGTCGGACAGCCCTCCGGACTGGTCTCGGACGTAGAGCGTGTGTACGTTTGCGTGTTCCTCGGTCCAGAGTTCGACGGTCGGTCGACCCGTCCCGTGAACGATTGCGTTTTCGAGGAGCTCTTCGATGGCGCTCCGGATGTCCGGATGGGCCACGACCGTCGTCCCATCCGGCACGTCTACGTCGATGACGGCATCCGGGTATCTGTCACGGAGCCGGTCAATCACGGGCACGACTGCGGCCGCCAGATCGACGTCGCGGAGCTCGTCAGTCTCGATGACTCGTTCGATGAGGCGGGCTTTCTCGCTGTGGTCGAGCAGTCGCTGGGAGGTGTCGAGTATCGCGTTGAGATGGGTTTCCAGGTTGTCCGCGTCGCCCGTTGCTATCTCCGCGTGACTCTGGATGACCATGAGTTCGTTGCGGATGTTGTGTCGGAACACGCGTGTCAGGACCTCCTTGAGCAACTCCAGGTCACGCTCGCGCTCTTTGCGGTCCTGAATGTCTCGGAGGACGCCGACCGACCCGGCGTACATCCCCTCGTCGTCGGTGAGGGCCGTCACTCGCGCTTCGGTAAGCAACAGCTCTCCGTCGCTGGTAACCAGCGTCGTCTCCAGCGTCTGTGCCTCACGACCGTCGTCAGTACTGCTCTTTTTTGGTCTCGTCGAGCGGAGAGTATCGGTGACAGCTTCGTACTCCTGGGCGGGAATAATCTCACCGACAGACCGGCCGAGAAGCTCCTCGCGCTCGTAGCCAGTGTACTCGACCATCGCATCGTTGACCTGCTGGATATCTCCCCACTCGTCGAGGACGTAAATCGGGTCGGCGATTGTCTCGACCACCGTCTGATACTGGCGACTGTCGCCCGCGGCGCGCTTCTGGACGAGACAGGCGACGCCGGCATCTGACTCGAGTGAAACCGCCGTCACTGTCACCGGAACGGCCCTCCCGTCAGCGACCGCTAGTTCGGCTTCGAGGTCAGACGTGACCTGTGCTTTCTCGACGGCCTCCCGAACGTCGTCCGTCGTCACGATATCTACGGGTCCAGTCGGGTCGGCAAGAACTTCCCCGACCGGGCTGTCGACGAGACAGTCGACGTCCAGCCAGGAGCGCAGGCCGTCGCTGACGAACTGAACAGTCCAGTCCTCGTCGAGAACGAACAGACCGTCTGTCGCGGCGTCGAGGAGGTGCTGGAGATCCGCCACTCCTTCACGGTACTCCTCTTTCACATCCGAAAGCGACCCCAGAAGTTCGGCTGGTCGCCAGTCGGACGACTTCTCCATTAGGAGTACAAATACGACCTAATTGATAAAAAACCGTTGGTGGACGCGTTCAGATTGCTCACCTCTTGCATACAATTTTCATTCTCCTGTGCTCAGCTTGCGCCACCGGTACATTCAACTGTGTATACGAGTAACGCTCTCTACTCATGCCGGGTGACCGATGGTGGGCGTAGAGACCAGACGCCGACTCGCAGCGCTCTGTCTCGTCCTCTTGGTCGCTGTCGCTGGCTGCTCGGGACTGGGCAGTCACGATGGCATCGACGCGGGGGCCCAAGACGAGTACCCGGAGCTGTTTGCGTCCATCACGGAGTCGACCGACAACGAGACTGCTGACGCACTTGCCGCGGTCGTAACTGACGAGAACGGCGAACTCACCGACGACGGGGAGCGACTGCTCGACACGCTACGAGCCGTCGACGAACTCGGCACGCAGCAACGTGACGCCGTCGTCCGGTCGGTCACGGTTCGGGATGATATCGACAGTGACATCCTCGACTCGCTCGACGACATTCTCGCCTCGCCCGACCCGTTCGCGGCCGAGGTACTCGAAGACGGACTCGAGGACACCGCCGGCGACGGGCTCTTCGACGGCGAAGCTGCGGCGCTCGGGCTGGACCCGGCAGAACCCGACAGCAGGGTCGCCGACCTCGCGAGCCAGTACCGCGAGGAGGGGTACGACGACGACGAACTTGCAGTGCTCCAGCGACTCACCGAACTCGAGGACTTCGAGTGGACACAGGCCGAGCGACTCGACCTGTTGAGTGACCTCTCCGACGGGGGGACGGCGGCTGACCGTCGGGCGCTCGAGGACGACTCCGGCGATGGCCTGCTCAACGCGATGGCTGACGAACTCGGCGTCGACAGCGGCCAGGAACGCGACGACCTCGCGGCGCTGGCGTCGACGCTAGATGCACAGGCGCTCAGTCCAATCGGTCTCCGATATCTCGAACGCGCTGCCGTCGTGCTCGAAGACGACTCACTGTCCGCGCAAGCGGCGTATTTCGACCTGTTCGCCAGCGCCCAGGAAGGGACTGTCAGGGCAGACGACCTGCGTGCCATCGAGGACGATTCGGACGACGGCCTGCTCAACGCCATGGAGCGCGAACTCGGTCTCGACCCTGACGAGCCAGACCCGGACATCGCAACCGTCGCCCAACATCTCGCCCGGGAGGGGTACGGCGACGGCGAGATACAGTATCTCGACCGAGTTATCGAACTCCGCGAGTACAGGGGCCACGAGTTCGAGTACTGGTCACAGGCGGAGCAGCTCGGGCTGTTCGACGAGGAGATTGCCAACGGAACCGTGACCGACCGCCACCACTGGAAGCTGGAGAACAACGCCTCGAACCGGTTACTCAACGGGATGGAACTCGAGTTCGGAACGGACCCCGAGAAAGCGGACACCAGCGGCGACGGCTACGAGGACCACCTGCTCTGGGGACCGATGCAGGCGCTCGGTCTCGAGATAACACCGGACTCGCCGAACGTCTTCGTCGAGGTCGACACGGCCGAGGGTATCGACCCGCTCTCCGACGAGCAGACCGAGGCGATACAGGACGCCTTCGAATCGGAGCCTTCCGAGAGCGTCGGCCCGATAAACGTCCAGTTCCACGTCTGTCACACCGAGCAGGCGGACGTGTCGACCTTCGACGACCTGGTCGAGTATCCGAGTGACGTTCCAATCGACGAGATAGCCCCCGACGATATCCCGGACCCGACGGCCGAGAAGCGAAACGTGACCGGCATGGGGTTCCAGTATCTGCTGTTGAGTGACGGCCTCGACGCGGGGAACGTCCAGGGATTCGCTCCGTCACGACTGTTTATGGATGTGGGGCAGATCAACAGTTTCGCCGTCGTCGACGGCAGAATCTCGAGCGAATCGGGTGAGATGCGACAGGCGGCAGTCATCGCTCACGAACTCGGCCACACGCTCGGTATCGGCATCGACGACTACCACGGTGTCGACTCGATTGAGGTCTCGGCCGACGAGTACGACAGCGTCATGAACTACAACCACCCGATGGACGAGGTGACGTTCTCGACGGGCGAGCCCTTCGACGATTACGAACACATGGCGAACCAGACGTTCGGGAGCGAGTACCAGGACCGAAGCGCGCTCGAATCGATGTGGGACGAGGGGAGTGTCGACCAGGGCGTGCTCTGCTGAACCCCCAGCACGGGTTCTGATGTGGTCGTCTTCGCGATATCGTCTATCCGTGAGCACGATGTGTATTCGTCCCCATGAGCACGATGTGTATTCGTCCCCATGAGCACGATGTGTGCCGTATCCGTGACCTTCACTTCGATACTGTGCACGCGAAAGATAACAATCCAGCATTACTACTTTATTTTCTCAGAGAGCCTATGTCATGTAGTCAGCCTCTACAGTAACTGCTCTCGTGGTAAACTGCCCGCGAAGCGCTTTCTCGCTCGGACTGACGACGGAGTGATGTATGATGAGACAATACGAACACCGAATCGCAGTTGTATCGCCCGGTAGCCACGTCTTTAGGGGACTCGTTTCCGGAGGCCGGCACCGTGACACGGAACCGGCGGAGGTGAGCCGATGAGCACTGTCAGGATGGGTGGGCTGCGAGCTCGCACCAACTGGACGGCAAAGAAGGTCCGAATGCCGCTGTTCTATGCGGTCACTGTGGCGTTCCTGGGCTTTCTTCTGCTCGCACTGAACGAGCCGATGCGGTTCGTTGCCCTCGCGTGGACGCCCGAGTATGGCTTCCCAACCCACCGCGTCCACCACGTGATGATTGGCGGCCTCCTGACACTCCTCGTGGCGAGCGTCGCAGTCCAGCTGTACCGGCCTGCGATACGTGTCGGCGCGTACCTGCTTGCGGCCATCGCCATTGGATCGCTAGTCGTGGTGACGCTCCTCACTGAGGGATTCGGCGCAGCGTCCGAACTGGCCATCTTCGTCATCCCGCTGGTGATTATCGGCCTGCTACACCCCGGTCTGCGGTCGTTCCGGCCGTCCCGCGAGACGCTCGACGTTCGGATGCTCGCGCTCGCCGGCGGGGCTGCAATCGCGTTGCTCGCCTTCGCCGCGGTGCAGATGAACTTGCAGCTGACGGCGGCTAACGACCACGCTGTCTTCGAGCACTACCTCATGATGGCCGGCGGTGCGCTGACGATTGCGGTCGGTGCACTTGTCGCGGCGTTCCGGCCTGCGGGCTGGCGCGTCCTCGCCTACGGTGTCGCCGCACTGGTTGCACTCGTCGGAATCGCCTCCGTGGCGTTTCCCGCCGGTGTGCAGGGAACCAACTTCGGCATCGTTGGCGGCGTACTGGCGGTCCTGTGGGCCGCCGGCTTCGTTGCCGTCGCCGAGTACGGCGCTCGCAAAGATGGGCAAACCGATGCGGAGCAATCCGAGTCGGTGGCCTGATCTGGCTTTGGTCCCTGGGGTCTCTTTTTTGCGGAGAAGATCCAGTCTAGTACCGAAGTTCGCGTACGTCCAGCGCAACTGCACAGGCAAGAGCGCTGATGACAGCGACGAAGACGGCGAGATCGAACCCGGATACGCCCTCGTCTCTGGCATCCGTCGTTTCAGTCTCTCCCGTCTCGAGACGCTCGCTCACGGCAATTGCTCCTGCATCGATACCCTCAACAGCGACGTCCCCGTCGACGGCCTCGAAGTCGACGTGTACCACGTCACGCTCGCCAGCATGGAGCGTGACGCTCTTGTTTGCGACAGGCTGTCCATCGACTGTCACCGTGAGCGTCCGCGTCACTGTCTGGTTCGCCGCGTTCGCGACTGTCACTATTGCGGTGGTCTCGTAACCCTCTCTGACCCAGTCGGACGGTGCCGTAGCTTCGACGATGTCGATGGCTGCGACGGGGTCGACACTGTCAGTGCTCTCTGGGCTCGTCGGCGCCGTCGCCTCGTCGTCCGGGGTTGCTGACTGTCCAGTCGCGTCGTCGCTACCGTGCTCGTCCTCGCCGTCCTCGCCCCTGTCGCTCCCCCGGTCTTCGCCCTGTCCGGTACGCTGCTCATCCCCGCCTTCTTCCATTGCAGTCTCGCTTTCCCCGCCCTCTTCTACTGCAGCCTCGTTGTCCTCGCTTTCTTCCACTGCAGTCTCGCCTTCGTCGGTGTCACTTTCGCTCCCACTCTCGCTTTCATCCGTTCCACTCCCGCTCCTGCTCTGTCCAATTTCGTCGCCCACGGCATCTCGTTCCGGTTCGTCGGCCTCGTCGTCATCACCGCCTAGCTCGCTCTCTTGCTCGCCCGTCTCACTGTCGTCTCCGCTGCCGCTACTCTCGCCGGCCCCCATTCCGTCCTCGACCGGGTCATCGCCACCGTCTGCCTGTCCGTCATCCCCGGCGTCTCCATGCTCGTCATCTCCACTGCTTCCTCGCTCACCCTCTCCGCTATTGCCCGGTGCATCGTCACTGTTGCCGGAGTTCCCAGTGTTGCCCGGTGCATCGTCACTGTTGCCGGAGTTCCCAGTGTTGCCCGGTGCATCTTCGCTATTGCCTGGCTGGTCGTCTCCGCTGTTTCCTGGCGCATTGTCGCTATTTCCCCTGTCACTTCCGTTCTTCTCGCCGACGCTCGGTGACACGTCAGGAACGTCCGAATCGAGCACCGATCCGTTGGCTAGCGTCCCATCGGAGAGCTCGGCGTCCACGTCAGCGTGCTCTGCGTGAGCGCCGCCAGTAACCACGAACGCAACTGCTAGCACGAAAAACACGCACAGCAACACGCCGACCTTGCGCATAATAAACGGAATGCCAATCCGCGAAAATAGTTAGTCACTCCCAATTCGCCGTAATCTCTTTCTATCGTACCTGCTCAGTGCGGGCCTGCATTTGAAGCCAGACAAACCATCTCTGAGAACGGATCTGAGTGGTTTAGACCGCCCGGTGGAGGGATATTGAACCACCTGAACTTCGGTCGCTTCGCTCCCTCGTTCCGTAATTCAAATCCCTACACGTCGCTCTTTCGTTCTCACTTCGTTCGAACAGAAAGAGCCGGTGGAGGGATTTGAACCCTCGGCCTATTCCTTACGAAGGAATCGCTCTAGCCAGTCTGAGCTACACCGGCACTCGTTCGTTTCCTCACTCGTGCCGAGCCCTGCATCACTCCGTTCGGCAGGACACCGACGCTCATCCGTGTGCACACGACTCTATTGCGATACGGCCAATAAGCATTGCGAATCCGCCCGGACGCTGCGACTCACTCCTGCGTCAACCGCACGTCCAGCACCACGTTGTGCTCGTGTGGCGCGTAGGACCTGACGACGCGCTCCGTCTCCACCTCGACGACGTACTCGGGTTCCATCGCCTCTCGAATCGCCCGAACCCCCGGCCCGAACGGGTCGTCCTCGTGCTGGATGTCGTAGTAGTGAAGCACACACTCCTCGCCCGCAAGCTGTCGGGCGGTGTCGAGGAACTCGTCGGCGGAGTGTGGGAGGTTCATTACGATGCGGTCGGCCCAGTCTTCGTACTCCTCACCAACGGTTCGCACTCCGTCGGACTCGCGCTGCTCGCCCGACGTGCCCGAAACTACGTCTCGCACTCCGTCGGATTCGCACTGCTCATCCGACGTGCCCGAAACTACGTTTCGGACGTCGCCGTGGATGGCAGTCACGCGGTCGGCCACGCCGTTGCGCTCGGCGTTCTCGCGCAGGTACTCGATTGCCGTCTCGTTGATGTCCGTCCCTACCGCCTGCGCGCCGCGTTTGGCGAAGGGTATCACGAACGGACCGACGCCGGCGAACATGTCAAACGCCTGCTCGCCAGCCTCGACCTGCTCGACGACGCGGTGGCGCTCCGTCGCGAGGCGCGGTGAGAAGTACACCTTGGCGAGGTCGAGCGCGAACTCACAGCCGTACTCGCGGTGGACTGCCTCGGTCGTCTCGCCAGCCAGCAGCTCCCAGTCCCGCACTCGCGTCTCGCCCTGGATCTTCGAGGCGCGGTTGAGCACCGTCTTTACGGGAATATCCGACTCGACGATGGCATCGGCTAACTCGCGCGCTCGCTCGGGGTCGTCCTCGTCGATGAGCACGACCTCGCCGAGTCGCTCGTAGGAGACGTCGAACTCGACGAGGTCGGCGGGCATCGTCTGGGTCTCGCGCGCTGGTGTCGCGCGGTCGACTACCTCGTACTCCTCGGGCACGGCGGCTGCGTCGGTCACGGGGATGTACAGATAGCCGTCCTCGTGGACGATCTCTCGCTCCTTGTTCACGAGGTCCAGTGCTGCGAGCGCCTGTCTGGTCTTCTCGCCAGTCTCGCGCTCGACTCGTACACACGGCACGTCCATGCCTGTCCGTGAGATTGCACGGGCGGTAAGTCTACCGACCGATGTGGACGAACACCAGCATCGACTCGTCCGTGCGCACCAGACACAGCGGCGCGTTCGGGTTTCCGAACGTGTTCTGTTCCTTCTCGGTGACGAACAGCTTCACGAAGGGCTTGCCACAGGCGGGACACCCGAACTCCTGTCTGTTCTCCAGGTGCATCGTCTCCCGCGTCTCTTCAACGAGTTTCAGCCCGTGACGGTACTCGTGAACGTCGAACCCGTCCGAGACGTCCAGTTGCTCCATGAGTATCGTGAGTGTGTCTCGGTCTTAGGTTGTCGGGTCACCGGTGTTTCGAGTCGACCGACCGCACCGTCCACCTTCAGCCATTGAACTTTAAAAACCAAACCAATTTATTTTTAATATACTACCAATTTGGTGTCGATAGTGAATAGAATAGATTCAAATTCTGAATTATTTGGATTCCAACTCTGAATCATTTGTATTTCAATCCTGGACTATCTTAGTTCAATTTTTGGACCTGCGGTTTACTGCCGAGTGCACGTTCAGCGGCTGTTGGATTGCTGCATTCCTGCACGTTTTTGAGGACTCCCGCCGACGTATGAGGCGACAATGACCCACCCCTTCCACATCGTCGACGTGTTCGCACAGCAGAAGTACGCGGGGAACCAGCTCGCCGTGGTGACGGGGGCGGGCGACCTCTCTGGCGAGGAGATGCAGGCGATTGCCGCCGAGATGAACTACTCCGAGACGACGTTCGTCACGGGCGAGCCCACCGAGTCTGGCTGGCCCGTCCGCATCTTCACGCCCGCCGAGGAGGTTCCCTTCGCCGGACACCCAACGCTCGGCACTGCGTCGGTCATCCGGCAGGAACTCGCCGCTGACACACCCAAAGAGGTCACGCTCGACCTGCAGGTCGGGGAGGTACCGGTCGACGTTCGCCCCGCCAGCGGTGAGCCGAGCGAAGCGAGACGAACCTCGTCAGAGCAACGCTCTGACGGTGGTGAGGAGTTTCTCTGGATGCGCCAGCAGCCCCCCGAGTTTGGGGAGACGCTGGAGCACGAGCAACTGGCCGACGTACTCGGCCTCGCTCCCGACGACCTCGACACCGACTGGCCGGTGCAGGTCGTCTCGACCGGTCTCCCCACCATCGTCGTTCCGATCGCCGACCGCGCAGCGCTCGAAGGAATCGACCTCGACCGGCGGGCCTACAACGACCTCGTGGCCGACCGAGACGCCAAACTCGTCCACGTCGTCTGCCCGGAACCCCGGAACGAGGAAAACGACCTCGCAGTCCGGATGTTCGCGCCCTACTACGACGTGCCAGAGGACCCCGCGACGGGGTCGGCCAACGGTTGCCTCGCCGCCTATCTCTCCCGACACGAGTATCTTGGCTCCCCGACGGTCGACGCTCGCGTCGAGCAGGGCTACGAGATGGGCCGCCCATCGCTACTGCTGTTGCGCGCGGAGCCCGCCGGTGACGAAATCGCCGTGGAAGTCGGCGGTCGCGTGATTCCCGTCGCCCGTGGGGAGCTCCTGTAGCTGGACTCGCTCTTCCAGCTGTACTCTATTCCGCCGAAGGCGTGCAATATGGAGCGCACGTCTCTTGAACTGAATCGTCTGCTCCTGTTACTTCTCTGCGGTGACGATGTATGATTCCATTGGCGAGACGATTCCTTCGTCGTCTCGATACGTGTCTAACGCCTCCTCGACCTCCTGAACCAGTTCGTTCTGCACCGCTCGCTCGACGGCTGCGATTGGTTCAGCTAGCGGCGAGCTTGCTGCCTCGCGGCGAACGAACGCTTCGACCGACGGATAGCGCACAGAACCGATTTCAACGGTGACAGACACGTCGTCGAACCCCGCATCCTGGACGAGCGTTCGTAGGTCTTCCCCATCCCACGAGGGAAACGGAGAGCGCATCATCATCCCGGCCTCGTCACCAATGTGGGCCTCCAGGGCGTCGGCCAACACTACGTATGCAGGCTGGTAGTCGAGCGGTCGCCAGACACTCACTGCCGCGCGCCCGCCTGGTGCGAGAACTCGGCGCATCTCCCGGACTGCAGCGCCGGGATTGTCAAAGAACTGAAGGGCCTGTTGACAGCAGACGACGTCGAAACTCTCGTCGGAGAACGGCAGGTCGGTTGCGTCGCCCTGTCGCCACGCAATTGGCGGATGAATGTCGGCAGCGGTTTCCTCCGCTACTGCAAGCATTCCGTCGTTGATGTCGAGCCCAGTGACGGACCCGCTTTCACTCACTCGGGACGCAGCACGCCGCGCCACGATACCGGTCCCACAGGCAACGTCTAGAACTCGGTCTCCCTCGTGAACAGCACTCACCTCGACCAGCCGGTCAGCCCACGGCGCGAACATGGGCGGTACGAGATACTGTTCGTAGGCTTCGGAAGCGCTCTGTTCGACCTGCCAGCCGGTCGATTGATTTGCGTGATTACTCATGGGCATTCACCGTAAGAGTGACCACGGCGCGAATAGAAGTATAAATGTCTAGTGAAATATTTCACGCCGTGAAAGCGTGGGCGTCGAGACGAATCCCGGTTGAGCAGCACCAATCACTGAATTGAATCGACTGAGAGTAGCTCAGTTGCGTCAGTGAGCGGTCGAGCCTCGTCTCGGAACTGTTCGTAATAGGTGTCCGCCCACGCACGCATTTCATCACCCCGAGTGTCAACGAGTGACCGTAACGCTCCCGTCCTCGGGTCGTAACAGCAGATGCTGACCGAGTCATCGAACAGGCAGATACCGCACCGCTCGTCGAGCGGCAGGTCGTCGTGTAGCAAGACAGTGTAGTTCGAGCGCCTCACCGCATTCAGAACGGTCTCTTCGTCCCATTTGAGAAGACTCTCGAAAACGGCGGGCGGATAGATGTACTCACACTCCAGACCATCCAGGATGTGGTCGAAAAACGGCTCCAGATTCCCCGACTTGAGTAGTGCCATGCCGAACCCGCGCATCGTTCCCGTCGTCGTGATGAGTTCCGTAAGACGGTCGACAGGCTCGTAGGGGTATCCCGGCCCTGGCTGGGAGACTACCACGTCGGTGAACAGCTCGATGCTGAACCCCTCAATTTCGTGGGGAAGCCACGACCAGACCTCGCGGAGGCGCCGTTGAGACGCCATCGCGTTCCGAAACTCACCAAACTGGGTGGCGACGAACTCGCCCAGGCTGGTTAGCTGGTACACCGCCCCATCTCGTTCGATCCAGTGGCGGTCCTGAAAGTCGGTGAGGATTCGCCCCATGGTCGGGGAGGAGGCTCCTGTTGCAGCGCGCAAATCGTTCCGGTCGCTCGGTCCGTTTGCCAGTGCGTCAAGCACCCCAACCCGATGGCCCGAACTGACGAGGTATTCGATGTCATCGACTGTCGCATCCATAATTGTGGTACGCGTTGACACATATTAACCGTGTAGGCGGTGTTCTCAACAGGTAACTGCGCGGTACAACGCTGCCCTGTTTTTGAGAGGGAACATTCCACTCCGTTTCTGACGTATCTCTCAGTTCGTCACGACGAGCTTTCCGACTGTGTCACGGTTTTGCATCGCTTCGAACGCCGTTGCGGTTTCCTCCAGCGGATACGTCGTGTCGACTTCCGGTGCTAACTCACCGCTGTTCACGAGGCCGACCAGCGTTTCGAGGTCTCTCTGTGTCCCCATGGTGCTCCCAATGATGCGTTTGTGCTGGAGGAACAGGTCCGGCACGTCGATTTCCGACCGCGTGCCTGCAGTCCGGCCACAGACTACCATCCGTCCGCCGCGACGGAGAACGTCCATTCCGAGCGCCGTATACTCGCCCCCGAGGTGGTTGAGGACTACGTCGGGACGTCCAATCTCTTCTACTTCCGGGCGAATGTTCTCGGGCGCAGTCCCCTCGATGGCGTGGTCGAGACCCAGCGAACCGACCTGCTCGAGCTTGGTCGACGAGGAGGACGTGCCGATGGTGGTCGCACCGAACACGTCCGCGAGCTGTACGCCGGCAACACCGACACCGCCGGTCACACCCGGGATGAAGACCAGATCGTTGGGTTCGACGTCCGCCCGTCGAAGCATGTGGTACGCCGTCATGTAGGCGGTCGGAATCGCGGCCGCGGTCTGCATCTCGATTGCGGCCGGAAGCTCGACGAGGCGGTCAGCGTCGACGCAGGCACTTTCGGCGAGGCCCCCGTGATACAGCGAGTAGCTGCTGCAGCAGTTCTCGGGCCCCTCACGACAGAACCGGCAGACGCCACAGGTCTCGTTCGGACACAGGACGACGCGGTCTCCGGGCTCGACGCCAGTGACGTCGCTCCCGACAGCCCGGACCTCACCGGCGACATCGAGACCGCTGACGAACGGCAGGTCCTCGCTACCCACCATGACGGAATCCCCCTCGAGAATCCAGAGGTCGTGGCGGTTGATTGCACAGGCTCGTACATCTACGAGCGCTTCGTTGGGGCCCGGTTCGGGAGTCGGCTGGTCGATAGTCGAGACGCCCTTCGGGCCGGACAGGTCAGTGAAGGCTGCAGCGCGCATACACACAACTACTGGCTACACCGATAATAATCGTACTGCGTCCACGAACGGAGACTCGGACCGGGAGGTGGAAGTGGTGTAGGCGGCCGCAGTACGCTAGCTCAGGTGGAACTTGCGCGCCTGCCCCCACCGCTCTTCGAAGGACTCCTCGACGTTCGCGGCGAACTCCGCATCCTTGAGGTTGATGAGCGCGAACGCCTCCGTCCGGTTCAGGGGGTGAGGAACCTCGATACAGATTTCGACGTGGTCGATGATGGCGAACGTGCTCCCGATGTCGTCGACGACGCGCACCTCGAAGTTCGAATAATCCTGCAGATGTTCACGATAGCGCTCACCGACCTCCTCCGGAAGCGTCTCGACGACCTGGGGATGTTCGAGCAGCGAGATGGAGACGCCTCGCTCTAGCGCGCCCTCGATTTCGTCAGCGATGCGCTCGCCGACGGCATCCACATCGAACCGCGAGGTGGGCGTGGCGGCCACAAAGATGATGCGCTCGTCGGCAGCGGAGAGGCGCTCGACGAGCAGGTCGATGGTCTCCTCCGCGCCGAGCGCGGCGGTCCAGAACTGCTCGTCGACGGGCTCGGAGGCTTCTAACTGGCTTTCGAGCTCGCTCGCGATGTTCTCGAACTGTGAGAGCTGCTTTTCGAGCTCGCTTTCCTTGTCCTCCAGCAACCGGTCGAGCGCCGTCTCCGGCTCGACCGCCACGTACTTTTTCGGTCTGCTCGCCGTCTGACTCCGAACCAGACTCTGCGTTTCCAGGCTGTTCAACACGTCGTATATCCGACCCATCGGAACGTCGCTCGTGCGAGACAACTCCTTCGCGGTTGTCGGACCGGTATCGAGAAGCGAACGGTACGCCCGGGCTTCGTACTCAGATAGCCCGAGGTCCCTGAGACTTGCCATTGTTTCCGTCTACGCACCGACACGGATAAACTCTCTGTCTGTTTCCAAGTGTTGGCACGGCCGAATCGTTTATTAGGGATGCAAGCCCCGTACGGGTGAGACTGTTCGTGGGGATTTGTTGGATTCCTCACCTGTCACCGTTCGTCATGACCGCCTCGAGTTCGGCGGGCGTGGCTGCCCGTCCCTGCTCCTCACCGCCGACGACCAAGCGAGCTTCGCCGTCGGGGAGCTCTCGTGGTGTTGCTCCCTCGATGGTAGGAGGAACGACGACTGTCTCGTGGTCGGCGAGTCGCAGCGCGGCGCGGTGGAGGTCGCTGCCTGCCGCCGTTCCCACTTCCAGCATATGCGGGTTGTTCAGTCTGGCTGCGACTGTCGCGTAGTGGGCGACTTCGACGCCCATCCGCTCGGCCGCACCCGCGAACGCCGCGAGTGCGCCGTGTGCTACCTCACGGTAGCGCTCCTCACCGGTCAGCCCTGAGAGGTCGAGCAGTGCGTCCGCCAACTCGACCGCCGTATCGAGCGGGTACAGCGGCTCGGAGAGCAGTCCAGCGCCGCCGCCGGGCGAGTCACGGAACGAGCCGTCCTCAGTCTGGAGCGCGTCGAGTGTCCACTCCGCCACTGCCTCCGCGGGTCCTGGCTCGCCGAGCACCGACCAGGAAGTCGTCAGCGCCTGGAGGAGCCGCGCCTGGTCGACGAGCAGCCCCTGCGGTCCCACGTCGTCGCCGTCGCGGAATCTCGTCACCTGTCCGTCCTCGTCGACGAGGGTCTCGAGAACCGAGTCACGAGCCTTTTGTGCGTACTGCTTTGCGTTCTCGTCGTCGGTGTAGGCGTGATACTGGAGGAGCGCATCGACGACGAGCGCATTGTGCCCGGCGAATATCGTCTCGTCGACGGCTGGCGCGTCGGAGTCGGCGCGTTCGGTCGGTTCGAGGCGGAAGTACCCCTCGTCACCGCCCTGGCTTGCGGCGAAGGCCGGGCCAGATTGCGACGCGTTCTGGCTCCCCTCCGAACACTGTTCGGGGTCCGCCCCGGTCCACAGCGTCGTCGTCAGGAACTCGATACCACGCTCGGCGGATTCGCGGTAGCTCTCCTCGCCCGTGTACCGGTAGCCGTGGGCGAATGCCCGGATGATTGCAGCGTTCTCGTCAGCGAGTTTCTCACAGCGCGCTGCCCCCCAGTTTCGGTTGCGGCTGAACCGGTAGAACCCGCCGTCGTAGGTGTCGAGCAGGTGGGTCTGGACTGCGTCGAGTGTGCGGGTCGCCTGGTCGCGTGCGCGAACGAGCGCGAACTCGATAGTCCGGGGAAGCGGGAACTTCACGTCGGTTCCCCAGCCGCCGAACTCCTCGTCGTAGGTCGCCAGCAGCTGCTCGACCATGTGTTCCTCGATTCGAGCAGTTATCTCGTCGCTCGGGGGCGTCTCCCGGAGCGCTCTCGGCATTGACCCAGCCTCCTCCCCCTTGTTGTCCCAGGTACGCCTGACGCTATCGAGAATTCCTCGGAACCCGTCGACGCCGAGCGCAGTTGCGCCGGTGAGAATGTTCCCTTTGGGCGTGAGAAAGACGGTCGAGGGAAAGCCGCCCATGTTGTAGCGTTCGCGGACGTGCGGGTTGCGGTCGGCGTCGACGCGAATCGGAATGAACCCGTCGTTGATGTTCGCCGCGATTCGCGGCTCAGCGTAGGTGGTTTTGTCCATCTCGTGGCACTCCTCGGACCAGTTCGTCACGAGTGCGAGCAACAGCGGTTTGCTCGCTTGGTCCGCTTCCGCGAACGTCTCCTCCTTCCATTCGCGCCACTCGACGTGTGTCACGTCCGCGCTGTCGTCCATACCTGAACGCTCGCTGCGCTTGCGTTTTAACGGCACGGTTACGCCGAGTATCCACCGAAGTTTCCTTTCCTTGCTACTGAAGGCAGGCTGCTATTCAACAACCGTCACGTAGCTCCTGTCGAGTATTCTGCATGAGTCCGACACTCGACCGCCGCGCGTTTTTGTTGCGTAGTGGCGGCGTTGGCGTCGCGGGTCTGACTGGTTACACCACTCGAACAGCAGCACGCGAAGCTGTGTCCGAACCCTGGCCGGATTCGAATACCGCTGCCGTCGTCTCCCAGCACCACCTCGCGACCGAAGCGGGCCTCGAGGTGCTCGCCGGGGGTGGGACGGCCGCTGACGCAGCCGTCGGCGTTGCGTGTGCACTCTCGGTCGTCGAACCCTGGTTCTCCTCGGCGCTGGGTGGTGGCACCTGGGCGCTGTACTACGACGCAGAGACAGGCGAAGTGACCAGCGTCGACGGCGTCGGTCCCGTCGGCTCCGACGCGACGCCGGAGGACTACGAAGAGCGTGCAGACACCCATGGGATGCACCAGTCCATCGTCCCCGGTGCCTGGGACGGCTGGATGCGCTGGCTCGAAGAGTACGGCGAGCTGGAGCTCGACGAGGTGCTGTCACCGGCGATAACCCTCGCCCGGGACGGGTACCCCGCCAGTCCGGGAATGGTGTCCTGGCTCGAACGACGCTCCGACCGCATCGCCGAGCGCCCCCACGCGAGAGACATCTACGAGCGGAATGGAGAGATCGTCTCTGAAGGTGACACGGTCTATCAGCACGACATGGCCGACACGTTCGAGGCGCTGGCCGATGCGTACGCCGATCATCGGGATGAGGGCCGGAACGAGGCGATTCAGGCGGCCAGGGACCACTTCTACCGGGGTCCGATTGCGGAGGCAATCGTGGCGTTCTCCGACGAGCACGGCGGCTATCTCACGCTCCCCGACTTTCAGGAGTTCGAAGCCGAAATCGTCGACCCGGTCGTCATCGACTACGACGAGGACGACGACCTTCGAGTCTACCAGAACCCGCCCAACAGCCAGGGAATCACGCAGTTGCTGGCGCTGAACGTTCTGAAGGGGTACGACCTTGGAGAAGTTGACCCGGATAGTGCCGACGCCGTCCACGTCCAAGTCGAGGCGATAAAGCTCGCCTTTGCGGACCGGTACCACCACGTCGGCGACCCCGGCCGTGTCGAGGTTCCCGTCGCCGAGTTGCTCGACGATGAGTACGCGGCCAGCCAGCGCGACCGCATCGACATGGACACCGCGATGGAGTGGCCCATCGACTCCGGAATCTCGAACACCGACGCCGACCACACCACGACGTTCCACGTCGTCGATGGCGATGGCAACGCGGCCGCGGTGACGACCAGCCTCGGCGCGCAGTTCCTGGTAATCGGCGACACCGGCATCCACCTCAATAACCGGATGCGAATGCTCGCCCTCGACGACGACAACCCCAACCAGCTGACGCCCGGGTACAAGGTCCGGCACACGTCAAACCCCTATATGGCGACCCGCGACGGCGACCCCTACATCCTCGGGGGCAACACCGGCGTGGATACGCAACCGCAGGGCCAGACCCAGCAGTTCGTCCACGTCGCCGAGTTCGGCCTCGACGCGCAGGCGGCAATCGACCGCCCGCGATTCGAGACGACTGCGTTCCCGTCGACACAGTACCCCTACGACGTCGGCAACACGCTTCGGATGGAGGATGGTTTCTCGTCGGAGGTCGTCGACGACCTCGAAGGCCGGGGCCACGACGTTGAGGTTGGTGGATCGTTCGGCACGGCGAACATGATTGTCGTGGACGAAGACGGCGAGTTAGAAACCGGTGCGGAGTCCAGGAGTGACGTTGCCGCAGGGACCGTCACGGAACTGGACGAGTGACCCTCCGTTTCGAATCGACGACGAAGAGAATTTCCTCCGGGGCAGGCTTATCGTGCATATGGACAAGCAGGAACTGCGAGAGCAGGTCTGGGACGCGCTGGACGAGAGCGGAGAGGCACGTTTTCCCTACCCACCCCACGGACGAATACCCAACTTCGCGGGGGCGGAGGGGGCTGCCGAACGTCTCGCGGCGCTCGGTGCCTGGCAGGACGCTGACGTACTCAAGTCGAACCCCGACGCCCCCCAGCTTCCGGTGCGCAGGCGGGCGTTGCGTGAAGGGAAGACCGTGTACATGGCAGTGCCTCGACTCCGAGATGAGGACTGCTTTCTCCGGCTCGACCCCGAAGAGATAGCGGACACCGACTCCGCAGCGACGATAGGCGGCTCCGCTGAAGCAGGCGTACAGGTCGCGCCAGCGGAGATGGAGTCCATCGACCTCGTCGTCTCGGGTAGCGTCGCGGTGAACGAGCAGGGCGCACGAATCGGCAAAGGCGAGGGGTACAGCGACCTCGAATTTGCCATCCTCCGGGAGTTCGGACTTGTCGACGACGAGACGACGACCGTCTCGACCGTCCACGAGATGCAGGTCGTCGACCGCGATATCGAGACGGACACCCACGACGTTCCGATGGACTACCTGGTCACGCCAGAGCGAACGATTTGGACGACGGCCGGCGAAGGGAAGCGGACGGAAGCTGGCGAAGGGAAGCCAATCGGACTCGACTGGGAGTCGCTCCCTGACGAGAAAGTTGGAGAGATTCCGATTTTGCAGCGCTTGCGTGACGAACGCTAACGAGGACAATTCCGAACACTGTCATTCGACATCGCGTCGCGGTCACTGACCTCTTGTTTCCCAGTAACCAGCAGAATGCGACCATCTGACACGAGACAGACCCGGCAGGGCAAGGCTGAGACGAGTCGAGTAGCTCAGGGATGAGACCTATCAAACGGCAGTAATCGAGGATTCTTGGTTGTGCGTCTCTTATGTACGGTATGTCGCTCACAGCAACCGGGAAGTCTCACAGTATATCT
>LKMJ01002047.1_pt1 | contig 18340 bp, 12 predicted proteins | sample 643391 | NCBI WGS metagenome assembly LKMJ01 (sample SAMN04112250, study PRJNA286221) | soda lake metagenome | biome: soda lake; feature: Kulunda Steppe; material: water; isolation source: sample PL-Br10 brine of Picturesque Lake | place: Russia: Kulunda steppe | collected 2010-07 | reverse complement strand
TTAGAAAATTTTGAGGAGTATCGAGAGACTGCTCGGCGGGCCAGATGGATTGCCTTCTCAGTAAAACGAAGAATCTGCGACTTCGGGTGGGACTTCATCTCGTAGAATTACAGGTCGAACATGTAACTCTCTGAGGGTTTCAACAGAGCCACAAATATGTTTATTATGGTTCATTCAGCTAGTAGAATTTCGATAGGTAAACACTACTTCAATAGGGTTCTTACTCTTTAACCCGACTTATAGAGTAATCTCAACTGACTTATTCGTGTTACCTTATTGGGTTGCGTAGCTATCACCTGCGAAATTAAATTGTAAGTTGCTCTCCCAGAAGACATCACTCAGAGCGATTGTTCACTCTTTCAGACTCTAATTGTCGAGAGATACTTTCAGCGAGACTTACTGCACATTCGCGCTCGAAAAAATGAAGTGCAAGATCCAAACCGGACGTAATTCCGCTGGAAGTCAACACTTGACCAGCATCAACAAAGCGGTCTTTACGGACATCAAAGCCCATTTTGTAGAGATAATCATGAGCAGTATGATGACTTGCGACTGGCTGTCCTTCAAGAATACCTGCTTTTTCTAACAGTAATGATCCAGTACAAACAGATATAAGTATTGTGTCAGCTTCAAAACGTTCGGCAAGTATCTGTGGAATATCACCACTTTCGTATTCACGCCGAACACCAGGAACATCTGGTTCATTCCAACCACCACCGGGAATCAATAATACATTTTGTGTGGTTGAAATAGTCCCATCAGGTACAACGCTCAGCTCGTTTCGAGCTTTAATTCGGTCAGTCGGCTCTACTGTCACAAGCTGTGTATTAATGTCAGTTTCTTGAGATTCAAGCTGGAAAACCTCGTAAGGAGCGATTGCATCGACTGTCTATTTATAACAAAACTAACGAAAAAATGCGAGGTGCCAACGATACCTTTGCAAAAAGCTTTTGTCCAATTCTGACTAACCAGTTAGTCAGATGCGTACTGAATCGAAAAGCTACCGTCTTCCGACAGACACTGTTCTAGGCGACGCCGCCCATTCTGTACCTGATACTGACCAACAAATCGCTGCCGTTCGCAATAAGTGATAAGATGAACTTGATATCAAACCTGCTCAGACGTCTACAATCCTCCCCGGGTGATAACGATAAACGGCACCGAGTTGTCATCGGCGCGGTCATCTTGAGCACGTTTTTTGTTGGTTTCGGCGGTGGAGTTATATTCCCAATACTGCCAAATTTAGGAATTATACTAGGAATTTCACCATTTTTGGTAGGTGTGATTCTCAGTGCAAATCGATTTTCGCGGCTGTTTGCAAACGCCCCGGCTGGCGCGCTCGTCGACCGCTTTGGAACTCGCACACCGTTCGTCGCCGGAATGATCGTCCAAGGTGTGGCGACGTTTGGCTACGTGATCGCGATGGTCTCAGCTTACCCATCGTTGTGGTTTCTCCCGAACATCCCCGAAGTTTGGTTTCTAAGTTCACGAATTGTCTGGGGAATTGGTAGTGCAGCAATTTTCGCTACCGCATACACAATCGCGTCTGATGTTAGTGATAACGGCTCACGCGGAGCGAGTATGGGACTCATCCGTGGTGGTGTTCTGTTTGGGTTTCCGACCGGTGTCGTTCTGGGAGGGATTCTGAGTGAACTCTGGGGGACGGTCGCAGCGTTTGTGGTCGCAACTGTTTTTGCCGGGTTTGCAATCGTGATTTCCTACGCGACCATTCCAGAAACCCACATCGACGGTGACGAACACCGTTCGGTCTCGCTTACTGACGTCGACAGTAGTATGCCCGCGGTGACGGTCGGCTTGGTGAACTTCACGGTTCTGTTCGCCTACATCGGCGCATTTTTCGCAACGCTTGTCCTCTTTCTCAATCACAACGACCTCGGAGTATTTGGTTTTGACGCGCAAGCGTCGTCGGGGATTTTTATGGCTGTGACTGTCGTCGCTGCAGGAACGTTCATGTTTCTGGGAGGTTATATAAGCGATCAGACTGGTTCGCGCATCCCAACACTTCTGACGTTCCTTGGTGCGTCTTTCGTCGGTTTTAGCATATTAGCGGTTTCAGAATCGGTTGCAACACTCGCTATTGCCTGTTTTTTCATCGGTGCCGGTCAAGGTGGGACGAGTGGCCCGCTGATGGCGCTACTGGCAGATCTCACACCGGATGAACGGATGGGACGGGCCATTGGGACGAACAACGTTTTCGGCGATGTAGGGGGTGGTCTCGGCCCAATCGTCTCGCTACCGCTTATCGAACTAGTCGGATTCTGGCCGATATACGTCGCCTGTGCGGTTCTACCAGTCTTGGCAGGTGCGATTCTCCTCGTCGGTATTCACCACGAGACCGGCCAATTCACGCCCAGCGTCAAAACGAGCGAGGCGACGGCTACCAATCCATCGGCTGGCTACAATGACTAATGTCGACTGGTGCACTTACCAGGTGATCGCCTGAGCCCCTATCCCAGTGGTGCAGCAGTTCTCCGAGCAGTGTTGGTCTGCGGTCAATAGTTATAATGCTTCGTATTAGTCATCGATCACGTCCGAACGATAGAGCCAATCCCGAATGATCAACATTAGACTCGACTTTGCTATCTCGGCGACGTCGTCACGCTGCAGCGTTACCTGATATATCCGCGCGCCGTTGATTGTCGTCAACAGCAGCGTAGTGACCGCTTCGACATTGATATCACGGAAAAAGCCCTGATCGATACCCTCTTCGATGATCGCGGTCACCATTGTTTCTATAGTCTCGTAGTTATGCGAAAGCTGTCGGCGAAACTCCTCGTTGTGCGGCGCTTCCGACCGAATCTCGAGCATTGCCGTTGTGAGTTCCCAGTGATCGAACTCCGCACGCTCGGGGGGTCCAAACAGGAGTGTATCAATCAGCGCGTCGAGTCGCGTGACGGGATCGTGTTGCTCGTCGATAGCGATGTTGCGTTCGAACGCATCGAGCAGGTACTCGAGAAACGCTACGAGCAGCTCTTCTTTCGTGTCATAGTGGTAGTGGATGACGCCTTTCGTCTTGTCGAACTCGTCTGCGATGGACTGCATCGTCAGGTTGGAATACCCGTGGGTACACAGTGCCCGATAGGTCGCCTGCATGATCGCCTCCTGCGTGTCGACTGGCCCCACATCGCCATTTGATCCCATGCTACTACACAACTCGTAAATTATCCCAAAAAGCGTTTGGAAACGCCTCACGTCCCCTGTCTCGATATCTGCCAGGCCGATCGATCGCCCGTTTCCACAGAAACAGGTGATCACTCATCTCCTTGTTTTGTGCTGGCTACGGTTCCTCGATTGGGTTCACTGATCTCAAATCCGGTATGTTGAACGTATACATAAACAAGGCAACAGCAAGCAACGCACTGAGTAGCCCAAACGCGATGCCCCAACCGAAGAAATCAGCTGCCAATCCAACTGCAACGGAACCGAGCGAACCGCCGATCATGACAATCGTCTGGGTCAAACCAAAACCGGAGCTAAGGTCGTCGTCCGGGAGTCGATCCATCATTTGTGCAATGAGAACAGTCATTCCACATGTTCCGATGCCGACAACGGCACTCGCGATGATCAGCATTGCTGTGCCACTACCTGCAATGAGCATCCCAAAACCAATAATCCCGAGGACGAGACACCCACCGGTCAACCAGTTCCGGTTAAATGAATCCGCGAGAAAACCTATACCGGTCTGCATAATTCCGTGAATCACAAAGAAAATCGCGAATGCAGTCCCAGCAAAAGCTGTAGATTGACCCTGAAACTCAACGAGAAACGTTGGGAGAAAGGAAATAACCGCCTGCCCGACGAACATATATAGTACAGTCACACAGACGAGAGACATAATTGTCGGTGTCTGAAGCGTTTCGCGCGCTCGAGAAACAACCGACTGATTCGGATCGGAGTTTTTGTTATTCGTGGTCACGTTGTCGGTTGGCTTGACAAACCACCAGAACAGGACGAAGATGACGATAGCAAGTACCGCTGCTCCGGCAACCGCGTGTTGCCACCCATATCGCCTGAGAAACCAGGCGGCCGCAAGCGGGCCGAATAACCCCCCAGCTGCGCCACCAAGGTGGTGGACGCCGATTGCAGTCCCGACGTTTTCATAGGTTTGAGTCAACAGGGAAGTTGCAACGCTGTAGTGCATCCCAGCAACAGTCCCTAACAGGACAGTCCCGATGACAAACATGATGAACAACGGTGAAACAGTGATCAACAAACAGGTGACCACCGTACCGCCAAGTGCTGTCAAGATAATCGTTCGTTCGCCGTACCGATTCGCGATGATACCGCTTGGATATTGGACAACACCATACATGAGCCACATTCCAGTTAGCGCGAGTCCGATAAGGGTGTTTGAAACCGCATAGGTTTCGGTGATCGCTGGGACGAGCGGACTGAATGATATTCGGGCAACACTAGTTGAAAACATTGCAAGGGTACAAAGCATTAGCACCGTATCCCGGTGTCGCCACTGGCTTGGGAGTCCGAAAACAAGCCCGTAATCCGTCATCGAGGGAGCCCCTCACGTTTTTTTGCGAACATTATTGATATTTTTCGTATATAGAACCTAACTGGAATAGTGTTGATTCATCGAAGCGCTCTCCGACGAACATCATCCCAACAGGTGCCCCACCGGCCTCACCGCAGGGGACCGTCAATCCAGGGTGGTGGGTGAGATCAAAAATACCTGTATTCTTTATTACGGCTGACGCTGGATCACTCTCACGGAGTGCACTTAGACTTCGGACATTACCGTATTTTGGAGGTGTGATTGGGACGGTCGGCATCACAAGCGCATCGACATCGGCCAGCACCTCGTCGTATTCCGCTCGCAGCTCTAGCGTCCGGTTCTGTGCTTTAGCATATGCCGATCCGTGATAGTTCTCTCGGAGGTATTCGGCAGCCAACAGAGTATTTTTCACCGACGGTGGAAGATCGCTGCTCCTGGCTTCGAGCGCCCGGCCAAGATATTCAATCGCACCCGTATCGTACCAGCCGTCGAATCCAGTCCCGGACCCGTTCTGTGCGAGTGCCATGCCGGTCCCGTACCGAATGATTGTCATCGACAACATCCCCGTTTCGTAATGACCAGGCACCGAGACGTCGACAGTCTCAACCCCCATCGTTTCGAGATCGGCGATCGCATCGTGAACGGCCGCGTTGACCGTTTCATCACTTTCGTCGTGACCAAATCCTTCCTTGAGGACGCCAACGGTCATGTCAGTAACGTCAGAACCGAGCGCGTCGGTATACGACTGTACCGTGAGGTCGTGGGGCTGGCGAGGATCGAGCCCATCGCGTCCTGCGAGAACGTCGGTTGCCAGCGCTGCCTCCTCGACAGTCCGGGTCATTGGCCCCGTGTGATCTAACGAGGGGTCAGCACCGAAGATTCCGGTATAGGGGACGAGACCGTGGGTTGGTTTGAGGCCGACGAGGCCACCGAACGAACAGGGAATTCGGATCGATCCAGCCTGATCCCCACCGATACCGATATCGATCTCTCCTGCGGCGACGGCTGCTGCTGTTCCAGAAGAGGACCCGCCGATGCTATACTCGGGTGCAGCAGGGTTCTTCGGTGGGCCATAATCCGACGGGCCCAACGAAAAACTCCACATATTGTTTTTGCCCTTGATCGTCGCACCGGCGTCGAGCAGTCGGCCGACGACAGTGGCGTCGACGGCGGGCACATAGCCCTGCATGACGTCGGAGCCGTTGGTGAGTTCGATGCCGGCGAGGCTGATGTTATCTTTCAGTCCGACTGTCTTACCAGCAAGCGGGCCATCTTCGGCGCCCTCGATGTAACACTTCGTGATCCAGGCGTTGTATGGGTCCTCTTTCTCGTCTGGCTGGTAACTAGGGCCACGGTCGGTGTACTTGTACTCCCGCGGGGGGAACTGTGGGGTGGGCATCTCGTCGACGCCCTCGATGAGATCCAGCGTGTCCGCGACGATGGTCGCATAGTCCTCGACCTCGCCGTCGGCAAAGGAGATATCTAAGTCAGCTGCCAGTTCTACCAGTTCGGGGGTCGAAGGGTGTCTCATCGGGGGACCTCCGGTGTGGTTCGTCGATCGGTGGATCCATCTCCCCGGATGCTCGGTCTAAGACAGGCGATACACTTCGTCGTCTGCGTGTTATCTGCTGTGATCATGTTTTGATTGCCGTGATATTTTGTTCGTAGGCGTAACCGAGTTGGAACAGCGTCGCTTCGTCGAAGCGCTCTCCAACGAACATCAGGCCGACAGGGGCACCGTCAGTCTCGCCACACGGCACGGTCAGTGCCGGATGGTCGGTTAGATCGAACAACGAGGTGTTCAGTGCCATCTCGAAGCCAGGGCCGTTCTCTTTCATCACGTCCATGCCGCGCATCCCGCCAAACTCGGGCGGTTTGATCGGCGAGGTCGGCATCACGAGGGCGTCGACATCTTCGAGGGCGTCGTTGTACGCTTCGCGGAGTTTATGGACGACATTCTGTGCTTTGCCGTATATCGAGCCCTCGTAATTCTGCTGGATGTATTCGGTGGTGAGCATGGCGTTTTTAACCGTGATCGGGAGATCACTGCTGCGAGCGTCGAGGGCTCTGCCCAGGTACTCCATCGCACCGGTGTCGTACCAGCCGTCGAAGCCGCTGACGGCACCGTTCTGTTTGAGCGTCTGCCCGGTCCCGTAGGCCAGGATGGTGTAGGATATCGCCGCCGCGTCCAGGTGGCCTGGCACCGAAAGTTCGGTGACTTCCGCACCCATCTTTTCGAGTTCGGCGATGGCGTCTTGGACGACCTCGTTGACCTCGGGGTCGCTCGCATCGTGTTCGAATCCCTCTTGAAGGACCGCGACGGTCATATTGGAGATATCGTTCTCTAGGGCGGCGCTGTACTCCTGCACTTCGAGGTCGTGTGGCTGACGCGGATCCAGGCCGTCACGCCCGGCAACGGCCTCAAGGGTTGCGGCCGCGTCCTCGACGGTTCGGGCCATCGGACCCGTGTGGTCAAGCGAGGCGTCCGCGCCGAAGATCGCCGTATACGGGATGAGTCCCGTGGTCGGTTTCATGCCGACGATCCCGCCGAACGAACAGGGAATACGGATAGAACCGCCCTGGTCCCCGCCCAGCCCGACATCGACATCGCCCGCGGCGATAGCTGCGGCCGTTCCAGATGACGAGCCACCGATACTGTAGTCGAGCGCGTTGGGGTTTTTTGCGGGCCCGTAGCTAGACGCGCCAAAAGAGAACCCGCTCATGTTGTTCTTGCCTTTGATCGTCGCGCCGGCCTCAAGCAATCGGCTGACAGCGGTCGCATCCACGTCGGGGACGTACCCCCGCATAACCTCCGAGCCGTTGGTGAGTTCGATACCGGCGACGCTGATGTTGTCCTTCAGGCCGACGGTTTTATCAGCAAGCGGGCCGCTGTCAGCGCCCTCGATGTGACACTTCGTAATCCAGGCGTTGTGCGGGTCTTCCTCATCGTCTGGCTGGTATCCCGGTCCCCGATCGGTGTACTTGTACTCTCGCGGGGGCAACTGTGGGCTGGGCATCTCGTTGACGCCCTCAATGAGATCCAGCGTGTCGGCGACGATCTGGGCGTAGTCTTCGAGTTCGCCGTCGGCGAAGCTAATGCCGAGGTCGGCGGCTAGTTCCGCCAGTTCGTCGGTCGAGGGGTGTCTCATTGGCCCTCCCGGCGCTGTCGCGCAGTCTGCGTCCCGTGTGAACGGCCGTCGTGGTCTGGTGCGATTCGTCGGTCGTCGATGTGTCGTGTAGTCGTCATACTAGTTAGTGTACTGCTCGTAGGCGTATCCAAGTCGGAACAGCGTCGCCTCGTCGAAGCGCTCCCCGACGAACATCATCCCAACTGGCGCACCGTCTGCCGACCCGCAGGGGACCGTCAGACCGGGGTGGTGCGTGAGGTTGAACATCCCGGTGTTCTTTGCGACGTCGAAGCCGGGACCGCCCTGCAGCAGCGACTCGACGTCCATCTTCGTGCCGAACGCGGGCGGTTTGATGGGGACGGTCGGCATCACGAGGGCGTCGGCGTCTTCCAGCGCCTCGTTGTACTTTTCGCGCATCTCGAGGGTGACGTTCTGTGCCTTGCCGTATATGGCCCCCTCGTACTCCTGGCGCAGGTACTCCGAGAACATGACTGCGTTTTTCAGCGTGTCGGGGAGGTCACTGCTGCGGGCTGCCATCGCCCGGCCCAAATACTCCACCGCGCCGGTGTCGTACCAGCCGTCCGACCCCGTCATGAGACCGTTCTGTCGGAAGAGCTGTCCCATCCCGTAGAACGCGATGGCGAGGGAGAGCGAACCCGTTTCGAGATGTCGCGGAATCGAGACCTCGATGACTTTCGCGCCCATCTCTTCGAGGTCGGTGATGGCCTCCCGGACGACCTCGTTGACTTCGGAGTCGCTGACATCGTGTTCAAACCCTTCCTGGAGGACGGCGACGTTCATATCCGAGATATCTTCTTCCAGGGCGTCGGTGTAGTCTTGAACTTCGAGGTCGTGTGGTTGGCGCGGGTCCAGTCCATCCCGGCCCGCGAGCGTCTCCATCGCCAGGGCTGCATCCTTGACAGTCCGAGTCAGTGGTCCCGTGTGGTCCAGCGAGGCGTCCGACCCGAAGATACCCGTGTACGGAATCAGTCCGTGAGTCGGTTTTAGCCCGACGAGCCCGCCGAACGAGGCAGGCATCCGGATGGAACCACCCTGGTCGCCGCCCATCCCGATGTCGACCTCGCCGGCAGCCACCGCCGCCGCGGTTCCGGACGAGGAGCCGCCGATGCTGTAGTCGGGCGCGTTCGGGTTCTCAGCGGGGCCGTAGTCCGAGTCGCCTCCCGAAAAGGCCCACATATTATTCTTTCCCTTAATCGTGGCACCAGCGTCTAACAGCCAACTGACAGCGGTCGCTTCGACGGCTGGCACATAGCCTTGCATCACGTCCGAGCCGTTGGTGAGTTCGATGCCAGCGAGGCTGATGTTATCTTTCAGGCCGACGGTCTTTCCAGAGAGCGGGCCGCTGTCGGCGCCCTCGATGTGACACTTCGTAATCCAGGCGTTATAGGGGTCTTCCTCCTCGTCGGGCTGATACCCCGGTCCCCGATCGGTATGCTCGTAGTCACGCGGAGGGAGCTGTGGGGTTGGCATCTCCTCGACGCCCTCGATGAGGTCCAGCGTGTCCGCGACGATCTGGGCGTAGTCTTCGGGCTCGCCGTCGGCGAAGGCGATATCCAGCTCGGCCGCCAGTTCGACGAGTTCGTCGGTGGAGGGGTGTCTCATCGCACGCCCCCGTTGCTGCCGGCGCGAGACGCCTCGTGTGCGCGGCCATCGGCGTCTCCGTTTGTTTCCGTACGTCGTTCAGTCGTTGTGTAAGTCATTGTGTGTATTGTTCGTAGGCGTAACCGAGTTTGAGTAGCGTCGCGTCGTCGAACCGCTCGCCGACGAGCATCATCCCGACGGGGGCGTCTTCTGCTTCACCACACGGCACGGTCAGCGCTGGGTGGTGTGTCACGTCGAAAATCGACGTGTTCTTTCCCATCGCGTTGATGGAGCTCTGGCCAAGCAGCGTCTCCAGCCCCATTAAATCGCCGTGCTCTGGGGGAGTGATTGGCGTGGTTGGCATCACGAGGGCGTCAACATCTTCGAGGGCCTCGTTGTACGCTTCTCGCATCTCGATGGTGAGATTCTGAGCTTTGCCGTAGACCGCACCTCCGTACTTCTGCTGAATATATTCCGAGGCCAGCAGGGTGGATTTCAGGCTGGGTGGGAGATCGCTGCTGCGGGCCGAAAGCGCCCGGCCGAGGTACTCCATCGCGCCGGTGTCGTACCAGCCGTCAAAGCCGCTTGCTGCCCCGTTTTGCTTCATCACCTGCGTGGTTCCGTACCGGAGAATCGGTGTCGATATTGTCCGGGCGTCGCGATGCCGAGGGATGGAGACCTCGGTGACTTCAGCCCCGGCGGCTTCCAGCTCCTTGATGGCGTCTTTAACCGCGGCGTCGACTGCGGGATCGCTCTCTTCGAAGCCGAAGCCTTCTTCCAGAACGGCGACGGTCATCTCGGAGATATCTTCCTCAAGTGCGCCGCTGTAATCTTGAACTTCCAGGTCGTGTGGCTGGCGCGGGTCCAGTCCGTCCCGGCCCGCGACGGCGTCCATCGTGAGGGCGGCGTCCTCGACGGTGCGGGTCATCGGTCCCGTGTGGTCGAGCGACGGGTCGGCGCCGAAGATCGCCGTGTACGGGATGAGTCCGGTGGTGGGTTTCAGCCCGACGAGTCCGCCAAAAGAGCATGGCAATCGGATGGAACCGCCCTGATCGCCACCCATCCCGATGTCGACCTCGCCGGCCGCGACCGCTGCCGCGGTTCCGGATGAGGAGCCGCCAATGCTGTACCCTGGTGCGTTCGGATTCTCCGGCGGCCCGTAATCGGATTCGCCCAGCGAGAAGGCCATCATGTTGTTTTTTCCTTTGATCGTCGCGCCCGCATCCAGCAGCCGGGTGACCGCGGTTGCGTCAACGGCGGGGACATACCCTTGCATCACGTCCGAGCCGTTGGTGAGCTCGATGCCGGCGACGCTGATGTTGTCTTTCAGGCCGACAGTTTTCCCGGTGAGGGGACCGCCGTCGGCGCCGGCGATATGGCATTTGGTAATCCAAGCGTTATGTGGATCCTCCTCGTCGTCGGGCTGGTATCCCGGGCCACGGTCAGTGTACTCGTACTCTCGCGGAGGCAGCTGTGGCGTGGGCATCTCGTCGACGCCCTCGATGAGATCGAGAGTGTCAGCAACGATCTGGGCGTAGTCCTCGACCTCGCCACCGGCAAAGGCGATACCGAGGTCGTCGGCAAGTGCTTCGAGTTCCGCAGTCGAAGGGTGTCTCATCGCTCCCTCCGGCTCCGTCGAACCAGTCCTCTCTCGCCAGTGTGATTGTCGCTTTCGGCTCTAGTACGTCGTGTCATCGTGTATGAAATAGCTCTCATTGTGTGTATTGCTCGTAGGCGTAGCCAAGTCGGAGCAGCGTCGCGTCGTCAAACCGCTCACCGACGAACATCATCCCGACCGGTTTGTCATCTGTTTCGCCACATGGTACGGTCAAAGCTGGGTGGTGCGAGGAATTGAACGGTCCTGTGTTCAGCGAGAGGTTCGTCCCTTCCCCGTCACCGAGCATCGTCTCCATCCCTCTGGCCTCTCCGTATTCGGGGTGATCGACTACGACGGTCGGCATCACCAGCGCGTCGACACTCTCCAGAGCCTTGTTGTACGCCTCGCGAACTGTCAGGCTAAGATTCTGCGCTTTGCCGTAGACGGCTCCGCCGTAGTTGCGTCGTACGTACTCCGAGGTCAGGAGCATGCTCTTTACTGACACTGGGAGGTCGCTGCTGCGAGCGTCCAAGGCTCGACCCAGGTACTCCATCGCACCGGTGTCGTACCAGCCGTCGAAACCACTTGGAGCGGCGTTTTGCAGCAGCACCTGGCCGTATCCGTACCGGGCGATGGCACCGTTCAGGTCTCCCGCCACATAATGTTCGGGAATCGATATTTTTGTGGCCTCGGCGCCCATGGCTTCGAGGTCGGCTATCGCCTCTCGGACGACCGTACAAACTGCCTCACTGCCCTCCTCGTGTTCGAACCCCTCTTGGAGGACGCCAACGGTCATATCTGAGATATCCTTCTTCAGAGCTCCGCTGTAGTCCTGTAGCTCGAGGTCGTGGGGTTGTCGCGGATCCAGCCCGTCTCGACCGGCAATGGCGTCCATCGCGAGAGCCGCGTCCTCGACAGTTCGGGTCATCGGCCCGGTGTAGTCAAGCGACGCATCCGCTCCGAAGATGGCCGTATACGGCACCAGTCCGTGCGTGGGTTTTAGCCCGACAATCCCGCCGAGCGCGGCCGGCATCCGGATGGAACCTCCTTGGTCACCACCGAGTCCAAGGTCAACCTCGCCTGCGGCGACAGCCGTCGCGGTACCAGAGGAGGAGCCACCGATGCTATACCCCGGTGCGTTCGGGTTTTTCGCCGGTTCGTAGTCGGATTTTCCCCCTGAAAACGCCCACATGTTGTTTTTTCCTTTGATTGTCGCACCCGCGTCGAGCAATCGGCTGACGACAGTGGCGTCAACAGCGGGGACATATCCCTGCATCACGTTGGAAGCGTTGGTGAGTTCGATACCGGCGACGCTGATGTTGTCTTTCAGCCCCACCGTCATACCCGAAAGCGGGCCGCTGTCGGCGCCCTCGATGTGACACTTCGTAATCCAGGCGTTGTAGGGGTCTTCCTCCTCGTCTGGCTGGTAACCAGGGCCACGGTCGGTGTACGCGTAGTCCCGTGGCGGAAGCTGTGGAGTGGGCATCTCCTCAACGCCCTCGATGAGGTCCAGCGTGTCGGCAACGATCTGGGCGTAGTCCTCGGGTTCGCCGTCTGCGAACTGGATATCCAGGTTGTCGGCTATCGCTTCCAGTTCGGCGATCGATGGGTGTCTCATCGCTCCCTCCGGCTCCGCCGAACCAGTCCTCTCTCGTCAGTGTGGTTGTCGCTTTGGGCTCCAGTACGTCGTTCCATCGTGTTTGAAATAGCTCTCATTGTGTGTATTGCTCGTAGGCGTAACCGAGTTTGAACAGCGTCGCGTCGTCGAACCGCTCACCGACGAACATCATCCCAACGGGTACGCCGTCGACTCTTCCGGCTGGCACCGTCAGACCGGGGTGGTGAGTGACGTCGAACGGCGAGGTGTTTTTGGCTATCGTGAACTCGGCACCCTGCTCTTTCATCATTTCACGATTAACCGGGTCGCCGAACTCTGGTGGTTTGATCGGCGAGGTCGGCATGACCAGCGCGTCGACGCCCTCCAGGGCCTCGTTGTACGCCTCGCGCATCTCCAGGGAGATGTTCTGTGCTTTGCCGTACAACGCCCCCTCGTAGTTCTCATCTATATATTCGGAGACAAGCATCGCGTTTTTCATCGTATCGGGGAGGTCGCTGCTGTGTGCGTCGAGGGCCCGGCCCAGATACTCGACCGCGCCGGTGTCGTACCAGCCGTCGAATCCCAGTCCCTGTCCGCTCTGCTTCAACAGCCTTGCGGCGCCGCCAAACACCATTATGAAGTTCATCGCGCCGGTTGGACCCTGGTGTTCGGGGACGGATACTTCCGTAACTTCAGCACCCATGGCTTCGAGGTCGGAGATGGCTTCTTGGACGATCTCGTTGACCTTGGGATCGCTCTCCTCGTGGTCGAACCCTTCCTGTAGAAGAGCGACAGTCATATCCGAGATATCGGTGTCGAGCGCGCCGGTGTAGTTTTGAACGTCAAGGTCGTGTGGCTGGCGCGGGTCCAGCTTATCACGACCTGCGACGGCGTCCATCGCGAGAGCCGCATCCTCGACAGTGCGGGTCATCGGCCCGGTATGGTCCAGCGAGGCGTCTGCCCCGAAGATGGCCGTATAGGGAATCAGTCCGTGAGTCGGTTTTAGCCCGACGAGCCCACCGAACGAACAGGGGATTCGGATTGAGCCACCTTGGTCGCCGCCCATCCCGATGTCGACCTCGCCGGCCGCGACCGCTGCCGCGGTTCCGGACGAGGAGCCACCGATGCTGTACTTGGGCGCGTTCGGGTTCTCCGCGAGGCCGTAGTCCGAGGCCCCGAGCGAGAACGCCCACATGTTGTTTTTGCCTTTGATCGTCGCGCCAGCCTCAAGCAGTCGGCTGACGACAGTGGCGTCGACGGCTGGCACATAGCCTTGCATCACGTCGGAGCCGTTTGTCAACTCGATACCGGCGACGCTAATATTGTCCTTCAAACTGACCGTTTTCCCCGCGAGGGGGCCACTTTCAGCACCTTCGATATGGCATTTCGTGATCCAGGCGTTGTACGGGTCCTCTTGCTCGTCGGGCTGGTATCCCGGTCCTCGATCGGTGTACTCGTAGTCCCGCGGTGGAAGCTGTGGGGTCGGCATCTCGTCGACGCCTGCGATGAGATCGAGCGTGTCGGCGACGATCTGGGCGTAGTCCTCCGCTTCCCCGTCAGCAAACGAGATATCCAGATCGGCTGCCAGTTCGATGAGTTCGTCAGTTGAGGGGTGTCTCATCGTTGTCCCTCCGATCGGTGTCTGCGGCCGGTTGTAGCGTGTCGATGCAGCGATCGTCTGTCGATAGTGTGTTCTGGTGTCATCTGTGTTTTTAGTTGGTGTACTTCTCGTAGGCATAGCCGAGTCGGAGCAGCGTGGCGTCGTCGAACCATTCGCCGATGAACATAATCCCAACTGGGGCGCCGTCTGCCGTTCCGCACGGCACCGTCAGACCGGGATGGTGCGTCGAGTTGAACGGCCCGGTATTGAGTCCGATATTCGAGCCGGCACCCTCCTCAAGCATCGTTTCCAGCCCTTTCATTTCGCCGTGTCCCGGCGGTTTGACCGGGACGGTCGGCATGACAAGCGCGTCGACGTCTGCGAGTGCCTCATTGTACTGCTCGCGCAGTTCGAGCGTGAGATTCTGTGCATGGCCGTACACCGACCCGCCGTACTCGCGCCGGACGTACTCCGAGACGAGCACGCCAGCCATGACCGACGGCGGGAGGTCGCTGCTGTGCCCGTCGAGCGCTCGACCCAGATACTCGACTAGCCCGGTGTCGTACCAGCCGTCGAAGCCGGTTCCGACCCCGTTCTGTAACAGGAGTTGGCCGTAGCCATAACGGACGATAGCCATGTTGATGTCCGAGGCGTCGAGGTGATCGGGAACCGAAACCGTGGTTGTCTCGACCCCCATGGCTTCGAGATCGGCAATGGCGTCACGGACAACCTCGTTGACGTCTTGGTCGCTCTCGTCGTGTTCGAACCCCTCTTTCAGAACGCCGACGGTCATGTTAGAGACATCCTCGTCAAGCGCGCCAGTGTAGTCTTGGAGTTCAAGATCGTGGGGTTGTCGCGGATCGAGTCCGTCCCGGCCAGCGACAGCGTCCATCGCCACTGCGGCATCCTTGACGGTCTGGGTCATCGGGCCTGTGTAATCCAGTGACGCATCGATGCCCAGAATCCCCGTGTACGGGATGAGGCCGTGAGTTGGTTTCAGACCGACCAGCCCACAGAACGACGACGGGATCCGAATCGAACCACCCTGGTCGCCGCCCATACCGATATCGACCTCGCCAGCAGCGACAGCCGCAGCAGTCCCTGACGAGGAACCTCCAGTACTATATTCAGGTGCAACTGGATTTTTTGCTGGTCCGTAATCCGATTTACCGGCGGAAAAACCCCACATATTATTTTTGCCCTTGATTGTCGCACCTGCATCGAGTAGTCGACTGACAACCGTCGCATCGACGGCTGGAATATAGCCCTGCATGACCTCAGACCCGTTTGTTAACTCGATGCCAGCAAGGCTAATATTATCCTTAAGACTGACAGTCATCCCTGAAAGCGGACCATCGTCGACCCCCTGGACGGTACACTTGGTGATCCAAGCATTGTATGGGTCTTCCGTCTGGTCGGGCTGATATCCCGGGCTCCGGTTCGTCTGTTTGTAATTCCGGGGTGGTAACTGTGGAGTTGGTAACTCCTCGACTTCGGCGAGCAAATCTAGCGTGTCTCCGACTATCTGGACATAGTCCTCAGTCTCACCGTCGGCAAACTTGATCGAAAGTTCATCTGCAAGGATCTCGAGTTCTGTAGACGAAGGGCTCCGCATTATTACTGATCCCCTCTTTTCGGCGAAAGCGCTTTTTGATTATTCGTCGACTTTCTCAGTTGAGAAAGGACACCTGTACACTGATCGCGTAGATTCGTGGCATGTTTCATCTAATCCATTTCATGACAGTAACAACCACCTCATAAGAGTATTGCCCTAGTTGTATTCTTCTAATTAATTAGGCAATAGGTGATTTAACATACCACTATTAACCATATTATTTTAGGTATATTCGAGCTATTAGAGATAAACTGGGTTATCGAAATAAGTACTTGCACATGTCGAGCCACAATTATGTACTGTTTAATCGGACTGATTTTGGTTGGGATCTAACTGGCTCAATAGTGTTCGAGCATGGCGTTTGCTGTAATGAACGTCGAACTTCTCGTCGATATACAACTGCAACAACTCTGGGGACCACTGAGTTGCATCGTATCCGATTGAAATAGGTGAACTCGCCAGCGTTCGTTTAAGACAACGTTGTTTCTCTGTGCTGAGTTTGTGCGGTCTCCCGGAGCGATAGTCATCGCAGACAACGTCCTCGAGAGGGGCGTCATTGAGTTGTTCGAGATCGGTCAACCAGTTGTGTATCGTCGATCTGGAAACCCCATACCACTCGGCCATCTCAGTCTGCGAGACATCGTGTTTGTAGTTGAGTCCGACAACGATCCGGAGCGTTGCAGAACTCGAATCGATTCTTTTGAGCGCCTCGTAGAGATCAACTGTGTCAATATTTTTTAGTCGACTCATATTCAACCAAAATCAGATTACTGTACAAATACTTTTTTCTAAAACTACCCTTATGCCCTAGAATAGTATTAATTCGTCCACCAAATAGACATACTACCCCACAATAAACAGTTGTTCTAGACTATTTCAACACAAATACTAAATAAGAGCTTCGCAACGACGCCATATGGTCAAACAAAGGAGACCAAACTGCAGCAAAACAGTAGATGGACCGCTGGATAGATTGTACGCCGATCGCAGTCAACTCGGACATAAAACACACACACACATTGGCGAATCACTGATAAAATGACGTATCTCAATCCAACTACAGGCTTTATTGTACTGGGTGGATTCGCTATCCTATCAGTTGCAGCGGCAGTGTACCTCACGCGCAACAGCGGCGGAAGTGCAGAAGACCTTCTTGTCGCTCGCGAATCGACGGCCGTTCCAATCATTATCGTGTCGTTGATTGCAACATGGCTCTGGAGCACAACGCTGATGGGAGCTGCCGAAGGTGGATTCGACTTCGGATTCTCTGCTGTTTGGGTGTACGGCTTCTCAATTACGTGGTCGCTCGTACTGATGGGACCAATCCTAGCACGAATCCGACAGAACTTCCCGGAAGTCTCGTCGTACCCTGAATACGTCAGATATCGATTTGGAGACCAAGGGAAACTCGTTCACCTTGTCTTTTCGGTCGTAGCACTCGCTCAATCGTTCTTCTGGGCGGTTATCCAGGTCGTTGGAGCGGGATACGTCCTGAATATCGTCTTCGATATCCCACACTGGCAGGGTGCACTATTGACCGGTCTCATCGTGACCGGTTACGTTACCCTTGGGGGACTCAGAGCGAGTATCTTCACTGACTTCGTCCAGATGCTAGCAATCGGCGTCATCATCGCAGTCCTAGCACCATGGGTGGTCACCGAGGTCGGTGGTGCGGGTGCCATATATGAGGGCGTTGCAAACGCAGAAGTAAATCAGGCCCACCACTTCGTTACACCAGAGGTTATTGTTGGCTGGCTCCTGATCGGGATAGCGTCAGTCGAGTACACATTAATAAACCAGAACGTCTGGCAGCGTATCATTGCGACAGATGGTACTGGAAAAGAACGACTGGTCCTAGGGAGTTCAGTTGTTCTATGGCTGGCAATCCCGGCCTCTGCTGCGCTCATCGGTCTTGTCGGGTTCACGATTGACTACTCCGGCAACGCAGCCACAGTGCTACCAGCAATAATGACCGAGGTACTCCCCGTATGGGGGGCTATCTTGTTCGGAATCGCTATTCTCGGCGCAATTTTTTCAACAACAGACTCCTGTCTAAATTCCTTTATGACCATAATGGTCAGCGACATTTACAAACCGTACTTCGGTAGTGAAGAGAAAGTACGAAACGACAAATCATTGGTTATAAAGACGAAAGTTGTGATGATAGTGACAGGCGTTTCCGTTGCGATTTTCGGGACTATGGAAGTCTCGCTGCTCTTTTTCAGTCTTGCTGTCGGAGCACTTGCAATGCCGTTGGCATGGCCAGTGGTCCTCAGCGCGCTTCGTCCAGATTTCAACCGCACATGGGGAGCATATTCGGTAATTCTCGGGGTTATTGGGGCCGCGATATTCGCCTTCCTCCCCGTGAGTGGGATCTGGGCAAACCCACCGTTCGAGCCGTGGCAAGGGTACCTTGTTCCAGCCGCGTTCACGGTTCTCGGACCAATTATTGGAACCATGCTGTACCCGGATACCGAGTACACGTTCACTGACATGCAGAATGAGATGAGAGCAGACGTACAATCAAATCGCTCTGAAAGCGCAGTTCCAGGTGATGACTAATGGCATATCCACTCGACCCAACGACGTTCGCAATCGCAGTGTACATGATTATCCTCTGGGCTGGGATCATGGCAACGTTCATTACAGGCGTTGCTGGTTGGCAGCTCAAAG
>LKMJ01002046.1_pt1 | contig 18340 bp, 16 predicted proteins | sample 643391 | NCBI WGS metagenome assembly LKMJ01 (sample SAMN04112250, study PRJNA286221) | soda lake metagenome | biome: soda lake; feature: Kulunda Steppe; material: water; isolation source: sample PL-Br10 brine of Picturesque Lake | place: Russia: Kulunda steppe | collected 2010-07 | reverse complement strand
CCATGAAGCGCCGTTGCCATTTGGTGGATGGATTTACCGCTCGATGCGCCGTATATAACGATAATATCGATTTTTGGAAATCGTACATTATATTGAAAGAGAGCGACTGCCAGCAAAAAAAAATTGATTCAAAACCATCTCACGCAATGAAGCAAATCCGAGATCGGCGTGACGAAGAAATGTTTCCAAGCGTTCCAACCGAAGAGCAACAGGTTTGCGAAGCGGCTTCAACACACTTGTGTCACAGCGGTCGGATAATGGAGATAGAAGAAAAGTTCGCGAGTGACGCGGTGGACAAGATCAAGGCCATGGTGGTGAACGATGAGCAAGTTGGTAAAAGACTTCCCGACGGCAGCGAGCGTTTGAAATCCAACACGTTCAGAGTAGTCTGCACAGCCCCTCATGCTTTCAAACAGGGGGAGTACATCGAGACGTTTTTGGAAAAGATGTGCATATACCGAGTGGGAAGGTTTTTGACGGAAAGACTGAGAGTGTATGGGATTACAACCTCTTGTGCCGTTCCCTCTATCCAGTATTACGGAGATGACGACAAGCTGTTCAGTACGTTCCCAGAATTTGATGAGAGCTCGTTTGACGCAGAACACTGTTGTGACGACTGTTTCACCTGCGGTATCTATTCCGCAATAAGCAAACCCAGATTGTTCGAGAAACAGCGTAAGCTAAAAGAGATGCGTCGTCAGCAACGCATCAAGAGCAACAGTGCGTCTTACGCGACGAACTTGACCTTGATCGTCCTTGATCCAAGGAAGAATAGAGACAGAGACTCGGTCGGCAAAACAGTAGAACCCAAGCGCTGCCTGTCCCTGAAGGATAGCTTTACTGGTAGCAGCAGTAGCATGTTCTCTCATGAGTGAAGTTGAGGGGCGTTGTTGACCCGATTCTCGACTCATTTTTTCATCCGTAATGTCTCAGGATACACGCTGACCTCCCTTCCGAGCTTCTTGAAGATGTCGGCATCGCTCGGGAAGCAGCTTAGAGTGCAGTCGACGCGGTCAAAACCTCCTTCGATCTAGGTGAATAGTTTTGGAGCACTGTTCGGGCATTTGGGCGCGGCTTATTTTCTTTCCTGCGTTTGATTCCGTCATAATAATATATACCGGACTCGTAAGATCACCGTATGTCATGATAGAGGAGTTCGAGTACGAAATACCCCGGGCTTTCGAGCTGATCACGCGCTACTTCAAACACAAATATTATCAGTGCCCCAGAGATGTATTGTCCATGCTTGAGAGCACGGATCCAGACGCAGGTCTGATAGCCGCCGTAAATAAGGACGATGCGAATGAGGCGTTTGAATCATGCATTCGAAGAGGTGCTAGTACGGACGCTCAGCACGTCGCACTCCTCGTTCTTCCCGTCGAAAGCGCGGAAGATTTCTTCGACAAGTGTCCTGTGATACGAGACGACGACCAAAAAAGAAGGCTGTTCAGGCTCTTCTATCTCTGGTTGAAATGTAAGAACGCGTACTTTTGCGCGCACTCGGAGTCGTATTGGAGATTGATAAAACAAGGCCGCCCTTACGACCCGCGCCTGAAACATCTCGTGCTCGACGCCCTGCGCCAAGAAGGCAGCCTCCGTTACGCTGATATTTTACAGTACACACTCGAGTTCGACGACGATCTTGCTTGCACGGAAGTTTTGCGAGCGGGCGTAGAGCCGTTCGAACTGGACAGGGCCTTGATGAAAGCGGCGTTGCTGGGAAAGCCGGACTACGTGCGCGTCTTGCTGCAACACGGTGCCGATCCAGATGCGAAACGAGCCGGACCTCCGAATGGCATTTGTTTTAGGGACGATACCCCTTTGTCCGTGGCTTGCCATTTTAATGACAACTCCGAAACGGACGACAGATTGGACGTCGTTCGTTTGTTATGTGATTCTGGAGCGGATGTCAAACGTAACGGTACTACAGCTCTTACTCGAACGTTTCAAACGAGGGACTTCGATCTTCGTCGTATTTTAGCGGATACTCTAATCGCCGCTGGCGCCGACATCACGAACGAAGGCGTTCAGGCTATGGCATATAAGACGCGAGAAGGTGCCTTGTATGTTCTTGAAAAAACCAAGCGATAGTGAGGACACCAAAGGACAAGGTAAAGTCGATCCCTGTTGATGGCTTTCCTACGTCTCATTTTTACAATATGGCAAAGGCAAATATTTGAAACGTCCAGTCGAATCGAGTTGAGTCGAGTCAGAGAACAGCATGGAAAAAAAGGATGACGCGTGTTCTCGTGCTGCAGAGGCTGGAGACTTGGATGCTTTGATACGATCCCACGTAGAGGGTTGCCAATGCGACCGGAACACGTGTGAGCGTGCTGCAGCCAACGGCCATCTGTATTGTTTGGAATACGCGCTGGAGAAGGGGCACTTTCGGAAGGAAAGAAACGATTACACGTGCTACTATGCTGCCAAGAATGGCCATTTGGATTGCCTGGTACTCGCACACAAGAAGGGCTGCCTGTTGAACGAATTGACGTGTTGCGGTGCAGCTCGCAACGGCCAACTGGATTGCTTGATCTACGCGCGTCAGAACGGGTGCGCGTGGGACTTCCTGACGTGTGCGTATGCTGCAGAAAACGGCCACATAAATTGCTTGATGTACGCACACGAGGGAGGTTGCGTGTGGAACGCTCTCACGTGTGAACTTGCCGCAAAAAACGGTCATCTGGATTGCTTGATCTACGCATGTGAGAACGGGTGCGCGTGGAATTGGAAGACGTGTGCGTATGCGGCAGAGAACGGCCATCTAGCCTGTCTGATGTACGCTCGAAAAAAGAACTGTCCATGGAAAGGCTACACGTGTTCCTATGCAGCTAAAAACGGTCATCTGGACTGCTTGGAGTTCTCCTACCTGGAAGGATGTCCGTGGAATGAAATTGATCAACCCGGTAACGAATGGACATGTTCCGGCGCAGCCGAATACGGTCATCTGGAATGCTTGGATTTCGCGCATAGTAAAGGTTGCCCGTGGGATTGGAGGACCACATCGAATGCGGCTCGTTATGGACATGTCGAGTGTCTGAAGTATGCTCACGTGCGAGGATGCCCAATGAGTGACTATGTGTGCAAACACGCGGCAGAAAAAGGTCACTATGCATGCCTGGTGTACGCTGTTCGAAACGGGGCGTCATTGATTTACGCGGACGTATCGCACATCGCGCGTCTCGTCCGTCGCGTACACGCTTTACGCGTGATCGTCCGCGCTTGGAGGAGGCGGATTTTGAAGAGAGCAGAGCGAGCGCAAAGCATAATAGGGAATGCGTGGTTGGCATACTACTTCGCTCCAGGTTCCGATAGGCGGGGTTACGCCCGCGCGGCTCAAGACTTTGCTTCCCAATCTTGTGAATTGAAAACGAGACCGTAAAAAGAGTATTATTTTTTTGAATTGTATTCCCATGCATAAAGTGAAGAACCTGGTGAGTCTGAACGCTAAGAACGATTTATACGGATGGCTTCCATCGAAGATGGACGCGTGTTGGACGTCGTGTTCTCGTTCGACAACACGGCGTCGATGAACCAGTGCATCCGCCAGGTGCGACGCCGTGTCAAGGAGATCGTCGGTGACCTGTTCGCCTCCATCCCCGGCGTGCGCATAGGCCTGATCGCGCACGGCGACTACGGGTCGCCGAACTACGCCATCCGCACCTGCGACCTGACCACCGACCTGTCCACGCTGATCGACTTCGTGACGCACAAAGCCGTCGACGCGCCCAACTACTCGGATGACGAGTGCTACGAGCTGGTGCTCCGCGACGCCCAGCTGATGTCGTGGAGGCCCGACAGCGTGCGCCGTCTGGTGCTGATCGGCGATTGCTGTCCGCACGAACCGAACGACGCCGAGAACGTGATGCGCATCGACTGGCGCGCCGAACTCGTCAACCTCCGAAGCAAGGACATATCCGTTTACGCGGTGCACTGTCTGGACTGGAGTCCGCGAGACCGGTACACGGCGTTCTATGCGACCGTAGCACGCGAGACGGAAGGCCTGTACCTGAAGCTCAACGACTTTTCGTCGGTGCCTGCGCTGCTGCAGGGCGTCTGCCGGCGCCACGGTCCGTCGGGAGCATTGGAGGCTTTCGAGGCGTCGCTTGCTTCTGCGGGAGGACGCACCAGGGAGGTCACGCGCATGTTCGACGCGCTCCTGGGGCGCGAGGAGACGGTGCTCACCCCCGCGTCGCTCGACGTCGCGCCGGAGGGCAAGTACCAGTTCATAGCCGTGGAGGCCGAGGAGGACGGTCTTCCGATAAGGGAGTTCGTCGAGAGGCACGGCTTACCCTTCCAGACCGGCTCGGGATTCTATCAGTTGGCACGCCGCGAACGCATTTCGGAGGGCAAGCGCATCCTTTTGCGCGACCGCGCGTTGGGCGACGTGTACGAAGGAGATTCGGCCAGGGAATATGCGGCGCAACGCGTCGGTCCCGATCTGTCAGCGCTATCGACGCGCAACGATCCTCTACCCGGCTTCGACGTCTTCGTTCAGTCGACTTCTGTCAATCGCAAGCTGAAGGGGGGCACGCTGTTCGTGTACGCGATACGGAGGACGGCTTGAACGATCGATGCCAAGACGATGTCAGGTCATCGACTTGCACGTAGGGGAGGGGGGCTGTATGTTGGTAAGAACATAAACGAACGATAATGTGAATGAGTACTACTATGGACGACATGGACTATAAGGATGGCGAGGTAGCGGTCGTCGAAGGCGACATCCTCGACACTCCTCCCGACTGCTTCATCGTGCAGCAGTGCAATTGCACATCGACCGTAGCGCACGGACTCTCACGTCACATCGCCTTGCGCTTTCCGCACGCCGACGTGTATTCCGAACGGCGAGCTTCAAGTGAATCAAGCGAACAAAAAGGATCCTCTTTAGCTCCGCGAGAACGGTGGTCAGAGCCGGGCACCATCGTCCTGCGCGTAGACGCGGACGGAAAACACGGCGTGATCTGCGCGTTCGCGCAGCTGGGCGTGGGCAAGCCGGGGGCGTACCACAACGCGGGATTTCGACGCCTGGGCGAAGACACGCCCGAGCTGCGCCTGTCATGGTTCAAGCGGTGCCTGGACCGTATCTCCAAACTCGTGCCTCGGGACAGCACGGTCGTCTTTCCATACAAGATAGGTTGCGGACTGGCGGGAGGCGACTGGGATGGCGCTTACCTTCCGGCGATCCAAAACTTCGCGCGCGACAACAGCCGCCAGTCCGCGCTCCGTGTATTGATCGTGCGGCGCAAAGATTTACGCGACGGGAATCGGGTGTAATTTCAATTTATGGGCCTTTGCCTATTTCGGTTGTGCGTCCGCTTTGGGGCGCGTCGGGGGGCGCGTCGCGCTTGAGTTGACGAGGAATTGACAGAATGCCGCTGTTTTTTACGCATCGTTCGATTATTTCTTCCTCCGACATACTTATCGTTTATCGTATTGATTGCTTCAGAAATGCTTTTAAATAGATTATTAGCCTTGTCTCGATCTTCTTCGTGCGTCTTTATGTCTCGTTTTTTTAAAAATCTTTCTATCCTATCTGGATGATAATCAAGGGCACACTTCCTTAAAGGACGTAAACTTTCTTTTGGACTGTTTTCGTCGTGAGTGAAAGTGCACAGCTTTTCGAGAAATTGGATTGGTAATATTCCGTTGTTTCCCGCGTGCTCTGGTGCGTTAAATATTTTGTCGATATCTTCGCGTGTTTGTGGGGGTACTGTTATCGAGTTTATGATGTCGTCTATAATTTCAGGTTGGGATCGAGGTCCATCACGATGATGTCTGGATCCGCGTCTGTGTTCCGTTCCCGGTCCATCGGCTCGAGGTCCGGCTCTTGATTGATTCATCTTTCTGACATTGGCATTGATACGATATTTTGCTTCAAGGAGGAAGTCGTTCGCTTTTTTGAGTTTTGAACTTTCGATCCTTGATGCCTGGATGTTAATAGCATGTTTACTCATCTCTTTTCTAAGCTGCGTGATATTCATGTATACCGTATTGCTGTTTTCGTCGAGCCTCGGTTCATTCCTAATCAAGAACGTGATGATCTCGTCCACTTTGTTCGTGTATTGTTGGATCCTCTTATTTATTTCTCCTCCGATCGCTTTCATGATCTTTTGCACCTTGGCTCTCGTCGTATTCAAAAAGTCGTCGACTCCCTCTGGCGTCCAGTCGGCACTCTTGAGCACGGTTTCTTTCCGAACCAAGTCTTGTATCACGGATTCGAGCTCGCTCTTCTTTCGAGAAAAACGCTCGTTACTCTGCGCTATTTGTATGAGACCCTTGACGTGCGCGATTTCCTTTTCGATCATTGTAAGAACGACCTTACGCGTCGTTTCGTCCAATGTATCCTTGATATTGTTTACTGACTTCGTCATCTCATCATTTAATTTGAGCAACTCAGCAAGCAGCGATGAAAATGTATTTACTTTTCTTTTGGCTACGTTGACAGTTTGGTGTCTTATGTTCGCCATATCTGTTTTTAATTTCCTCATTTCAGTTTCAGAAACGTCGTATTTTCGGAACTCGTCTTCCATTCGTCTCACATTTATTCCAAGACTTTTCATACCTTTTTCGCCGAGTTCTTTAAAGAAAAACCGCCGATGATCTCGAGCTATTTCCATCTGGTTCTCGAACATGTTGAAAAGAGTATCCGCTTCCGTCTTAATCTTGGCCAACTCGCTTAACTCTGGAGTACCGTCGTTATTGAACGCCGTACGTCGTTCATGTTCTTGATGTGCGGTGTGAGGAGGTCGACGGCCGATGGATCTCAGATAGTCGTAATAAGCGCGGTTTGCTCGTTGAATACCCTCAGAAGAAGGCGGATCAGTGCTATCGGTGCGCGAAGCTCTCTCACTCGCTCTCGCTCTCGATCGTCGCGCCAACTCTTCGCGTCGCGTCGCGTTCGAACGTACCGAACGTCTGACACCTGAAAACCTTATGCCCGCTCGTTTGCCTATTTCACTCTGGTCCTCTTTATCGCGTTGCTTATTGTAGTCTTCCGTCTTTTTTACAAAATCCTTTATATCTGCATCAGCTATCCGTTTGGCCTCTTGTGTAATTCTTTTTTGTAAATTTACATCTTTCATCAGTATCTTACGGAAGCTTTCTATCCTGGGTGGAATTTTGGCCAGCTCGGACAATTTCCTGCGGAAACCGATTAATTGTGGTGCTGTTGTGTTGGGAAAATACCCCGTACTTATCACATGATTGAGAAGGGTGATGGCGTCGTTATGAGCCTCTTCGCTGGTCTTGTGGCCGACCAATCCGGCCGTCGATGCTTTGTGTTGAATCGTTTTAAAATTTTCAATCCACTCGACGTATTGGCTGCGGTCTGCTGTTTTCGGGGCTTTTTGGACATGGACATCAATGGTCCCGATAATTCCTGCGTACGGACCCATGATTTCGCGCTTATAATTGATCTCCGCAGCTTTTCGAGCGTTTTCAATGGCTTCGTTTATCGACATTCCTCTTCCTTCGACGACCAAGTGGTCCGACATCGTTTTGACAACCAACTCAGTAAAGCATCCTATATCCTTCAAAACTTGACTCGTTGCCGGGTCGCACAGAGAACCGACCGCCATCGTCTACGACCGGCCTTTTGATTCTCGCTCGTCGCTTTACTATGGCAAAAGAAAACCTTTACGACCCGCGTATGTATGCATGTGTAATTTCATGGCATCGTAGAGCAACCGAAAAAAAAATTGAGATCGACGCTATAACACGCTCTGTTACGACAATAGAGAATATGCAGAAACAGCACTACTATATCCTGCAGGTGCTCAAAAGCAGGAAGCCGGACCTCGTGTTCGTTTTCGACGAGGACACCCTCGTCTGGAGGAACGGTGAGGGGAACGAAATAGGCAGGCAAGACATGTCGACTCCGGGCGTGATTCCCTTCCTCAATATCGCTGGTAAGCTGTCCTTGAGGGCTCCCATCATAATGACGCTGGTGCCCGAACATGAAAAGCTGTTTACTAAAGACATGAGCATTGGCAACGTGTTCACGCACTACACAAAGGTACAATGCACGGACCCAGAGGAGTTGGTCCTGATGGTCGACAGCAAGAAGCGCTCGTGGGTCCAGCCGTTGTCCAGTGTATTGGATACTTACGGTCCGTCGGGGCTGCTCAGGGCGTTCGACTCCTCCACCAAAAACGCCGGCGACGTGACTATCGACGGCAAGACCGTCGAAGTGACGAGTTTCTCCGTGACGAAGAAAGTGCCCGTCACGAGCGAGGAGGACCTGGAAATGTACAGGAAATTCAAGGACGAAGCCAGCACGTGAAAATCACAGAGCAAATAATGTAATGACTTACTGTTTGCGTAGGAAACGCTTCGTTCGTATACGTTCGTTTGTTCGCGCCGAGCTAGCGAGAGGTATACCCTCCCTTTAGTTTTCGTTTATAATCCCCATCACCTTCACCACACGGTTGTTCAAATGTTCCGGGGAACCCGTTCTTCCTTATACCGTTTTAGCAATTCCCCGGAACTTTCCTTAACCCGCTGTACAACCCTGCTTCACCATGGGTGACCTCATGCAGCTCGTGGCTTGTGGCCTCCAGGATATTACCTGGACGAACTCCTGCTTCGTGTGTATGTTGGGTAATCATGGTAAGAGCGCGGTACTCGAGCGCCATCAGAGCCAGACACGTCAAGTGCGTCCGTCGGGTGTTGTCGCAACATAGAGGACATCGAGCCGAGGGGGTGTAGTCTGAAGAGTTCGCAGAGTCAGACAGACAGAGTCGAAGCATTGAAAAACATGGACGACGATCTCTAATTCAACGAAAACGGATCCGTGATCAGTGCGCTGATTACAGGTAGTATGTTTCGTCTAGCGAAACTATACACCTGTTTTTATCTGGTAGTATGTTTCTCGGAGGTGTCCTTATCGTCGCAGTTTTTTTGACAATGTATCAAAATACGTCGTAAGGTGGTCGGGGACAAAGACTCGTGAGGAGAAAGTTCGGAATTGATGAACGGGTTGTGATTTACAAAACGGAAGACGATGTCTTTGACGTGTTCATAAAGCCTGTTCAATTTTGAGCATCTAGTTTTTCTGGTTTGTCTAGGTCGCAGATAGAAGTTTTTGAAGCGTTTGACCCAGTCGATAACGGTCGATTTGGGCACTCCTATAAGGTGCGCGGTTTTTCGGAAACTGTGTCCAGAGAAGAATGTCGTGAGGGCTATCTCGAACATACATAGTTTATAAAAAATAGGCGACGCCACCTGTCCGGATTCAAATTGGCACAGGCTGTACATAAAAATAAATATCATCGCTATATGCTCATCATTATTGGAATTGAGTTGAATTGTCTTACGTATAGATGGAACGTCTGACTCTTACGAGTAAAGTCTTGTACGACGTGGATTACCTGGCTAAAACAAGAGAGCTATTTGCCCTTAAAAAGGCGACAGCGCGCAAACTGTTTTACCATGGCATCGATGAAGACCTGCGTGAACTGAACGCTCACGTGATACGTTGCGACTGCCCCAAGTGTTTAGATATGATGGGAAACAACTACCCGTCAAGTCCACGAGACACCGACGAGCTGGAAGAAGGGGATGTATTTTTTGCGAGTCATGACATGAATACATCTGGGAATAGTATGTACGGCATGCTTTGCATGGTCGTTCCGGAAGAAGATGTCAATCACGCCATGCTCAACGGACACCGCGTCAAACACCTCGCACGTCTAGGTGGCCGCAGTTCGTCCGATTGCCTCCTTATGGAATGGTTCCGACATGAGTGCCAACGTCATCTATTACCACGTCCAGAATACCATTTCGGAATTCGTTCGTTCTCTTTATGGATCGAGCAGGGTCACCATGGACAGAAGTGGAGTCGCACTTTGGAGTATGGAGGATATGATCCAGACTTCAAGAGTTGGAGGGACATTGTCCACGACATGCCTTATCCGGAACAAGTCGAAAAGATATACCGTGGACTAATGCACACGAGTATAGGCGAGACCCTGGCGGCGCACGGAAGGTCGTCCGCCGTCGGTTGTGATGAGTACTACTGCTCGTTCGAAAGCTGGTTCAAGGTGGGAGACGTGTCGTTGTTACCTTGATGCGGCAGACTTGAACCCATCTAGGGTCTGCGTGCGTGCGAAGTGCAACAGCTCCTGTATCCCCCTCTGTTTGTCCTTTCTGGGAGCGTTCCTGATCGGTGCGTCGAAGAGCTCGCCGACGAGCCTGCGCAACGTCTTGTACTCCATGACGTTTCCGGTCTCCGTTCGTCAAAGAAGTAGAGGCGCTTCGCTCATGCCTATGCAAGTACCGATGTCCAGGACGACGGACAAAGGGTTGGAACGCAAGGTACATAGGGCCAGATAAGCCAGCAACCTATAGTGCTCTCGGTCTTTGGAGGAAAAACATCGCGTTCCGGTGCCAGTCAAAGTAATGATGCGCGGCGGTGTTGACACATCAATCCCGCACACATAGTGGCCATCGTATTCGGGAACCGCATGGATTCCGGACCCTCGTCGAAATCTATGGCCAACCACGATAACGGTCGCAGGGACACCGTAATTCATTTATAGGCGGTTATATCGGTATAGCTTACGTACAATCGCAGTCACGACTGGAGTACCGAAGTCTACCTTCCACTACTGGGTCACAAAACGGCTTGAAAAAAGCTTTGCAATACAATCGAAATCGTAAATTACTTCAATCGCATAGATCTAAAAAGAGGGATCGGTTACGTGACGATGTAATCAATCAACTCCAAATGTTTCCATTTCATACTCTCGCGTCTTTGAAGAATGCGCTCCAGACGAGAATGTCTTTATATCTTCTTTGTGTCGTGTAGTACGTGACGTACGTTTCTCTTATGGAGAACAACGCCCAGATATATGGAACGAGAACAAAAACGATTTGATGATATACTCCAAACTATCATACAAAACGGAAAGCATGTTATCGCTGTAGACGAAACCGGTTTCGTTTCGAGTGATATGCCAAAAATCGGATCACGTTTACGACCGATCACGATCTGTCATAAACGTACGAAATTATCATGTGTCATGGCAATCGATACGATGGGAATTATGTTATACGACTTGGTCACCTTTTTCAAAGTTTTATAAAACGACGTCCTAAGATGCCGAAAGGCAGCGTCCTCATCATCAGAGTTGTACAGCGGGTTAAAGAAAGTTCCGGGGAAATGCTAAAACGGTATAAGAAAGAACGGGTTCCCCGGAACATTTGAACAGCCGTGCTCATCATGGACAATATCGGATTTCACAAGTCGAAGAAAGTTCAGAACCTGGCTAGGTCACGAGCTATCACTCTCATGTTCTGTCCCGCGCGTTTCGAATGCTGCGCGCACTGCGGATCATTTTGAGAGCCGTGGTAAGTTTCCGAAGGGCGCGCACTCACAGGGCCGGCGAGCGCATCCGAGACGCGTGGCTGGCGTACGCGTACGCTCCCGTCCCAGGTCGGAGGGTTTTCGAAATGGGGTTCCAATCATGGGACATGGCTCTCGATGCACGATGATCGATTTCTATCTTTTTGGGTCTTGAGAAAGAGATGCGTGGATGTGGTCCATGTCGTCCGACAAAAAAAGCTTGCCTATCTCCGCCTGCGTAAACGTGCCGTCTGGACACATGTTTTCGCGCGCGACGGCGGGCAGGTCGCGTCCGAACCAGAAACGATACGCGGCTTCTATCTCGGCGCGCTTAAGCTTTCCGACTTCGAGCACGTGATCTACACGGCCAGGCCGGAGGATGGCCGGGTCCAAGACGTCGACGCGGTTGGTGGTGAAAACAATCATCCTTCCTGGCATTTCGACCATTCCGTCCAGGACTTCGAGGAACTCGCCCAGCGTCATGTTGCACTGGTGTTGTTGCGCTTCCATAATCCGTTTCTTTTTTGCGAGCATCCAGGCATCTTGTGAGGAAGGACCTCCCATCATGTGGCCGTCTTTACTATCGTCCTCTTCATTATCGCCGTCCAAAGGTTCGAAGTAATCCTCTGTAGCCAACATTGTCCGCCTTTCTCGATCGCGCTCCTGTTTCAATGCCCGACTGGTCACCATTTCTTTCCAGGGCCCGCAGTCGATCTCTTCGAACACGTACAACCGTTTTTCCATCGGGATGTTCGTACCGTTGAATCTCGTGGTGTGAAAGATGTATTTGAAATCGTCGACGCTTCTGATGTGTTTCGTCGACACCAATAAGATGTGCCTCTTGGTGTGGTTGGCGATGGCCTTGATCATGCTGGTCTTGCCAGTTCCCGGATGGCCGTGCAGTAAGAAAGCCTTTGTATAAGGTATTCCCAGGCGTTCGTAAACGTGCCTGGATCGCGCGAACTTGTCCAACGCGGACAAGACGACGTCCTTGGCATCAAAAAACGTGTTGTCGAACGTCTTTGTCGACAGGAACGGGGCGTTGTTGTTCAAAACGATGCATGACTGATCTTTCGGATGCTTCTTGGCCTCGAACGTGTGGGGCACCTTCATGAGCACGTTGACGTGCGCCTCGTACTGCGATAAGCAATGCTGCATGTACGCGTCGATCCGTTCTCCAGAGGGAGCCCTGACGTATGCGGAGTACACGATTTTCTCTGTCTCCTTTGGTGCCGTTCCCTGGATGGTTGTATTACTTACGGTCGAGACGTTCTTGACGTTCTTGACTTGGACATCGGGATAATCTTTTCCGACTGAAACGAACGAATGCGTCGAGGGGAGCTGCGCGTACACGTCTCGTACGACGGTGAGAAGGCTTTCTTGTTCGATGTCGAAAAACGTCCACGGCGGAACCCTGTTTTTGACACGGATCTGAATATCGTACATCAACGGACAGTACTCTTCGGTCGAATGCGTAGACATGGTGTCGCCGTTTATTTTGCACCAGAACTTCCTCGTGACGCATCCGCTCGGTTTCCGAAAGACTTTAGAGGACAGGCGCACCCACGCCACCGAAAGCGCGGATCTCAGTTTTACCGTGTTTTCGGACGATTCGAACATGCGCGTAAACTGCGCCAGTAAGCATCCCGCGAAGCCGAGCGCGACCGAGTAGGCGAGCTTCTCGTAAGGCGTCTTCGTGGCGTCCATCATGACCATAGAGGTCACCATCGCGACGAGCGACGACGCGTTCATAGCGTGTTTCTTCCTTCTACCTGGACGCGCGCGAGCGTGGTCGAGTCGCGCAGTATTGTTTATACTTGTTCGCTCGTTGCTGTCATTTGTTTCGATTACTGTTCCTCTTCCCGTTTCGGCTTTGAATAGAACACTCACACTCTCCCGTTCAGATGTGTGATCAACCGTCGAAGCACGTCTCCAGCGCCTTGTTCATGAGTATTGGTTCGCACTTTGCTCCGGGTGCTCTCGGGGACGGAAGAGTCATGCATCACGTCGAACACGGCGCTCACGACGCGTTCTATGTCGGGAGGAGCATCGACGTCCGTTTCGTAGTGACCATATTCCGGCGGTTTTACGGTATTGGCAAATGTCATCCAGGGAGTGTTACCTCGCGCGTCTTTGGCGTTTTCTAGGTTTCGGCCCGCACCCGCACACTTTGACGTAGGCCCTCAGGATGGACGTTGCTGCGTCTGTGTTTTCGATCATACGTAGGGTTGGCTGAAACCGTATGTTTCACCGTATATATACGGTGCTGTTTGCACGGAAACCTCCAAACATACGGCGTATATATATGGTTTCAGCCATCCCTGATCATACGTCCCCTTATCCCGAGATGAGTTGCACTGATTTTTTGATATAAGACAGCCGTGATACTTATACGGTATCTTACACCGAACCATCATGGTGGCCGTTACGGAGAATTTTCTGAGGTTCAACCTCTATGCGCCGCCGCCCGAGCACAAGATGAGGTTCAAGACATTCGTCGAGCACGTCTTTTTCCCGTCCAACGTGCTCTCCGCTAGATTGGAAAGGACGAACACGAAGAACGTGATACCTCAGAACGTCAGGCTGTTCGGGCGCGACGTCCAAGACGTATTTGCCTCGCCCTGGTGGCTAGACGTGCCGCTATTAGAGCAACCTGTCAACCCGGTAAGCCAAATATGCTCGACGGCTTTACAATCGTTCTGCGAGCGTGAAGCGAACAAGGGAAGCCCGCGACAATCTCTGTTGGCGTGGGCTCTCAACCATCACATCGTCGCGTCTCGCGTGTGCGCAGAAGACTTACACACCTCCTATCCCGAGTACGCCATACACGACGTCCTGGTTGACGCAATGAACGGACTAGGGTTGGAGAAGTCCCGGTCGGGGGACGTCGATATCAGGATGGAGAGCGAGCCTATAGAGCCACCGCGGCAGAATGAACGCAAAGTGATGACTCCTTACTGTATTTTGGCCAAACGCCTTCAAGACGTCACGGGAAAACGCATGAACGATTCGTGAACAGTGATCACTGCCTCGCGTACGAGTTGAAGCTTTTTTCCGCGAGCACAAAACCCGGCATGCCGGGAGCGTGATACAGTTCGTCTACTTTTTGAGAAAGGAAGCGAATCGTTTCGCCCTGTCGGCGCAAGGTGTCATAAATATCGACCGCGGATGTTTTGATACTGCCGTCCGGTCCGAGGGTCATATAAACGTCTTTCAATCTGAGGGTGATATCGACGTCGTTTTCACCACCATTCTGCTCCTCCTGCTCCCGTTTTTGTTTCTGCTTCTCTTGCGGGAGTGTCTCGGGTATACGCCCGGGGACGTCTACGTCCACCCCTTCATCAGGAATAATAATCATACTCATCTGCTTGCAAAGTGTTGCAAAAGGATATATAAGAGCAAGGCAATATCTGTTTAGATGCGGGACAACATGGCGTTCACCCCTTGGTACGACTTGTTGGACACTGATACCCTGTCCCTGCGCTTCTCGGACCGTGTGATCGACAACAGCGACTACATCAACGATTACATCCTGGTCGATTACGACGCAGAAGACAACATCGTGCAAATATGCATAGATAGAGTCTCTCACAGATCGCCTGGGCACGGCATTATGACAACGTCTTTCGACGGCGACGCTTTTCCTTATCCGTGCGAATTCGACGAAATAAGCGGCGAAATCATGATCCCTTTGAAGAGAGATCCGTCGAATGCGTCGAATGCGTCGAATGCGTCGAATGCGTCATCGTCGCTCGCCGCGAGCGCTGTTCTGCAAAAAAGCACTTTTGATCCTCGCGTGACCGAGCTATTGTCATTGTCTGTATACGGCACCGAACTGGTCGGCCTGAAAGTAGCCCCCTTTCGCCCGCTGACGGTCTAGGACAGATAGAGCGCCATCGAAAAAATGTTCTTAGTGCTCTTGCTCAGCACTCTGGACTGGCTTTGAATAAAAAATCGAAGGACTGACGGGAACGCTTCCTGTTCTATTACTTGTTGCGAACTGAGCAAGTCACCGAGAACACGAGCCAAAGATGGGCACGCCGCGAACCACGACCACGACCACGATTGATACTCCCCAGGTCAACGACCCGAGCCAGAACCTCATCCCCTCTAGGTGCGATTACGATAGGTACGACACGGACAACAAACTCTGGGCGCTCACGCGAGATATCATAGACGGAACTCAATATACGAAGATCCAAAAGCTGGCGTACTTTAGTTGGGACGCGATAGACTGGAGAGCCGAAGTCGCGGATATGAAGATGGAGCGCCGCGTTTCATCGGCGCGGATGGTATTCGTAGGTGACGACGAAGCCACGCATCTGCTCTCGCCTCATCGCGAGCACGAGCAAGCGTTCTGGTTCGGCGAAAACGACTTTGACAAATTGCGCGACAGATACGTATTTCACGGCATCTTTTGTGCGGACACCATGGTCATAGGCTCGTTCTTGGGCCAGTGCGGGAAAGAGGTGCCCGAGCACGTTTACAAGGCGCTCATATACTCAAAGGACGCCGAAGAGCGCGCCTGCCTGCTCAAGACGTATGTGCACATGTTCCCGCGCGCGCTGAGCATGTTTATAAAATACCGCTTGTTCTCTGAACTGAAATTTCCGATGCTCCGTGCGGCGCTCAAGCTATACGAATGCAGTGAAACCGTGCGCAGATTCTTGACGGTATCTGACGACACGGTGATGGTTTACAAGCTGGACAAGCGAAACAACCCGGTCGACGCAATGTTTCCCGAATACGGCGTCGATCCCGATACCCTGATCGGCCACAACTACGTCGGCAGGCTGATGATGATATTGCGGGACCAAGCGCGCGAATCTCGAACGGGGTTGAAGATGTACTCTGACCTCAAAACTCCGGCATCGGTATCGAACACGGTATATCAGGTCGTCAAGGACATCAGGGATTACCACGACGAGATGAAACGGTACAAGTGAAAAGGGCAGGCGAGACGGAGCGAGCGAGCAAGCGAAACAGACTGAGGCGGTGCTCTCTTTTTTGCTCATTCGCACCGAGCAAGTGTACGCCGTAGCGCTCGTCCTGTCGATTTGCTCATGACCAGTGTCGTCTACTTCGCTGATAAAGGGCGCCCACCACAAAAAAGTAAGGCACTATCTATGACGCCAGACGTTGCTTCTCCACATCACGATTGTGTCGTGTACACCTACCAAGATGAAAAAGCGGCCAGGGAGGGGTTCCCTCCTCGTGAGTATTTTCGATCAACTTGCTCGGACCAGACCGTGGCCAAAACGGGCCTGCATGCCGACACCATGGGAGACTGCGACAAACTCGAGGATACGGTGGAATGGAACCACAAACGATGGAACAAGGACTATCATCTTTCGAAACCATCGAAGGAAAGGCCCCTGTATTTATTGGTATCATACAACTATCTGCATCATGTGGATTGGGATTTTGAGATTGCGTTTAATCTCGAGAGCCCGGATGACGGCGACGGATCCCTGTGGGTCGCGGCGATAGGATGGAACAACAATTCGGACAAGCCCGACATCATCTTAGGCGTGCGGTTCGTACAGCCAGTCGTCGTAGAAGGAGTGTACCTGTTCCCGAGAGGCGGTGAAGAGGATGTAGACCGTTCCGTGATGGCGACTACTCATCGCCGTAAGGATGGCACTCAAAAAAAGAATGCGCTGCGGGCATTTTTCACGAGCTGCTACGACAAAATTTCGATGCGACAATGGGGTGTTGGCAAACATGCGGCGCGAAAGAATGATGACCAAAATTACATGATGCGGCACAAGATATGGAGCTCGTGTGGGGATGTCTTTTCGGGTCCCGTCCGAACTTCGATCAGCATGCTCGGGTATACACGATTCGACAGAAACTGTAGATTACGGTACCCTGATCCGTGCGTGCTGATACGTGTACGTGTTCCTCCCGGAGAGAAGTCGCCCGTTCCTGCGATATGTCGCGCTCGCTATCTAAACTCCGAGGCACGCAAGAGAGAATTGCTCAAAAACACATAAAGGCGTGTCATTATTTCGCAATCAGGGTAGTACAATAGTTCCGGGGAGTTCGTCATATCAAATAGTTGGTGACTTTTCCAAAGGGCGGTACCCGCCGAAAATTTACAGAAATCGTTAATTGACTTGTTTTTACGATTTTCCCCGGAACTATTGTACTACCCTGTTCGCAATGTACAAATAAAAATGATGGACGTTTTGGTGGAAGATAGAAACGACGACTCGATCGATATCACCGTCAGGAGGCGCAAGAAGAAGAACAAGAAGAAGGGCTTGAAGTAAAGGCCGCGACAGTTGTACGGAAGTTGAAGCACGAATTCCGTGACGACGACCCGGTATATTTCGGAACACATGAAGTACTTTTTGACTCGGATACAACATATATCTAGGGTTGGATGAAACCGTATATATACGCCGTATATTTGGAGGTTTCCGTACAAACAGCACCGTATATATACGGTGAAACATACGGTTCAGCCAACCCTACATATATCGAGTTCGTCAGGAAGAAAGGAACGGGTTATAGTCTGGCAAATGAATTTTGTTACACCTTGTTTCACACCGGATCAACGTGCCGTAGCTTCGCGAAAAACTACTTATGGGAGAAGGATGAGAGAGACGACACGCGTCTGGCGAGCGCGTGTCTACTCGATGATTTCTTTTCCCTATCGCTAAAAAATTGAAAACGGGTTTCATTCGATCATGTATGATCCCGTCTTTCACCTCGCCATGGTGCGGATCAGGCAGTTTTCAACCTAACACCAATATATGTCGAGAGCGAGGAATCTCTCTGAGTGAAAATGGTCAGAAGAGTTGCCTCAATCCACTGCCGATAGGCGATATCGGGAGAAGTGTGATTGAGTGTACCAGGAGATGGGTTTTTACCCATCTTCGAGGTATGCTTATACTCTTGTTTACGGTTGTGTTCAGGTGTAACATAACTCGTTTGCAGGAGTATAAGACGAGATACGATGTACGACGCTGTAATATAAAATACATGATG
>LKMJ01002045.1_pt1 | contig 18344 bp, 15 predicted proteins | sample 643391 | NCBI WGS metagenome assembly LKMJ01 (sample SAMN04112250, study PRJNA286221) | soda lake metagenome | biome: soda lake; feature: Kulunda Steppe; material: water; isolation source: sample PL-Br10 brine of Picturesque Lake | place: Russia: Kulunda steppe | collected 2010-07 | reverse complement strand
CGCGCGGAATGGGAGCACGGGTTTGAGTGACAGGTCGAGTGACGGGGCGAGCGGCGGGCTGACGATCTCGGTGGTGATCCCGCATCTCAACCAGCCCGAGGCACTGGCGCGCTGTCTCGCCTCGATTGCGGCCAATACCCGCGCGCCGGAAGAGGTGATCGTGGTGGATAACGGCTCGGCGGCGCTGCCCGAGGCGATCTGCGCGCAACATGGCGTGCAGTTGCTGCACCAGCCCGAGCCGGGGCCCGGCCCGGCGCGAAATGCCGGCATCGCCGCCGCGCAGGGCGCCGTCATCGCCTTCATCGACGCCGATTGCCGCGCCGATCCGGGCTGGCTCGCGGCGATCGCGGCCGGCTTCGCCGATCCGCGCGCCGAGATCCTGGGCGGCGATGTGCGCATCGATTACGCCGACCCGGACCGCGTCACCGCCATCGAGGCCTATGAGAGCATCTATTCCTTCCGGATGGACCGCTACATCGCCCATGAGGGCTATACCGGCGGCGGCAACCTCGCGGTGCGGCGCGCGGTGCCGGAGGCGGTGGGCCCCTTCGCCGGGCTCGGCATCTCCGAGGACAAGGAATGGGGCAAGCGCGCCACCGCGGCGGGGCACGATCTGCGCTACGTGCCCGACATGCGCGTCTATCACCCCGCCCGCGACGACTTCGACGAGCTCGCCCGCAAATGGGACCGGCACATGGGGCATTTCTACATGGAGGCGCAGCGCCAACCCGGCGGGCGGCTGAAATGGGGGCTGCGGATGCTGGCGATGCCGCTCTCGCCGCTCGCCGAGATCCCGAGCATCCTGCTGAGCGACCGCATCAGCGGGATGCGCGCGCGCGCGCTGGCGCTGGCCTGCCTGACGCGGCTGCGCCTCTACCGGGCCCGGGTGATGGCCTGGCTGATGCTGGGCGGCGATCCGCAGCGGCTGACCGGGCGCTGGAACCGCGCCGACGGGTAGCGCCTTGAACAGGGGCAGCGGATAAAGGCGCATGCGGGGCAGGCGCGGCGGTTTGCCTCGCGTGGTCCGCTGGCGGGGAGGCGGGGTTCGTGGTATCATCACACCGTGCGCCGAACCGCCCGGACGTCGTTCCCCGCGACCGCTTCGCGCGCATGCACCGCGTATTTCCTGCCCTGCCGAAAGGAGCTCCGGCACCGAGTCATCATCCGTATCGATCATATGCCCGAAAACGCCGCGCCCGTGTTCGTCGCGACCTTTCCGGACTTTCTGCAGACAAGAGTTGAAAGAGTTTCCAGTTCATGCAGTACCGTCCCGAGATCGACGGGCTCCGCGCCGTCGCAGTATTGCCGGTTATCCTGTTTCATGCCGGCTTCGAGCTGTTCTCCGGCGGGTATGTCGGGGTTGACGTGTTCTTCGTGATCAGCGGCTACCTGATCACCACCATCCTCATCGACGACCTGGAGCGCGGCCGTTTCAGCCTGCGCCGCTTCTACGAGCGCCGCGCCCGGCGGATCCTGCCGGCACTCTTCTTCATGATGCTGTGCTGCCTGCCCTTCGCCTGGATGTGGATGCTGCCCGCACAGTTCAAGGATTTCTCGCACGCGTTCATCGCGGTCGGCGTCTTCGCCTCCAACATCCTGTTCTGGCAGCAGTCGGGCTATTTCGCCCCCGCCGCCGAGGAGAACCCGCTCCTGCACACCTGGAGCCTCGCCGTCGAGGAGCAGTTCTATATCGGGTTTCCGATCCTGATGCTCATCGCCTGGCGGTTCGGGCGCAATCCGGTGTTCTGGACGGTGGCGGGGCTGTCGCTGCTCAGCCTGATGCTGGCGGAATGGGGCTGGCGCAACGCGCCGGATGCGAATTTCTACCTGCTGCCCACCCGCGCCTGGGAGCTGGGGGCCGGCGCGCTCTGCGCACTGTGGCTGCACGGGCGCACGCCGCGGGCGCGCCCGCTGCTGTCAGGGCTCGGGCTCGGGCTGATCATGATGTCGGTGCTGGTCTATGACGCGGCGACGCCGTTTCCCTCGCTCTATGCGCTGGCGCCGGTGGGCGGGGCGGTCCTGATCGTGCTGTATGGCGGGGCCGGCACACTGACGGCGCGGCTGTTGTCGGGCCGGCTCGTGGTGGGGATCGGGCTGATCAGCTACAGCGCCTATCTGTGGCATCAGCCGCTCTTCGCCTTCGCCCGGCTGCACAGCCAGATGCATCCCGCGCCCGAGCTCATGGCGCTGCTCGCGGCCTGTGCGCTGGGGCTCGCCTGGCTGAGCTGGCGCTATGTGGAGCTGCCGTTTCGCCGCCGCCCGCGCCCGGCCCTGCCCACGCAACGCTCGGTCTTTGCCGCCTCGGGGATCGCCACGGCAGCGGTGCTCGCGATCGGGCTGTTCGGCCATGTCACCGACGGGCGCGAGACGATCTGGCGCAGCGCCAATCCCGACCTTGCCCATATGCACGACCTGTTCACGGAGGCCTGGCGCGGGCGCATCCCGCTCGAAGACGGCGATTGCCGCTTTCATGTCGCCGTCTTCACCCCCGAGATCGCCGCGCGGCTGCGCGACTGTCACGCCCGCCACGGCCCCGGACAGGCCGTGTTCGGCGACAGCCATGCGCGCGATCTCTATAACGGCGTCTACCAGGTCTCCGACGACACCTTCGTCTTCGGCCTCTCGCAGGGTGGCTGCGAGTTGAATGCGCCGGCGATCGGCTGCCGGCACGAGGTGTTCCTGCGCTTCGTGGCCGACAGCCCGCAGACCTTTACGCGCATCCTCTACACCCAGGCCGGGTTTCACCTGCTCGGCAAGGGAAACGGCGAAGCCGGCCGGGAGATCTTCGCGGCCACCCACGAGGATCTGGCGCTCGCCCCGGAGGCCTATGCGGCCAACGGCGCAGATATCGCCATGGTGCGCGATGCGCTCGCACTGGCGGGCGGGCATCCCGGCCTCGTCTGGATCGGGCCCAGGATCGAGCCCCATATCGGGAACGGCTACCTGCTCGACAAGGGCTGCGCGCATCCCTACAGGCTGCGCCCGGGGCTCGCCGAGGTCTTCACGATGCTCGACGGCGAGATCACCCGGCGCATGCAGGACAGCCCCGTGCCCTACCTGTCGCAGATTGCGGCCACCGGCCTGACCCTGCCGGAGGATTTCACCGATTGCACCACGCTCTACTGGCGCGACGGCGATCACTGGGGCTATGCGGGCGCGGTGCGCTTTACCGAGCGGCTGCTTGCGGCCCCGCCGATCCCCGACCACGCCAGGCTGCAGTGAGCCCCGCGCGCCTCACAGCGCCGCGGCCCAGACCCGGTAGCGCCCCTGCCCGGTGAGCTCGCGCACCAGCCCCGCATCGGCCATCACGGCAAGGTTGCGCTGAATGCTGGCGCGCGAGGCGCCGGTCTGGGCCTCGGCCATCGGCGCGGAGACCAGCGGCCAGTCGGCGAGCACCGCCACCAGAAGCGGCGGCGTGCGCCCGCTCAGATGCGCCAGCGCCGCATGGGCGCGCGCCTGCCAGTCCGCCAGCCGGTCGAGATGCGCCAGCGCCGCCAGCGTCGCCCGTTCCGCCGCGTCAAGCCACAGCCCGAGCCGCTCCGACGGCGGCCCCGATGCGCGCAGCGCCGCCCCCCCGCCGAGCATCAGCGGCAGGAACAGTGCCCCGCCCTGTCCCGCCGACGCCGCGCTGCGCGCCGCGACCACCATCGCCTCGACATCCTGTGCCGCCCCCGCCGAGATCGCGCAGCGCCGCCAGGCCGCGCAGCCGAACGCAGCGCGCACGAAGGGATGCAGCGCCGCGCCCGCCTGCATCATGGTGCCCCAATCCGCCAGCCGGTCCCCGAGCGCCTCGGCCGCGCCGGTCTCACGCCGGGCCAGGAAGGCGGTGAGGGTGTCGGGCGCGGGCATGGGCCCCCGCCGAGCCGCCGCGCCGCCCAGGCCGCGCGCATCAGCGCGAGATTGTCGTCGCGCACCCCCGGCAACCGCAGCCCCATCCACAACGCCAGCCGATCCGGCGCGACCCGGTCGCCGGCATGCCAGCTCAGCTCGGCCGCCTCCATCAGTGCGAGCCGCTGGCGCAGCCCCGCCGGCGCGCCGCGCAGCCGGTCGTCGAGCGCGCCGAACTGCAACGCCACCCGCGCCAGCGCATCGGCATGCTCGGCCTGCGCCGCCTGCCACAGCGCCGCGTCGCCACACACCCCCGCATCGCCGGGCGCCGCGCCGTCCTCCGCCTCCGGCGGCGGCACAAACCACAGATCCGCCTCCTCGGGCGCACCGTCATAGGGACCGTCGAGCAGCGCCCCGGATACCTCGCCTGTCGCCATGCTCTCCTCCCGTCACGTCCCCGTCGTGCCACCACCCTGACAGCTCCGAAGAGTAGCACGGATTCAATATTCTGGTAGCGTCGATTTCATTTGAGGCCGTTTTTGCACAGCATCCCGCGGCGGTGCGGCGCAAGACCGTGCGGCGGCCCGGCCCCCGTATTTGCGGGGCGGACTCACGGTATCAGGATCTGCTCAACTCGTAGCTCAGGAACCCGCCGATCCAGCCGCGCAGCACGATCCGGAACTTCCCGTCGATCCAGCTTTCGAGATCCCGGCGCGAGATGGGCAGATGGTCGTCCTGCAGCGGCCATTTCCGGCCCAGAAGCTTGTGTATGGCGCCGGTCTTCGCCGTTTCGAGGTTTTCCTGATGCCAGTACAACGGTGCCCGGGGAGGTCTGCCGCGCGCCTCGTTCACCTCCTGAAGCGCCAGGCGCAGGATGTCCGGCCAGCTCGGCTCCATGTCCTCCAGAACGAGGAGCACCTTGCCGCCCGGCTTCAGCACCCTGTGGATCTCGTCCATGCAGCGGGGGGGATCGGCCGCATGGTTGAAGGTCCACAAGCAGAGCACCGCATCGAAGGACGCGTCGCGGAAGGGGAGTTCCTCACCGACACCCAGGGTGAAACCCGTCTCCGCGCGCTCGGGCGCCAGCCGGCGCCGGATGCCCGGCCAGGGCTCGTCCATCCAGATCCGGCTCGGGTCGATGATGAAGAGGTCCGCCTCCGGCGGCAGGAACATCGACGCGAGCCCGGCGCCGCCGCCGACATCGAGGATGCGGCCCTGTAGCCCGCGCAGGAAGGCGGCGTGCGGGCGGAGTTCGTAGAGCATTGCCGCCACGGCGTCGTCCGGCCTGGTCACCAGCTCCCGATACCACTCTTCCATCAAGGATTGCCGGCTCTGCCACGTCGCTTGCATGTCCTGCCCCTCGCCCGGCCGCCCCGCCGGGGAGGTGGCTGGCTGCAATCGGGCTTTGTCTGCTGATCCTCACTCGCCTGCGGACATCTTGTCGATGTAGAGCCGCGAGTAAACGCCACCAGCGCCGGCCAGTTCGTCCGGCGTGCCGGCCTCGATGACCCGGCCCCGATCGATCACGATGACCTGGTCGGCATTCTCGATCGTTTCGCGGCGATGCGCAATGACGATGACGACCCGCCCCTGGCGGGCGTTCTCGATGGCCGTGCGCAGGGCTTCCTCGGTGGGCCGGTCGAGCGCATTCGTGGCCTCGTCCAGGATGAGAACGTCCGGTTTGCGCAAGAGCGCACGCGCCAGGGCGATGCGTTGCTGTTGCCCCTGCGAAAGCCGGATCCCGTCCTCGCCGATCGGGGTGTCATAGCCTTGCGGCAACTCCTCGATGAAGTCCCCGGCCTGGGCCAGTCGGGCGGCCTCTCGAACGGCATCGAAATCGGCGTCGGGATCGCTGTAGCCGATATTGTCACGCACGCTCGCGTTGAAGAGAAAGGCGTTCTGTTCCACGAAGGCGACCCGGCGATGCCAGTCTTGCGGGCGAATCTCGCTCAGCGGGGCGCCATCGACGAGAATGCGGCCGCTCTCCGGCTCCAGGAACCGCAGCAGCAGCGCGGCGAGGGTCGATTTGCCCGCCCCGGAATACCCGGCGACCGCGGTGACCTCGCCGTAGGGAAAGCTGCAGGAGACGTCGTGCAATGACGGCCGGTCCGCCTTCGGATAGCGCGCGCAAACATGATCGAAAACGATACCGTCGCGCAGGCCGGAGAATTCGCGCCGCGCCGCGATCACGGGCTTTCGAAGGGCAAGCGCCTCCTCGATCGAGCGCACCGAAGCCTCGAGACTGCGCAGCTGCGTGCGTGCCCCGAGCAGGGCGGTCACGCGCGGCTGCATGCGGTAGGCGATGGCCAGAAAGCCCACCAGAAGGCTCAGGGAATCGCCGCGAAAGACCGCGACGCTCAGGATGAGGGCCACCATGCCGACGGTCATGATCTGCGTGATCGGGCCGACGACACCGTTCAGGATCTCCAGGCGCGTGAAAACATGGCTGATCTGCGACGAACGCTCATCGAAGCGCGCGCGCTCATGCGGCTCGCGCCCGAAGCCGCGGATGACCCGAAGGCCGGCCAGGGTATCCCACAGATAGGCCATGAAGGCTTCATTCGCGGCGACGGCGGCATCCCCGAGCCCGCGGACCCGCCGGGTGGCAAGATGCACGACGATTGCCATGGCGCCGGTCACGCAAAGAAGGATGAGCGTGTAGAACGGCGAGATCGTGACGAGAAAGGCGAGCAGGACCAGGAAGGTGATCGCCTGGATCACGAAGCGGATCAGCACGAAGAACGCGTCGCAGACCTGCCAGGTTTCCGTGGCGAGATCGTTGAAGAACTTGCCGGACGGGGCGCTCTCGATGAGCGCGATCGGCCGTGTCAGCGTCGTCTCGAACACCCGCATCCTGAGCCTGTGGGCGACCTTCATCGTCACGATCGTGGAGACGACGATGTTGAGATACCCGACGGCGATACCGAGAAAGAAGAAACCCGTAACGAGCAGGACCACATTGGTGACGGTCAAGCCGATCCAGGCGTCCAGATGGGCCAGCAGCGGCCCGATCACCGGCACCGAGATATCGGGCTGCGCCCCCGTCGCGAAGGCCGCGAGCGGAATCAGAAAGGAAAGCCCGATCCCTTCGAAGACAGCCGAGGCGAGGCCCAGGAACACCACGACGGAGGCGGACCTGTAGGGCCGTCCGGCCAGATCAAGCACGCGCCGCGCCGTTGCGATTTCATCGATCCGGAATGTCGTCATGTCGCTCGCTCAAGCAGTTTGCGCCCTCGTGGCCATCCGGGCACCCTGGCTGAATACCCGGCCGGGCCCAGGGACCCGCTATCGCCCCGGAAACGGCATCCTGCGCGCCTGGCGAAGCGCTCCGCCCGCGTCGCTGTCTGCGAAGGCAGGACACCGTGTCTCATCTCCACCGACCCGTCAATCGCCCGAGCCGGCGCGCATATCGGCGCCGCGACCGCCAGGCCCGCAAGGAGATCCGGAACGCAAGCCTGTCGAGACGGCCGCGGATGCCGCCGTCGCCCTGGTAGGCCGCGCGCGCCAGGCGCAGCGCGCGCGCCAGACGCCGATCGGGCGGCGCGTCGCGCAGATACTCCGCGACCCAGTCGAGGAAGGGGCCGCGCGCCGCGTGCTCGCTCATGCGGTCGTACTGGCCCTCCTCCGCCGCCCGGGCCGAGACCGACCCGGCGTGCTGGCGGTACCGCGACAGGCAGACGGGCGTGACATACACGTCGTGGTGGAGAAACAGCTTCACCCACAGCGTCTGATCCTCGTAGAGCCGGAAGCGTTCGTCGAAGCCGCCGAGCGCCGCGACGGCGGATCGGCGCACCAGCACCGAGCAGATGCAGGGGACCTGGCCGTGCTGCAGCAGGAGCAGCGATCGCAGCAGCGTCGGGGGGCGGTGCAGCCGGCCGGCCCGCCCGTCGGTCGGTTCGAGCCAGTCGCGCCCGCTGTCGTCCGGATGCCACCACAGCGTCGGCCCGAAGATCATCGCCGCGCCGGGGTGATCGGCCGCCGCCGCGAGGGTCGTGGCGAGCATGTGCGGCTCGAAGAGGTCGTCGGCGTCGAGGAAGGCCACGAAGTCGCCGCACGCGGCCGCGATCCCGGCATTGCGCGCCGCCGCCGCGCCGCGCGGCGCATCGCGCGGCGCAGGCAGCAGACGGATGCGCGGGTCCCCCTGCGCGGCGGCCTGCGCGATCGCCACGCTGGCATCGGTGGAGCCGTCATCGACCAGCAGGAGCTCCCAATCCGTCTCGGTCTGGGCGCGCACGCTGTCGATCGCCTCGGCGAGATGCGCCGCCGCATTCAGGAACGGCGTGATGATCGACACCCGGGTCACCGGCGCGGCCCCAGCAGTCGGCGCGCCGCGCCGCGCAATTTCAGGCGCAGCGGCCGGAGGCGGGATCGAAGCAGTCCGTGCAGGGCCCGCAAGCGCGCGCGGCGCAGGGCCCGGCGCACCCGCGGCGGCGGCGCATGGGGGGCAAGCGCGCGGTCGAGCCGGCCGAGTGCTGTCAGCAGGGCGCGTTCATCGCCCTGCGCCGACGCCGACACGGCCGTGCAGCTTGCCGCGTGCTGGCGGTATCTGGCCCAGCTCCGGCCCGAGACATGGGCCGGCGCCAGTGCCAGCGCCTTGCCGAAGAAGCTCAGATCCTCGAACATGCCGCGCGCGCGCGGATCGAAACGGCCGACCGCCTCGAAGATATCGGCGCGCATCATCGCGTTGCAGGTGGTCGGGGTCTGCGCCCGGTTCTCCAGCAACAGCTCGAACAGCGCCGGCGGCTCGTGGCGCGTCTCCGGTTCGACCCCGAGATCGTAGTAGTGGTCATCGCCCGCCACGCCGGTTTTCCAACTGTGCCAGATCAGGGTGCGGCCATAGACGAGGCCAAGCTCCGGATCGGCCTCGAGGATCGCCACCTGCTCGGCCAGCTTCTCGGGAAGCCAGACATCATCGGCATCCAGGAACGCGACGTAGCGCCCCCGCGCCGCCGCGATCCCCAGGTTGCGGGAGGCCGCGATGCCGAGATTGGCGCCATCCGGATGCGCCAGAAGGCGGATGCGCTCCGGCTGCCGGGCGCAGTAGCCCCGGGCGATCGCCGCCGTGCCGTCCGTCGAGCCGTCATCGACGATCAGCAGCTCCCAGTCGCGCAGGGTCTGCGCCAGTATGCTGTCGATCGCCTCGGCGAGATAGGTCTCGCCGTCGAGCACGACGATGATCGCCGAGACCAGCGGGCGCGGCGCCCCCTCAGCCATGCGCCAGCACCCGCGCGCGAAACTCCCGCGCGTCCCAGTCGGCCGCGAGCAGGCGCGGGATGGCGAAGGGGTCGGTGCCCCGGCCCGCCGGGCGCGGCTCCACGCTGCAGGCATGGGTCAGCCCCGCCCGCGCCACCGCCGCCACCGAGGCCGCGTCGTGGTCGCCGTAGGGATAGGCAAAGCCGGTGACCGGGTGGCCGAGAAGGTCCTCGCAGCGCCGCCGGCTGTCGGCAACCTCGCGCTCCTGCGCATCGCGGCCGAGCGCGGTCATCGGCGGGTGCGTGACGGTATGCGCCCCGATCTCGATCAGGCCGCTCGACGCCATCGCGACCATCTGATCGGGCGTCATCGTCAGGTCGCGGTCGCGCGGGTCCGCATCGGTGCCCGCGCCCGCGGCGAGCTCGGCCAGGGCCGCATCCCGCGCATCGGGCGCGGCCGGACGCAGCAGCGCATGCAGCTCGAAGAGCGCCGCCATCCGGTCCGCGCCGTCTGCCCCGATGCGGACCTGCCGGGGCGTCCCCTCGAGGCTGAAATCGAGCCGCTCGGGCAGCGCAGGCGTCTGCAGCAGGATCCGGCTCAGGATATCCCACCAGAAGCCCGCGCGCGAGCCGAGCGCGCCGGTGGTGATGAACACGGTGGCGGGGCAGCCGGCGGCCTCGAGGATCGGCCGGGCATTGCGAAAGACATCGCCATAGCCGTCATCGAAGGTCACGGCGGCGACATGGCGCGGAAGGCGGCCGGCGGCGAGTTCGCCGGCGAGCCAGGAGAGCGGCACGACCCGCCGCGCCGCGGTGAGCAGCGCGATCTGGTCCGCGAAGCGCTCGGGCGTCACCGCGAGCTCCCAGGGATCCGCCGCCAGCGTCTCGACCCGGTGATACATGAGCACGATCGGCTGCTCGGCGCGCAGCACATGCCGCGCGGCGCGGCGGATGGCGCGCAGCCGCCTCACGCCTGCGCGGCCCTGACGGCGCGCCCGGCGACCAGCACCGGGCAGCGGGGATCATGCACGTCGAGCTCGGCCGGTTGCAGCTCGTGCTCTGCCAGCCCGTAGATGAACGCCGTGGCCGCCAGCACGTTGCCATAGGCGTCAACCGTCGTCTGCGCGGGCTGGAACGGGCCGTTGAGCAGCCGGTTGAGCGCCTTCGGCGAGATCGACCACATCCACTCATCCCCCCATTCGCCGCGATCGATCTGGCTGATCCAGGGCACGGTCACCAGCAGCACGCCGCCGGGGCGCAGCACGCGCCAGAGCGTGGCGACCGCCGCCTGCATGTCGAACAGCAGGTGCAGCGTCTGGGTCAGCACGATGCAGTCGAAGGCCTCCGACGGCAGGCCCGCGCCGTCGCCGAGATCGCCCACGAAGGTGGTCTCGGGATGCCCGGCATAGCGGTTGAGCACGTCGACCTGCGTGACCCGGTCGCCGCCGAACCGGCGCGTATAGGCACTGTCGCCGATCTCCAGCACCCGGCCGCGGATATCCGCGGCATTCGTCTTCAGGAAAGCCTCGATATAGTAGCGGTCGACGGGATTGCCGCGGCCATAGCCGAAGTCGGGGGTGATCGGTGTCGTGCGGCGCAGATCGCCAAAGCGCACGCGCCCGACCGCGGGTGCGCCGCTTCGCGACTTCGGCTTGAGCGCGCGAAGCGTCGTGCGGGGCGCGCGCCGGGCGACGCGCAGCGTGCCGGCGAGCGCCCCGAGCGGGTTGGTGCGCTGGCGCAGCGCCCGCTTGAGCGCATTCACCTGCTGGCCGACATAGTGGCCTTGCCATTCCAGCTTCCCGAGCTGGAAGGCTTCCTGCCAGTCCGGCCGGGAACCGGCGGTCTTTCGGTGACGCTCATGCACGGCGAGCGCCCGGTCCAGCATGAAGGGGATGTCGTTCGACATGTTGGCGTCATGGCGAAGATAGGCGGCGAGCGGCTCATCCTGCGCAGCGACGGGATGCTTGTGCGCGAGCCGCAGATAGACGTCGTGATCCTCCACCGCCCGCAGCGACGGATCGAAGCCGCCCTCCGCCAGCAGGATCTCCCGGCGATAGAGGACGGTCCCGTGCATGCCGACGAGATTACCCGAGAGAAACCCGGCATAGGCGTCGGGCCCCGGCGCGCACAGTGGCGGCTGGCCGATGACCCGGCCGTCGGTATCGATGAACAGATAGGCGCCATAGACGAAGGCGCAGTCCGGGTTGCGTTCGAACTGGCCCAGATTCACCTCCACCATCCGCGCCAGCAACCGGTCATCGGCATCGAGAAACCCGATGAAGGTGCCGCGCGCGGCATGCAGGCCGGTGTTGCGGGCCGCGGCGAGCCCCTGGTTCGGCTGCCGGATCAGCCTTGCCGCACCAAAGCGCTCCACGACCTTTTCCGGCGCGTCGTGCGAGCCGTCATCGACGACGATGACCTCGTCGACGGCGACGCTCTGCGCCGCGACGCTCTCGAGCGCCTGTTCGAGAAAATGCGCCTGATTGTAGGTGTTTATCACGATCGTGACGCCGGGGGTCTCAGCCGCCATGCTGTGGTTTCCTCTGGAGTGGCTCGGATGGGTCTGCGTCCCGGCCGCCGGCACCGTCCCCGACCGGGTAGCCGGCAAAGGCGAGCCAGGCGAGGGCATGGCGGCAGGCGGTCTCGAAATCGACGATCGGCGCGTAGCCGAGCTCGCTGCGCGCCTTGTCCATCGGAAGCCGGACAGCGCAGAGATGCAGATCCGCCTTCTCCTGCGAGACCGGCGGTTGCGGCGTACCCGGCGGCGCTGCCGGGGCCGCCGGCGCGCGCCAGGCCGCGCGCGCCGCGCGCAACGCCCGCCGCGGCCGCGGCGGCAGCAGCGCGGCGGCGCGGCGCAGGGCCGTCATCGGATCCAGCCCCGCCGGCATCCGGCGCATTTCGCCCGGCGCCGGGACCGCCAGCGCCTCCCGGCTGTACCCCAGGGCGCGGGCGATGGGATCGCACAGCTCGGCCCAGGTGACGGTTTCGGCGTCACCGACGATATAGGCCTCGCCATCCCCGCGCGGCGCTTTGAGGGCAAGGCGGACGGCATGGACGAGATTGTCGACATAGATCGAATTGCAGATCCCGGTGCCGCCGCCGACCAGGTAGGCCTCGCCCGCGAGCAGCTCGTCCGCGAAGCCGCCGGTCCAGTACGAGCGCGGCCCGTGCACGATGCCCGGCCGCAGCCGCACGACCTCGACACCTCCGCCCTGCCGGAGCTGCTGCAGCCGTCGCTCTGCGGCGACCTTGGCGTTGTTGTAGGCCAGCTTCTGCCGGCTGCTGAGCGGGCTGGTCTCGTCGGTGCCGGGCGCGGGCGACTGCCCGTGAACCGACGCGCTGCTCAGATAGACGATACGCCGGACGCCGGCCGCGGCGGCGGCGCGGTAGACCGGCGCCACGGAGCCGGTGATGACCTCGGGCGGGCCGGCCACGGCATGGACGACATGGCTGCACCCGGCAAAGGCCTCGGCCAGGGCGGCTTCGTCGCGCGCCTCCGCGACCCGGCCGTCGAGCGCAAAGCGCAGCGCCAGCGCCAGCGCCTCCGGACGCCGCACCACCGGGCGCACCACGTGCCCGCCGCCCAGATGCAGCATCTCGACAAGCCGGTTGCCGATGAAACCGCCCGCCCCGAGAACCGCCACGACCGGCCTCATCGCGCCCCGCCCGCATGGGCCGCCGCCTGCGCGCGCTCCTGCTCCGAGAACCAGCCCATCTCGAGCAGCCGGCGCTCGCGGTAGCAGGTCTCGATCAGGGCGCAGGCATCGCGGCCGGCGGCGGCCGGCACCGCCGGCGCGCGCCCCGAGCGGATCGCGTCGATCGCATCCGCGATCTGCACGGCATAGGTCGAGACGAAATCGGTCGTCCCCCCGGCCCCGTCGTCGAGCGTCACCAGCCCCGGCGGCGCCCCGTCGAGGCCGAGCTCGAAGCTCAGCGGCGCGTTCGCATCCCAGCGGATCGTGCCGCGCTCGCCCCGAATGGTGACCCGGTTCGGCCGGGCCCAGTCGCGACTCAGCCGCATGCGCACCTCGGCCGCGCCGCATGCGAGGTGGAGGCTGGCATTGGCCTCCACGCCGCCCATGGCATCATCGGCATAGTCGCGCAGCTGGGGCGGGCCGAGCCACCAGGCCAGCAGATCGAGCGCATGGGTGCCGATATCCTGCAGGATGCCGCCGCCCGACTGCGCGGCGCTGAAATAGCCGGGGCCGGCCACCGGCCAGTCGAAGGGGCCGCCCTCGAACCAGCAGACCGAGCGCGGCGTGCCGAGGGTGCCGGCAGCGAGCAGGGCCTTGATGGCGCGGGCCGCGGGCAGGTGGCGGCGGATCAGCCCCACCGCCAGAAGGCGCCCGCACGCCTCTGCCGTCGCGATGAGCGCCTGCGCATCGGCGGCGGCGAGCGCGAGGGGTTTCTCGCAAAAGACATGCAGGCCGCTCTTGAGGGCGATGGCGCACTGGCTGGCATGCAGCGCCGGCGGCGACGCGATGACAGCGAGATCGGCCCCCTCGAGCGCCGCCTCCAGGCTCGGCGCCGGCATCGCCGAGGCCAGCAGCGGGCGAACGGCCGCGACCGCATCCGGGGCCGGGTCGAAAAGGCGCGTGACCCTGAGGAGCCCACGGCCCTCGAGCGCGGCGAGCGCGGGCGCGGCATACAGGCGGGTGGCGGCCCCGCAGCCGATCACCGTGACGCCGAGCGCAGGGCCGCGGGCGCCGGGTCGCTCAGTGTCCGGTGACATGGCGTCTCCCGATCGCGAGGAGGGTGGTCGCGCAACCGCACAGAATGCGGGCGGAGGGGGCAAGCCGGAGCGCTTCGCGCAGCTGCGCAAGGCAGCCGGCGGTGTCGCCCGCCCGCAGCAGGTCGCGCGCGGTGGCGAGCGCGCTTGCGGCATAGAGGCGGCGCGCGCGGCGCGTGATCGCCGGTGCCCGGTCGGGCGGCAGGTAGCGGGCGAAGATGTCGATGGCCATCCGGTTATACGCGGCATCCGCCGCCGAGGCGGCGTGCCGGCCGGTATTCGAGTCCCCGTGCATCCGGTAGACGGCAAGCGGGCGCGGCTCGTACCAGATCGGGAAATGCGCCGCGATGCGGACCCACATCTCCCAGTCCTCGGCGCAGGCCAGCCGCCGGTCGAAGCCGCCGAGCCGCTCATAGACGGCGCGGCGCACGGCGATCGACGGCGTCATGATCCGCTGCTCGGTGGCAAGACGCGCCAGCGCATCGGGCAGGAGCCCGGCTTCCGGCTGCTCCTCGGGCACCATCGCGACCGCGTTGCCCGCGGCATCGGCGTAGACCGGCCGGCAGAAAGCGGCGCCGAGCCCGGGATGGGCGTCGAAGCCGCGCTGCAGGGCGGCGTAGAAGCCGGGCCGAACGACGTCGTCGCCATGCAGCAGGTGCACGATCTCGCCGCGCGCGCGCGTCAGGCAGGTGTGGAAATTGGCGATATGGCCGACATTGCGCGGCTGCCCGAAGAAGCCGACGCGGCCGCGGCCGAGGGCCTGGACCACGGCTTCGGGGTCGTCATCGGAGCCGTCATCGACCACCTCGATCTGCATGACCCCGGGGCCGGGATCCTGCGCCAGCACGCTTTCGAGGGTCGCACCGAGATACCGCGCGCAGCGATAGGTCGGGATCATGACCGACCAGCGCGGGCGCTCCGGCCCCGGCGGCAGCGGCGCGACCGGATCGCGCGATGCGGGCACCGTGCCGGTCATCGGCGCGCGATCGAGCGGCGCAGCAGCCTCGCGCCCATCCGCAGCGCCGCGCGGCGCGGCACCGTCCGGCCCAGGCCGCCGCCGAGCAGGCTTCGCCGAAAGCAGGAGCGGGCGAGCGCGAGGTCCCCCTGCGCCAGATACGCCTCGCTCCAGTCGAAGAAATAGCGCGAGCACCCGCCCCGCGCGGCCTTGGCGAGCGGCGGCGGCGCGCATTTCGCGAGGCGGCGGTAAAATCCCTGCACCGCGTCGAGCCTGGTGGCGGTGGGCTGGCTCGAGAATTCGCTTGCCGCATGCAGACGGTACACGCCCACGACCTCGTCGACGAAGGCCAGGTCGCCACGCAGCGCACAAAGGGCGTAGAGCGGCCAGTCGGTGATCGGAAAGAAGCCGGCATACCACTGCGGGACGTCCCGCACGCAGTCGGCACGCAGCATCCCGGCACAGGTGGCGTAGGGGTTGCCCTCCATGAGGGTCTGCAGATCCATGCGCGGCGCCGTTTCCCCCGGCGTCCAGCGTTCCCCGGACGGCGCGTCGCCGGCCGTCGTCCAGGCGTTGTGAAACACCGCCGTGCAGCCGGGATTGTCCTCGAGGAAATCGACCTGGCGCTGCAGCTTGTCGGGATCGCACCAGAAATCATCCCCGTCGAGCAGCGCCACATAGCGCCCGCGCGCCTGCCGCAATCCGCGCGCGACCACCTCGTTCGAGCGGATATTGCGCTCCGAAAGCAGCAGGCGGATCCGCTCCGGATGCCGGTCAGCGTAGCCGGTGACGATGTCCCGGGTTCCATCCGTCGAGGCATCCTCGCTGATGAGGATCTCGACGGGAAAGCGCGTCCTCTGGGTCAGGACGCTCTCGACGGCCGCGGTGATATAGCGGCGATGGTTGTATGTCACGATGAGGACGGTGACCAGGGGCTGCTTCCCGGCGCGCACGGCGGCAATGCCGGCGCCGGGCGCGATGGACGTCGCATCGCCCTCCCCATCCGACAGGGTGCGGATCGGGTGATCATGGAACATCGACATGCCGGGGAACCTGGGTGACCTCGAAAATCGGGGGGCCGATATCCTGAGGCCCCGTTTTGAAAAACGCCCCGAACGAGGTCGGGTAAAACCTGTCGACAGACCCCGCCAATGAGACGTAATCTTAAGTCGCAAGGACATTATGCGCAACGGAATTGATGATGCGTAAAGACTGTTCCGATCCTGCGTTCCGGGCCGCACGCGCCGCGCGGGGGGCCCCGGACCGCACCCGCCGGGGCGGGGGAATCGCATGCGCATCCTGATCACCGGCGGGCTTGGCTATGTCGGAAGCCACACCGTCGTGGAGGTGCTCGCGGCCGGGCACCAGGCGCATGTGGTGGACAATCTCGGCAATGCCGGCATGGCCGTCCATTCGGCCATCGAGCGGCTGACGGGCCGCGACTGCGGCTTCACCCGGGCCGATATCCGCGATGCGGCCGCGATGGAGGCGTTGATCGCGGCCTTCGCGCCGGAGGCGGTCATCCACTTCGCCGCGCTGAAGGCCGTCGGCGACTCGGTCGCCCGGCCGCTCGACTATTTCGACAATAACGTCGCCGGCACCATCACCCTGCTCAGGGCGCTGCAGCCGAGCGCCTGCCGATGCTTCGTCTTCTCCTCGAGCGCGACGGTTTACGGCGAGCCGGCCTATCTGCCGATCGACGAGGACCACCCGCTGCGGGTCACCAATCCCTATGGCCGGACCAAGCTGCAGGTCGAGGGCATCCTCGAGGATCTCGCCCGCAGCGACCCGCGCTGGTCGATCGCGCTGTTGCGCTATTTCAATCCCGTCGGCGCGCATGCCTCGGAGCTGATCGGCGAGGACCCGGCCGGCGTGCCGGACAACCTGCTGCCCTATATCGCCCAGGTCGCGATCGGGCGGCGGCCCAGGCTCGAGGTCTACGGCGACGATTACGACACCGCCGACGGCACCGGGGTGCGGGACTATGTTCATGTCAGCGATCTCGCGCGCGCGCATCTTGCCGCGCTGCACTGGACGGCCGGCCCGATCGGACGGGGGTGCGAACCCTTCAATATCGGGACCGGCCGCGGCACCTCGGTGCTGGAGATGATCCATGCCTTCTGCGAGGCGAGCGGCCGCGACATCCCCCATGTCATCGCGCCGCGGCGGCCCGGCGACGTGGCGTCCTGCTATGCCGCGGCCGGCAAGGCGGCCCGGATCCTCGGCTGGCGGGCGGAGCGCGACATCCGCGACATGTGCCGGAGCGCCTGGCACTGGCAGCGCCGGAACCCGGACGGCTATCCGCGCGCCGCCAGGATCGAGGGCGCAAGCGGCAAGGTCACGCAGTGATACCCTGAACAGGGCGGCCTTTCAGGAGGCCGGAAGGCGGCCAGCTCAGCGGCATGCACGACAGGGGCGGCGCCATCGTTCTGCGGGATCGGCTCAGGCCATCCGGCCGCCATTCGGCACCATTAATGGACCTTATTATCAATATTTTCACTACGCTATAAGCAGTATTTTCCTTTATTGCACACCACCCCCGAGACTCGCTCCCGCCTCCTGTCAAACACGATAAGATGCAGTTATCGCGTTTGTTGCACATCTGGGAAGATTCACAATCGAGGCGCTGTCAGTCCATGCTGACGGCTGCTTCAGCAACGGCCGTGAGAGGGGCGGGGGGCGAAATACTCGCGCATTGCCTCGCGGCTCAGGGGCTCGGCGTTCACGACGCCTTGCTGCACGATCCACTCAGCCTCATCAACGAGCAGGTCGAGAAGATCGGACGACAGTTCGAGACCGATATCGGAGTCCGCCCACATCACCTCGAGCGCCGAGACGGGCATGACACCCTCCATCGCGGCCGAGACGGCTGCCATGGCTGCATCGGGGTCATCGGCGACCCGGGCGTCGGCTTCGGCCAGCACGCCCAGGTGATCGGATGCCCCGGAAACCGTGATCGGATCAAATCGGAATCACTGATCGGATGTTATCGGAACCGGTGATCGGATGACCCCGGAACGCGCAATCGACATCGCCGCGCGACAGCGCGGAGACCAGATCCACGGGCGAGGCATTCACTAATTCGGCGTCCACGCCTGCTTCGTCGAGGACGCCGGAGAGGAAAAAGTCGACATTTGTGCCCAGCGTCGTTCCGATCCGGCGACCTTCGAGGTCGGCAGGCGTGTCGAGTGGGCCGGCTTCTGCTGATCCGATCACGCGGGAACCCGTGTAGCGGGCCAGGTCGGCGACAATAGCGAAATTCTGCTCGCGCAGCCGAAGCAGCGCTTCAGCACAACGTTGCCCTCATGCTTGTCCCGCCCGTCGCAGATGCGGACCAGATCATCGGCACGACGGGCGTCGACGGCGCCCTTCTTATCGAACCGGAGCGGGGCGACCCGTTCATTGATCTGCTTGGGCGTCACGGGGTCCCCAGCGTGGTGATTGGGGATCCGGGTCTGAAGGGCCTGCCCTTCGTGGATCTGGGGTATGGCAGGATATCCGGACTCTTGATCGAACATCTCGTTCAGAGTGGGGCCAAACGCTTTCCCCTGATCCTCGGCGCGAGCGCACGGGTATCGTATGTCGCGATGCAGGAGGCTTACGAGGCTCACGCCGCACGGGCGGAGATGGCGCCGCGTGT
>LKMJ01002044.1_pt1 | contig 18348 bp, 17 predicted proteins | sample 643391 | NCBI WGS metagenome assembly LKMJ01 (sample SAMN04112250, study PRJNA286221) | soda lake metagenome | biome: soda lake; feature: Kulunda Steppe; material: water; isolation source: sample PL-Br10 brine of Picturesque Lake | place: Russia: Kulunda steppe | collected 2010-07 | reverse complement strand
CCGGAGTACACCCACGCGGTGGAATCTTGCCCCCGTCGGACGGGTCGGAACGGCCGACCCGACCCCGAACGTGCGGTTGGGGAAACCTCGGCGTTTACGCCGAGGAGGATGTCATTCTTTCTCTATCACACCCATCGCTCACTCGTGGTCGTCGTACGGTTCGACAAGCGTCAGGATCTTCTGTTCCAGTTCGCCGCCCACGAACCGGACGTGCCCCGTTTCATGCTTATAGTCGATTATCCGAGCCTCCTCCAGTTTTGGGAGATGGGTATGGCGAAGCCCGATCCGGACGCGTTGTCGGTGTTCGTCGGACCCCCGCTTCGCGCCTTCGACTCGAACCCGGTCTGCAACGCGATCTACGAGCGCATCGTATGCCAGCGTCTTCTCGGAGGCGCTGGTCACTGCGTCGAGGACGGCGCGTCGGTGTTCGTTCGCCACTACCGACAGTATCGTATCGGGAGAGATCGATCTCCCATGCCCGGAAGAACCGGAACCCTCATCAACCGACTGGATTTCACGTTTTCCCGGCTCTAGATTCTCATCCATACTCTCATAACAGAGATCCAATTGCCTGATTCTGCCCCATGGTGTATCAATGAAACAGTCACTCTCCTTTCGACGCTGACTCGGGAGTGAGAAATGCGTACCTCCCGAAGGTACCGATGGCACGACGCAGTCGCTCCGTCACGGCCTGATCGGAGATTCCGAGCTCGTCAGCTAACTCCGCGGTCGTACAGCCCCGTGGAATGTCGTAGTATCCCCTCCGAACCGCAAGCGTAAGCGCTTCTCGTTGGGGCTCACTCAGGCCGTACCACGGACCGGCCTCGGGGTCCGTCGGATTGTACACACGGGTTAGCTCCAGAGAGATGTGCGCGTCCTCACAACAGTCCTGACACTGACCCAGCGCTTCGCGGTCAGAAAACCGTATCTCGAAACTCCACCCGTCCGGTGAGCCCGTCGCGCTCAGTATCTGCCCATCGTGGTCCAAGATGCACTGAAAAAAGTGGTCCTGGCTCGCATCCCAGTCGAGTCTGATCAGCGTCCGGTCGTCGAAGACGTCTACCTCCGTGACGCTGTTGACAGTCGGATAGCGCTCGACAGTTTCGAGAAACCTGTTTTCGATCGGTTCGTAGACCCAAAAGAGCGGCACGGTGGCGTCCCCGCTCGGGACGAGCGTTTCGAGTTCGATGGCCGATGCTCCCTCTAAACTGAGGATTTGCCCGAGTTCGAAATCATCGGCTGGGATGCGAACCTCCGTTATCACACTCATACTCGCTTGTAAGACTAGATCGGTCGACCCTACAAAAGAAGATGACATGGTGTATCATGGTTTTTCGAGATGCCATGAGGACTGCCGATTCGTAGGACGCACGATCTCAACCAGCATCGATGCATCGGCTCGTCTCGAAGCCATGGTACACTACCCATGCCAGTTATTCGTCTGGTAGACGTAGACTACCACATGGCGACCGTGATGGAGTTTACGAGTCCGGTAGGGGAATTTCCGCTGGGAAGTGTTTTCGAGAACTTGCCGGGTGTGACGGTCGAACTGGAGCGGCTGATTCCGCACGAGACGCTGATTATCCCGTACTTCTGGGTGCGCGGTGCGAAAGCTCGAGAGTACTGCCAGGGAAACGACATCCCGATAACGATCATCGCTGTCCACGCAATGCTTCCGATCCAGGGGGAGGGCTACGAGTTGACCGAGACCCAGCGCGAGGCGCTGGTGTTAGCCTACGAGCGGGGCTACTTCGACACCCCACGCGAGACGTCGCTCGAAGAGATCGCCGACGAGATCGGGATCACCCAGCAGTCGCTTTCCTCACGACTCCGACGCGGGCATCGACGCCTCATTAAGGCGACGCTCAGCAGTTCGTCGTGATCGTTCGGAGAGACACCCATGATAAATCTCCTGTATAATCAGTATCCCTATTGAACCGACACAGACGGCTAGAATCGGGCAAGATGGACACAACGGTATCCGGAGTCGGAGTCGAAGCGGTCGAGTACGCACCGGAATTGGGGACTGTTCGCACCCAGTTCGATCAGGAGAAAACACCCGCGAGCATGGCTGTTATCGCAACGCTGGCAGATGTAATGGACACTGATCCGGTTGCACTGAATCCGCTGTATTCCACTGTTGATCCCGACGCGTTAGACGCGCTCGTCCGAGTTCGCGACGGGATGGACGGAGATACCCACGTTAGGTTCACTCATGAAGGCCACGCGATTACCGTACACAGCTACGGTGTGGTCGCCATCGCACCAGACAAGAACTCGCAGCGGAGAACTGCGAAGGGGGCGAGGGAAGATGACTTCTGAGGAGACCTCCCTTACGTCGAAGGAGGAATTGAGCGCTGAGCTGAAAGTGCTCCTTCGCAGGGCCTACGAGAGTGGAATTGACGTCGAGGGCGGATTCGAGTGTCGAAACGGGGTCGAACATCCGGACTGGGACGTGATCGTCACGGAAGTCGAAAAGAACGACTCTTCGGAGTGATCGACTGCGAGGGCGACCCGATCGGTGATCGCCTGCCGTGGGTCAGCGATGACCGGTACATCGGTACAGCAATCCGTATCAGAGGAACTGCGGCGCGGACTCGAACTCCCCGCTGAGGTTCTCCGGTGATTTGATGCGGTTCATCAACTCCTCGTCGGTGAAGAGATAACACGAACGGGTCTCACCGCTGGCCATCCCCGTGTTCTCCTGATAGACGAAGTGACGGCGTTCGTTTTCCTCGACGCGGGCGCCCTCGGGGGCTCTGGCGGCGGCTCTGTTGGGATCGTCTTCGCCGTCCGGCGGGAAAAACTGCCACGGAACGTTGATCGCGTAGTTGTTGTCGGGACCGAGCACCGAGCGCTCGCCGACCGTATTGTACTCCCGATCTTCGAGCGCTTTACTCGAGAGTATAAGCGTACCCGTGACCGTCTCGTAGGACCAGTGAACGTCGGTCTTTTCGCCCTCCTTATCGAGGATATCAGCCTCGAAGACGCCGTCCGGTGTCGAGATCCGGTGTTCCTCGGGGCTGATGCGTCCGGCCCCGAGATAGACCCACCCCGAGTCGGGCTCGGACGCTTTCGCCTGCTCGCGTTTGTCGAATGGATCGTACGCACCCATACGAGTAATGCATCACAGAGGAGCGTTCTTAACCTTTTTCCGACCGGCGACGGCCTCCGGGCGGCGAAAGCCGATACGAACAATCATAAAGCACGGCGAAGCGATATAACACGACGATCGATGGATACCGCGGAGTACGAGTGGGCACGCGAGGGTGACGTCGAGATTTCCCGGACGGAGTTAAATCGGCTCTACGAGCGTGGTTGCAGTAACGGTCCCCACCCCTGCTGGGAGCGATCCGACCTGTACGGGCTGTACCGCGACCGCATCGAAGCGGTGCCCGAGGACCGAGCGTCACATCGGATACGGGTCACGCGGTCGCTCGCTTTGTTCTCACAGGATTTCGTCACCGATCGGCATCTATTGTACGTCTTACTCGGGTTCTTCGCGTTGACTTTTTCAGCGAGTCCGGTGACGGCAGGGCTGTATCTGGTCGTCGTAGCGTTACTGGTCGGTCCGAAAATCGAGCCGCCGCTCTCCGGGATCGGCGATCCGATAAATTACAGTATACGGCCGATCGCGGGTCTCTATCTCTTCGCCGCGGTGATCGTCACCGTATGGCTCTTCGTCGATCTGCTCCCCCGGACCCTCTGGGTAGTATTGTTGCTAATCTCCGTCGGGTGGACTGCCGTCTATCTGCTGTCCTACGACGCCGTCCCGGGGTTTCGAATCGGGGAGGCCGGGGGACTCGTCCGCTCTCATCTGCGTGTTCTCTCCGGGGCTATCGGGGGTCTGCTGTTAGCCGCGTTGACCGTGGGTGCCATCGGAGCAATCGCATCGGGGCTGACAGATCGACCCGAACTCCTGGAAGCGATTCGAGGGGGCGCAAGCGACGGCGTCGAGGACGTATCCTCGCTGGCAGAGATCGGCGCACTCCTCGTTTCGGGCTTGGCCTTCCTTCTCGTCGCGGCGTTTCTGATCGAAACGGTATCGGGCCTCCTCTCCCGTGGAGCGGAGTCTCGGAGCTACCCCCGGACGAAACCGTCCGGGATCTCGAAGCGAAGGTGTCGCGTCGCTCTCGGGATCATGTTCGCCATCGCACAGGCCGTCGGGAGCCTGTTGTTCGTCGTCGTCCTTTCGGTCCTCCTCGAGATACGGCTCGGCGAAGTCGGCGCGACGGTGGGATTTGACCGGGTGCCGTTTATAACGCACTCTTCACCAGCGACGGTCGAAACGGTCGCCCGGACGGTGCTGGGTGGGTTGCCGGTCGTCCCGGGAGAGACGATGCTGTTCGTGTTTCTCGGAGCGGCGCTGCTTCCCGTCGCCACGGCGGCGGTCGGGACCGGATGCTACGCCGGCTACTCGCTCGCCACGAGGTGGTCGCTTCTCATGGGTGGTGAGTCCCTCGAAACGTCGCATCTCGAAACGGCGGTGCCGGTGGACGTCCGGTCGATCGACTACGGAGATGCGGTCTTCGCGCGACCCGTCTCGGTCGGGTTCGGACGAAAGCACTACGTGGTGATCACGGAAGCCGCCATGGAAGCGCTCTCCGAGGAAGAACTCGATGCGGTCGTGTTACACGGCTCCCGACAGCTCGCCAGCGACGGCTGGCTCTACGGTCTCGTCAGTCTGCTTTTCGGGATGGGCGGCGGTGGTCGAAACCTCCTCTTGACGGTTCGCGATTACGAATCGCTCGAACGAACCGCCGATCGGTACGCGCTGGAAAACGGCGTCGAGCCCGCCACGATGGCCGACGCGATCGAAACGCTCTGGACCGCAAAGGACGCGAGCGAGTCCCCACGAGCCGCCCTCCCGTCGGTACATCCGACGTTTGCCCCCGAACCGGCTGTTGATTCGGAGAGCGCCTCGGGCGGTGTCCTCGCCCGTCTCGCGGCCGTTCTCTCCTCGCCGACTCGATCCATTCGGGACGTCTACGCGTGGTATTTCGGCCCATGGATCATCGAAGCCGTCCGAACGCCCGTCGTCGATCGTCACGCACGATTGTCCGAACAGTAGGTCTCGATCGCGGCCTGCCGTTCGGCTATCGTCGGATGCGCCTCGGTGAGCGCAAAGCCGCTGTAAAAGAGGCCGAACTTCTCGGCGACTTCCATCTGGAGGCGGCTTTCGACGTCACCGATCTCGGGGCCGATCGCCACCAGTCCGTTGGGCTGGCCGATCGCGGAGCGAGAACGCATCGCGTCTATCGACGCCGTTCGAGCGTCCGCGTTCGCACGCCACGTTTCGAGCGCGCTCGATAGCCACGTCGGGTCCAGCGTCCGGGCCGCATACGCGTCAGCGGCCAGCTCTCGCTCGTAGAAGTCGACGAGGCTGAACAGCACGTTCCGTCCGATCATGAGTAGCGATCCGATCCGAGTGAGCCGATGTGTCAGCGCCGTATCGCCCGCTTTCAGATGGCCCTCCTCGTGTGCGATGATCGCCGCCACCTCTTTCGGTGTGAGCTGTTCGAGCACCCCCTCGGAAACGACGATCGCGGCGTCGGAGTCGGCGATGACCGACGTCGCGAACAGCCCCGAGCCGTCGTATCGCCGGATCGGATACTCGAAGGCTCCTTCGGCGGGCTCGTAGGGTTCGGAACCGTCGAGGAGCTCCGCGATCTGGCGTTTATAAACGGCGTACTGATAGTAGCTGCCGACGGGGATCGCCATCGCGAACGCGGTGGCGAGGAGTGACGAGAGAAAAAGCGACGGGCCCGTATACCAGAGGACGAAAAGCGAGACGACCAGAACGGCGTTGACACCGAGACGACCGAGAAGGATCAAGAGCTTTCCGAAGAGTGGCGCGTCCCGTTTCGGATCGTCGGTGAATCCGTGATACTCCATCGGGAGGTATTTCTCATCGAGCAGTCGGAACAGCACCGCAGCGAGCCAGAGGACACCCCCGGCGAAAAGCAGATCCAAAAGCCCGCCGCGATCGCCCACGCCGAAATACGAGAGAAGCGCCAGTGTCGCGACCGGGGTGACGACGATCGCAGTCACCTGCAACGACCGCTTGCCGAGCGATGGGAACAGTCGCCAACTCGATATCCGTCGATGGAGCCCGACCAGCGTCTCGGTTCGACCCGAAAGCGCCAGTGCGCCCCGGAGGATCAAAACCACCGAATAGCCGACGAAACCGACGGCGGGGACCCTCCAGTCGCCGGTGGCGTAACTCACCGCGAGTAGCGCGGCGACGAACGCGGCTTCGTATCGAGCGATCCATCGGACGTCGAATTCGGCGTAGCCGATCGATCGGTGTCGATCCGCCAAAAGCGGGTTCGGCGCGCGGGTCAGCTCGGTCACCACCGGGAGGAGTTTGAGGACCTGAACGAGACCGATACTCGCCACCGTGAGCGAGACGGCGAGGGAGACGCCGACCAGATCAGCCGTATCGAGCGACGGATAGCGGTTGACCATCGCCTCCAGCCCCGGAACGCCGACGCTCTGGAGGTAGACGACGTGAGCGATGAGCGCGAGCGCGAAAGCCAGCACGAAGAGGTACCACTGGGAGGCGAAAAACACCCACGGAGAGACGTACTCCCGCTGGATGAGCCGATAGGCGTCGCCGGTGGGTTCGCCGAGTTCCCACTCGTACCGTTTCGTCAGCCGCTTTCCGTCCCACTGGCCGAAACCCGTCTCCTCGTCGTAGCGGACGTCGATCCCTTCACAGAGCTGTCTCGGAAGCGCGCGCAGTTCGGCCGGGGTCAACTCGTAATCGGCGACGCGTTCGGAAAGGAGCATTCGCCTCGGCATGGAGTCGTCGGTCACTCGCCGGCGTCTCGAACGTGAGAGTTCGCGACCGCCCGTAGCTCCCGATGGAGTTCGTCGACGGTCGACGCGATCGTTTCGAGCGCGGCCAGCGTCTCGCGCAGTTCGTCTTCGGAATCGGTTTTCGAGATCTCCGCTTTGAGCACGAGCGACGGGTCCGAAAGCGGTTCGATCGCCGACGTTCCGTGACGCTTTGCGATCGCTCGGTGGGCCTCACAGACCGTTCCGATGAACCCCTCGTTCTGACTCGGCAACCGTTCGTCGAGCGGCTTATCGAGCAACAGCTTCGCGGCAGCGCCGTTCTGGTAATCGGGGAACAAAAGCGTGAGAACGGAGCCGGTCTCCGAGTCGCGAAAGAACAGTTCCCCCGTTCGGTAGCCATCGCCGGTGACCTTGGCGATCTGTTTCTCCGGCGTGGCTCGACGCTCGTCTAACGACCATCGCGTCTCCGAGCGGATGGTTTCGATCAGTCCCCGGTAGAACTCGCTGCCGTGTCGAACGGGGGACTCCATCGGTACGATGTTAACAAACCAGACACATAACAGTTTTCCGAGCCGATCGCTGCGTTATCTCCCAGTCGACGTACAGCGGTCACCCCCGACGGAGGACCCGTTCGGGGGCAACGGGCCCCGTAAAAGGACCTCGGTGATCGGAGACCGGATGTCCTCGTGGAGGCGCTGGATGCGAAGGGCGATCGTCGTTATCGCCGTCAGCATCGAATACACCTTCTGATCGGTGTACGCGACCGGCACACAGCCACACAGAACGAGGTTCGGATCCGCTATCGGCTGGATGTACTCGCTCCGATACGTCTCCGCGATAGTGCCGTGGGATCGTCCGAGCGCCCCGATAAACCCGTCTGCTTTACTCGGTATATCACCGTCGAGTGAGTGATGCAGATCCAGCCGAGCGGCGTTACCGTTCCGGTAATCCGGCAGCTGAACGCGAAGGTCCGCGTCCGTATATAAATGAGAGAGGGCCAGCTCACCGACGGTCGACGGCCCGGCGGCCGCCCGTCGAACCACCTCCTCGACGGTGGGGCTCCCCTCGATACGCGTCCAGGGGAACGAGTCCGTGATGGTATCTACGATCGTCTGGTAATACGCCTCGTCGAGTCGGTCGAATGGTTCGATCATGGTCGCCGTAGCGCTACTACCGTCGCAGGTCCGTAGAAAGCGTCGGCCATCTACGTCGGATGTAGCCGCGGGCAGACGCTATTGTATCCCGGCGGTCTCGGATCGAGTATGTCGGACGACTCGACAGACGACCCGGAAACCCCGGATGGATCTCGAACACCGATCTCCATCGAAGAAGTTCCGCCGACCTACATCCGAGAATCCACCTGGGTTCATTGCGGACAGCCGGGAAAGCGAATAGACCGAACAGCGTTCGTACGATGGAGCCTTCGATGGGCCTATCGGAACAGTGCGAGACGGATCTCCAGAACCGCCCGAGAGGCGATAGATCGGGCGAAGCTGCCGTGGCCCCGACTCCCGTCGTATCGGCGAAACGGGCCACACTATCACCCGTCCCCGGAAAAGTTGGTCACCGAAATGGTAAAAGAAGAACGGCCGACGAGTCGTCTGGACCGCGCGAGTGCGTGGTGTCGCTGGCGTCTCGAGAGCGGCCGTCAGTGGGTCTGCGACAGGTTCGAACCGATACTCCGCGAGGAGGAATCGAGGTGAACCAATCCATGCTGACTTAAACGAGCGTCGAGACGGCACCGGAAGGGGTTCCTCGTCAGTTCGTGTCGTTCCTGCGCGTGGAGCCTCGTCCTCTCCGTCGGCAACGGCAGCGTCTTCGCGACGCAGAGCTTCGCCTAGAACCGCTCGGGTCCGTCCGTCGCCTCCGCTTCGATCGGATCCGGCGAGACAGCTTTCGTTTCCGAGAAGGAATCGTCGGCGAGTTCCTCGAGGGTGGGGACGTCTTTGCTCCCTTCGCGTGCGGCGTCGATCGCCGCCTCGACGCGCTCGTCCGCCATCGAATCGATGTGTGTGGATCCGCCGTGGCTGACGTCCTCCAGCTGGCTGGCGGCGATCTCCCAGTCGCCGATCCGCTCCTCGCGGTCTTTGACTTTCCGTTCGATCGACTGGGTACTCCGCTCGAACTGCGCCGGGTTCATATTCGAGGGGAGCGCGTCGGGGCCGTTGGCGCTGATCTGTTTGCCGAGGGCGGCCTGTTGCATAAAGCGGAGGCCGACCAGCGTCTCCAGCCACTGTGAGCGGATGGCCTCGTATTTGCTCAACAGCCGCGACGCCTCCGTTTTGATCTCGGGGATCCGCGTCTCGTCGGCGGTTTCGGCTTCCCTGATCTTCTCGTCGTACTCCGCTTTCGCCTCGTCCATCTCCTCTTTGAACTCCCGCTTTTGCCGTTCGAGCTTGCGGATGCGCCGTTCGAGTTCCAGTTGACTCCACTGTTCGATCGGATTCTGTCTGAAAACCACTCGACCGACCCAGCGTTTGACGCTGATTACGGTGCTTCGGAACATTGCGTTTCGAGTGACGAAGCCACCTTCAAAAGAACGAAAGGGGAGACTACACCTCGTGTAGACGGTGTGTCCGTGCCGAATCGGTCATCGAGACGCGAGGAACTCGCCGACCGCTTCGCCGAGGCGCTTTCGATACCGCTGACAGATGTACGGCGGCGCTTCTATCTGAATGCCGCTTCGACCGTCGCGTGTCAACCAGTTGACGACGTTCGCTTCGGAATCGCCCATGTACTTCCCGCCCTCGGTGAGGACGTCTCGACAGCCGTGTGTCGCCGCTTCAAGTCGCGCCGCGAGCGCGTCACGAATCCGCTTGTCTGCGAGTCCGCCGACGAGTATCTCGTCTCCGTTCCAGAGATGAAAGCTCACGACCCTCGAAAAGTCGTGCGCCGAGAGCCGCTGTAGGCCGGGAAACGACGCCGGGTGGAGTCGCGTCGAGGTGATATGCCACCGGGACGTCGGCTTCGGTCCGAAATAATGGACCAGCCACGTCGAGGACGCCGAAAGGCCGTATTCCTTTGCGGCGTATACGGCCGATTCGTCGGTGTTTCGTTCGCCGTCCCCGCCGTGAGGTGCGATGAACGCGACGTCCGGGTTCGCCGTCGGATCGTGCCGCGTCGTCTCGATACAGTCGTCCCGTCGCCAGGCTTCGAAAAACCCGAGATCGGCCCTCGGAACGGTCGACCGTATCCGTACGGTATCCCCCGCGGAGACGCCGATCGGCTTCCGGCTTCGCTTCGCCATCCGAAGCGGCATCGATCCGTCATCGTGAATCGAGCGAACCGTGTAAGCGCCGGCAGTCCCGTCGCCGGCATTTTCGATCCGTACCTGTATCCCCGGCCTGATGCCGAGCGACTCCGCTACGTCCGCGCTCAGCGAGACGCTCTCTCGACTGCCCAGAAGACGGCTCTGATCGGAGCGGGCTTTCTGAACCGCGATTTGCATACGCCCCGATAGCCCGCGAGCGCGTTTATAACACGAGACGACCCTACCGAGCGTGTAGTCGTCCGGCCGGGTACGCCGAGAGTATCGGGATTATCGTAGGCGTTCATAAATCCGAGATACAGAACCGGGAGGTACGACGGAGTCGAGAATCGCGAAACGCCCGGTTGGCTACGATAATCCCGATAGTTACGCCCGGCAGTATCAGGTTCCGATCCAGAACAACAGGGCGGTCGAGAGAAACACCACGAACGCCGTCGCGATGGTGACGTCGAGGCCGACGAGAAACAGATCCGAGCGCACGCTTCTGCTCGCGCGATCGATTTCGGAGCCCGAGAGACGCCGCTGACGAAGGATGGCGGTGCCGAGACAGGCGATCAGCGCGATCGCGGCCACGACGGCGTATACCTGCCTTCCGGTGATGGCAGAACGCTGGACGGTGAACTGGGGATACTCCCGAAAAGTCGCCACGGCGACGTCGAAAGATCGGGATACCGTTTCTGCCCACTCCAGCACAGCGTCGTAAAGCAGGACGCCCCCGAGAAATCCGAAGAGGAAGACGGCGATCACGACGACTCCGCCCGTGTAAACGAAGCGCCGTAGATCGACGATCCGGAGCGGGGCCACCGGACCGAATCGGTCGTTGAATTCGCGCCGGAGTACGTCCGAAGCGAGACGCTCTTTCGAGGTATCGTCTCGGCCAGATTCGTCGGTGTACGCCTTCTGAAGCGTCGCCACGTGGTCGCCGAACCGTTCTTCGAGCCGACGGCGGCGAAGGGTCTCTCTGTGCGTTTCGATCAGCCTCTGGGTGTCGCCGACGGCCGTGATCGACTCCGCCGGATCGAGCTTCGAATCGTCGATATCGATGACGATGTCCGTCTCTTCGAGCGCTTCGATCCGCCCGGCCTTCGACAGCGCCACCGTGACGTCTGCGTCCGCGAAGGCTTCGACCAGCCGACGAAAGCTCCGTGCGCCGTCGAAGACGTTTCCGACCGCGAAGTCGAGACGCTCTGTGGCGTGATTCTCTCGGCGGTTCTTTTCGATTCTGCCGAGAAAGCCGCTGTCCACACGGGCGGGGGCGCTTTCGGACCCGACGAGATCCCCGATGACGTCGATCTCTAGCTCACTGAGCGACAGCGGTTCGGCAGAGAGCCCATCGAGCGCCCATCGGTCGTTCGTGTGACCGAGCTGGCCTGCCTCACTGAGCCGGAGATCCACGGGAAGCGACTCGACCAATCGCTGTCTGAGGTCGTGTAACTCGATGGCGTCCGCGAATTCGATCTCTGCCGTGCCCTGAATCGGCCGTCCGAGCCGACCCTCGAAGTAGCTACACAGGAGCCCCCTGTCCGTATCGGCATACAGCAACACGACGCCGGGGTCGATGTATTCGAGAGAGTCAGTGCCGTCCGCGAGCATCGGGTCGCCGTCGTTCCGATAGAGCGTCAGACCGCTCATCGTCACTCACCTTCCTTGAGCCGCCTCAACAGCTCGTCGTTGCCGCGGATCTCGAGGGGGTGCGTCGGGACCGGCTCGCCTTCCTCCCGTGACGTCTCGTGATCGAGCTCGTAGTAGACTGGATACACCCGCCGGATACGGCCCTGATCGACGAGCGGGCCGAGTTTCTCGCGCCCCTCGTCCGTCTCCAGCAGGTGGAAGTTGACCCAGTTGAAAAACGAGAGCCGCGAGTTCGATCGCGCATAAAGCTGATGGAGGTAATCGGCCTTCGTGGCCACGAGGACGATATCCTTCTCGGCGAGGATGCTCTGATCGAGGTGCCGGAGGATCTGGACGTACGTATCGAGATACTCCGAGAGATCCTGCTGGGACTCGTAATCGTCCTCGCCGTAGGGAACGTGTGAGACGAGGCTCCCCGAGTCGACGATCACGACGAGCGTATCCGAGTGGATGATCTGTTTCGCCATCACGCGCTGGACCTGTTCGGAATCGAGCCCGGCCGCGGTTTCGGGAAGGTCGGGCAGGCCGCGAACGGCTTCATACCGGTAGATCAGCCAGTTGAGAGACGCCCGAGAGCGTGGCACCATATCCGCGACCAGCTCGACGAGAGCCTTATCCAGGTACTCGCCGGCGTAATCGAGCAGCTCGATGTCGACGTACTCCTTGAAGATCGCACCGGCCTTCGTCCGAAACCGGAGCAAGTGATACTCGCCTTTGACGTTCGGACCGACGTACTCGTCGTTTCCCCACCCCTCCGTCGCGGTTCGAAGCGAGTACACCAGCTGGGATAGCGGCCCCGAGGGGTTCGGTTTCGTCCGCTCGTCGTCTTCGTCTGCGGCGATAAACAGTCCACTGCTGAGAAGCGTCTTTCCCGCTCTCTGGACGCCGATTACGAAGACGTTTCGTTTGGCCTCATATCTCGTGAACATGTACGCCCCCAGGATGAAAAGCGAGGCCGAAACGGCGTGGATGAAGAGACCGTCGCCCTCCAGTGTGGCCTGTGTGGCGACGAGCCCCGTGTGGGTGAGGCCGTCTGACGTGATCTCCAGCGGGTTTTCGTAATCGAGGTGATGTTCGAAAAAACCGATCGTGATGGCGGAACTGAACAGCACGAAAAGCGCCGTCGTGACGCGCCGGAACTCGTAGGGGCCGTTGGTCGTTCGGAGTTTGATCCCGCCACCGAGGACGAACGCGGTCGCAAACCCGGCTCCGAGAAGATGGATGTTCTCTAACGGGTACAGTGGATACAGAAGCTCTCGGGAGCGGAAAACGACGATCGCGATCCCCGAAGCGATCACCAGCAGGACGCCCTGAATCCGTTTCATATCGTCGAACAAAAGCAGGGTGACCGCCCCCGCATACGCACCGAGACAAAACAGTACGAACTCGAGGTGAGAGACGCCGAGTGCTTCCTGAAGGCCGACTATCAGGGTGTAGCTCAACCCCTCAGCTTCCCACGCCTCACCGAGCAGCAACGCCACGGACGGTGTGACGATCGCGATGAGCGCCGTATAGGCGAGTAGGTCGAACTTTTCCCAGAACTCTGATAGCGCCTCGCGATCCTCAATCGGCTGTCGTACGTCGAGCATACAGCGTCGCTTTCGGCGGTACCGCACCTAAACGAAGAACGTGGGCTACACTCGATGTAGCGAGCGACAGTGCTCTTTCAGGACGCCCCGTCTCCGTCCACCCACAATGCTCAGTGCAGCGATTTTCGCGGTACGACGGTGGATCGAACGGATCGCGTCCCGTCGGTCACCGATCCAACAGTGGGGTCGGGCGGAGCTAGAACACCGAGACCCCCGGCACATCGACCGGAAGATCGCCACCCGTCGGCTGGAGGAGGCGATCGCTACCGGTCTGCCGGAGGAGATTGACCGAAACGGATCGCTACACCTCGAAGCGACGGCCGACGAACGCCTCGAGGCGGCGATCGACGCCGCCCGGAAACACAGTGGCGACGTCACCACCTTCGAGGAACTCACAGACCGTGCGTCCGCCGACTCGACACCGCGTCTCGACGCCGATCGAACCGAACCCACGCGGGCGGAATCCGCCGAAGAGCTCTAGCACGTCGAATCATGAACCCATATAAAACGGAAATCCTGAAAGATCAATACGAGGACCACTTTCGGACGGCCGAGAGGCGACGCGACGAGGACAGGCCGCTGCGGGCGGCTCGTTCCTACGAGCGAGCGGCCGACGCGTTGGCCCAACTCGCCGCCGAGGGCGACGAAGACCGCGAAGAAGAGATCGAACGGCTCCGGAGGGCGGCCGAAGTTCTTCGAGACGGTGACTCGCTGGAGAACCATTTCAAACACGCGCGCGGTCGACGCGACGCCGACGACGAGAGCTTCGGAGAGCGTCGCGAACCGATCCGAGACGGGACGGACGCCGACTCGGAGATGCGAAAGCAAATGGAGTCGTTCATCTGCGAGACGGAGACCGCGTGGGACGATATCGGCGGTCTCGAGCCCGTCCAGCGAGATCTCAAGCGGGCGATCGCGCTCGGGACGATCGGGAACAAGCCGGATGCGGTTTCTGCAACCGATCGAATGCTGCTGTTCGGTCCGCCCGGGACCGGGAAGACGTTGCTCGCGTCCGCCGTCGCGGGATCGCTCGATGCGAACTTCTTCAAAGTCGAGCTCGGAAACCTCCTGAGCAAGTGGTACGGGGAATCCTCGAAGCAGATCTCGGCGCTTTTCGAGACCGCCGCCGACCTCAGTCCCAGCGTCATCTTCCTCGATGAGGTGGACGCCCTCACCCAGTCGAGATCGAGCGAGATGAACGAAACGTCACGACGGGTTCTGGATACGCTGCTTGCCGAACTCGATGGGGTCGAAAAATCCGGCGACGAGTTCGTATTGACGCTCGCGGCGACGAACACCCCCTGGTCTTTAGACCCCGCGATTCGGAGTCGTTTCCCTCAGCGGATTCACGTCCCGTTACCCGACGAGGCCGCCAGCACGGAGATCGTCCGGATTCACACCGTCGACGGCGGCGTCGAATTCGAGGGGGCGCCGGAAGCGTTCGTCCCTGACGAAGCGCCCGCCGGCGACGTCGACGGTCCCGAGACGGCCATCGCAAAAGCGTGTGTCGACCGGGGCTATACGGGCCGGGATATAGAGGCCCTCTGTCGTGAGGCGGTCAACAACATGATCATACGGTGTAACCCGAACCTGGCCCGACTGGCCGACGAGGGAATCGACCGACTGCAGAACTACTCGCTGGATATCGAGGGGCTGCAACCGCGAGATTTTCACCACGCCTTCGAGACGACGTCCTCGTCGCTTCCCGAAGAGGACGTCGTCCGGTTCTACGAGTGGAACGACGAGTTCGGTACGGGTATCGACGTGCGTTGATACGTCGTTGTCGTCTTTCATCGGTGACCGATCGCCCGCCGATATAGTTCGGGAAACGACGCACTATTATATACGCTGAACCGAAACCCCCTCGGCAGGGAGTGACGGGTGAACGGTCCGTACTCGATCTCGATGCCGACCCCGAGCAGTCGCTTCTCTGTATACAGCAGCGCGAGTGGAAACTGAACCGAACGCGTTCAGAGATCGCATCTCGGGTGACGTCGGACGGGAAACCCGGGACCGGGGACGTACTTCGGGATGCCGCGTCGCATTTCGGGCTGTTTCGGACCCGGGTACGTTTCGTCGGGGCGGGTCGGGATAGCCGCCTCCTGTATGAGTGTTTCCTAACGATCCGCGGCTATCGCGTCACCGGCGGACTGCAAGCGCTGTTGATCCTTCTGGCGTTCCTCGAAGTAGTCGTCCTCGATCGCGTCGGCGTCTCGCTCGTGGACGGGGTTCCGGGGGCACACCCGTCCGAGTACCCGCTGGCGCTGCTGGTCGGGACGGCCGGAGTGGTCGGCGCGTTCGCGTACTCCAACCGCGGTCCGAGCCCCCGGTTTTCGACCGCCGGCCTCGAACACCAGTATACGACGTTCTCGTTTTTACATACAATCTGGCAGTTCGTCCTGGTCGTGTTCCTCGTGATGGTGGTCTCGGCAGCGATGAATCTGGCTGCACAGACCGCCTCGGTCGTCATCGTCGTGCTGTTGCTCGCCGTCAGCAAATACGCCTCCGGGACCATCCCCGGTCGGAACGGGGATCCGAAAAAGGGGTTTCCGTCGGCCGGCGAACCCCTCCTCGAGCGTCCGTACCCGCATCTGAACGTCGCCCTGCTGGCGCTGCTTCCGGCCGTCCTGACGCTGCTCGTGATAACCTTCTCACAGGGGGTGGCACCGAACGTTCCGAGTACAATGGAGCGGCCGCTCTTTTGGTTGACCCTGAACCTGCTGGTGCCGGCCGGCGTGACACTTTTGTACTGTCACTGGTGTCTGTCGGTACTCCGCCGGATCCGGTCGAGCAGAATCGAACCGTATCGATCGCGGGGGAAGCGGCTCTTCGTCCTCGGCGGGTTCCTGCTGGTGAACGTGATCTGCCTTTTGATCTATCACGCGGCGTTCAGTCTTCTTTTGACCCCGTACGTATTGACCTTACAGACCTGGACGGTTCCGTACACTCCCGAGGGTCTCCTGTTGGTGACGGTCACGATCTCGGTGCTTTTCATCGTCGCGCTGGCCTTGGCGTTCCTGCAGGTTCGCTCCGGAGAGCGTATCCCGGCAGTCTTACTCGCTGAGACGGCGAAATACATCAACTATCTACTATTCTTCGTCCTGTTCGGCGTCTTGAGTGCGGTCATCTCGACGTTCATCTGGAGCTACCGAAATCGGTCCATCGCCTTCTGGGATTTCTCTCCGCAATCGATCCGAACCGGCTACGAGGAGTATCTGGCGATCACACAGGGGCTAGCTGGCGTTCCGGTACCGGAAACCGCGGTGTATCTGGCCGCCTGGACGATTCAGGCGGGGCCGATCTTCCTGCTGGCGGGGACGTGGGCGCTTTTCATGAATCAAAAACTTCGGGAGACCGTCGCGACGTTCATCGAGGCCGATCGACTCCCCTCGACAGATCGACCGATTCCAGAGGGGGCGACGCTTCTATCGGTGGATATGGAACAACCGGCGGTGGCGAAACGCGGGCTGCTCACGGGATCGAAAGTGCTGGTCGGCACTCGCTATCTCGACGCGCTGGACGATCGGGAGCTCGACGCGCTGTTAGCTCACGAGGCCTATCACATCGAGAATCGCGATACGGCCGTCGATCTCCTCTCGCGGCTCGTCTCGGGCGTTTTCGGCGGGCAGAACGTTCTTTTGGCGTTTTACGATATCGCCGAGAGCGAGCGGCGAGCCGACGAGTTCGCCGTCACACGGGACGGCGTCACGCGCGAAGATCTGGATGCCGCGTTGAAGGCCTGTCGGCGAATCCAGACGGACAGGGCGATCGAGAACCTGCGCGGACCGGCCTTTCTCGGAAGCGTGACGACCTCGACGATGAATCGCCTCGATCCCGACGCCTTCGACCGAGAGTTGCCGCGGTTTCGGTCGCTCCGGAACCGGATGATCACACTCCTTTTCGCACCGTATCTCCTCCTTTTCGGGAGCGTCATCTACGATCGCGCCCATCTGGATTACGACGATCGACGGGCGCTTTTGAGGCTGGACCGCACCGTTTTGACGTACGTGAACGAGCGAACCGAACGGCGTGACGTCGTCCTGCCAGTGGAAACGACCGTTCTGACACCCGTCCGCCGATCCGAGCTGTACGCCCACCTTCGGGAGAGAGGGGCCAGCACCGAGCGGATCGACGAGGCGATCGCCGAACTCAGAGACGGCGGGTACATCGAAACGGCCGGTGACGATACGTTACTGCGACCCGGCTACTGATGAGGAATGTCGTCACCAACCGGCGGATTCGACACCTATCTTTCGGCACGGTGTCTCGGTTCGTTACAGGAGATGTGTCAACTGCCTCGGGGTCAAGTGGTTCGAGACGCGGAGCGTCTCGTCATCACGGAAATCTTTGATTTCCGGACGACCCCGAGGTATCCGCCTTGCTTCTTGATGAACGCCGACGATAACCCCTATCATTACCGGACGTGACTACTCGAATCATGGGACCGCCACATCGGCCAGTATCGGACGGACAAGCGTATCTGCTCGACCGAATCGTCTCGGAATGACGTCCGGCAGTACGATGCGTTCCGAACGTCGCGTTTCACGCCGACGCTGGCTGGCTTCCCTCGGGAGCGGGGGGCTCGGTCTCATCGGCGGTTGTCTGGACGCGCTGGTGGGCGATCAGGCGCCGACCGAGACCGACCGCAGGGCCGAGTTGACGTTCTCCGGTGAATCGCGGATGTACGGTGTCGAACCGACCCGAATCGGGGCCAACGACGGCGGACTTTCGCCGTCACCGGCGCTTTACTGGTCGTTCTCTACCATCGACGGCATCTGGTCGACGCCGGCGGTCGTCGAGACGTCGCTGTATGTCGGCGCGGCCGACGATCACCTCTATGCACTCGATGCGACCACGGGCGACGTAAACTGGCGGTACGACGCCGGAGATACGGTTCGGTCTTCCCCCGCGGTCGCCGACGGTCTGATTATCGCCGGTAGCATGGGCGGCGATGTGTTCGCCCTATCGAGGGACGGTCAGCTTCGCTGGCGAAAAACGATCTCAAACGGCGTCTTCGGTTCGCCGGCAATCGCGGACGAAACGGTGTACATCGGCGGG
>LKMJ01002043.1_pt1 | contig 18349 bp, 32 predicted proteins | sample 643391 | NCBI WGS metagenome assembly LKMJ01 (sample SAMN04112250, study PRJNA286221) | soda lake metagenome | biome: soda lake; feature: Kulunda Steppe; material: water; isolation source: sample PL-Br10 brine of Picturesque Lake | place: Russia: Kulunda steppe | collected 2010-07 | reverse complement strand
TGTGTGTGTGTGTGTGTGTGTGTGCCGCCATCGTGCACTAGCAGCGCGCTAGCCCGCCTGCCTGTGCTTGCCTGCCTTATGGGTGCAACCTGCTCTGCATGGCATCGGCCCCATGGAGCATGCGCCCTGCCTGCCCGCCTGCATGCCGGGCGCGCGTGCTGCCCCACATGGCGTGTGCCAAGCCCGCCCGCCTGCCTGCTTTGCGCGTCCTGTCCTACATGCCGTGTGCCGGTCCTCACCGCTGTGCGCAAACTTGTGCGTGCTGTCGTGGCGCAGACCTCTCCGCGGGCCGAGTGCGTGGCATTTCGGGCGCTGACATTGACCCCCTGTGGGACTGGGACTTGCAGTCTCCGCTGACCAAGACCCTCAAAGCGGCCGCCCCATCGACCCCCAGCACGCAGGGCTGGGCCTATGGCTGGGCGGCGCAGCAGTTTGTGCGCGTTGCTGCCGAGGGCATGTGCGCGGCCATGGCGGCGGTGTGGCGCCAGGGCAAGCAGCGCGCGCTTGTGCACGCACTGCTGCTGCTGCCCGGCAGCGGCGTAGCATCGCCCAATGAGCGCAAGGTATGCATGCGCGTGTCTGTCTGTATGTTTGTGTGTGCCTGTAGGCCGATGCGCTGGTCACAGGACAATGGATTAGGGAGGGAAATGGGCTGTTGCCTGCTGCCTGATACTGTGTACCCTGTGCATGTGTTTATGTGTGCCCTGCAGGCTGTTGCGCTGGTCACACAGCGGTATGCTAGGGAGGGAGATGGGCTGTTGCCTGTTGCTTGCCGCCTGATGTTGTGTGCCCCGTGCTTGTGAATTTGTGTGCCTGCAGGCCATTGCCCTAGTCACAGGGCGATTGCTGGTGATGCTGAAGGGTGACGAGAAGCTCAGCCAAGCGAGCCTGCCCCTACTCATGGACGCAGTGACCATGCAGGTGGGTGCACAGGCTGCGCACGCACACACGCATGCAGCTGTATGTGCTTGTCAGTGAATAAATGCATGCGGCAGGTTGCCTGGCGTGCATGAAGGCAATGATACACACGTCAGCCCACGTCTTTGGGCTGGCGCATCTGTGCCTGCGCACGCGTGAATTTAATAAAGTCTACAATACTAATAAAGTCTACAAGCCACATAGTAGCCCGTGCACACTCGCACACACACACACAGGATATCTGCACATGTTACACAGGTATGTGCACGTTATAAGCATGAGCAAAGAAAGGAAACTGCAAGCATGAGCAGGAAATGTGTGCAGAGCGATGCATGGGCATGTTAGCTTGTGCATGCAGCCCTTGGCAAGCACCAAGAGAAGCTCACCACATAGCGATGTTGATCTGTGCACGCAGCCCTTGGCAGGCACTGCGAAGGCTGAGGCTGGAGCAGACCAGCAGGAGGCGGCCATGTTTGCCTGCTTCACACGCACCATTGCAGGTGTGTGTATGTGGTGGGTGTGTGTGTGTGTGTGTGTGTGTGTGTGTGTGTGCGTGTGTGTGCTCGCGCGTGTGCATGTGTGTACTCGTGCGTGCGTGTGGGTGCGTGTGGGTGCGTGCTTCTGTGCAGGCCTTTGCGTTCATGGCCTGCCTGTTGTGCCTGGTCCTTGCTGAGCTGATGGAGGTTTTGCTGGATTCTGCAGTGCAACATGTGATGTGTTTTGCCTTCTCCTCTTCTGTTGGACTTGAAACTGGTGCTAAGATTATTATGTGCTGTGTAAGAGCCCACTGCTGCTTGTGAGGAGAATCAAGACACTCGATTGCTTGGTAAGAAAAGGTGTTTGCCCAGCAAAGCCTTGTCTGCATGGACTGTGCACTCAGCGCGTTTTAGCCCACTTGCCTGCCTCCCTGCTTCCCGGACGCAGCCATGTCCGTTGCCGCCGCCTGCAAGAGCGTGTCGAAGCACGACTGGGCGTACGAGCAAATCACCGTGAGTGCCTTCCATCTTCTACAAGCACACCTCTGGCGCAAGGGAGCAAAGCAACGCACAAATTCGGGTTCACACCTGTGGGCATCAGGCGCGGCCTCAAGCGCTCAGGCACCGGATGTGCAGGAGCTGACCTGTCCAGCATCAATCATGTGTCCACCCTTACCCGGCTCTGTGTACCTGAGTATGGACGCATAAGCGTGCGCGCATGTGCGTGTGCGTGTGTGCATGTACGTGCGTGCATGCGCGTGTGCGCGCAAGTGCGTGTGAGCATGTGTGTGTGCGCGCGCGTGTGTGCATGCGCGTGTGTGCATGCGCGTGTGTGTGCGTGTGTGTGCGCGTGTGTGTGTGTGTGTGTGCGTGTGTGCGCGCGTGTGTGCGCGCGTGTGTATGGGTGCCCATGCGTCTGTGGTCCCGACCACCATCTGTGCCATGAGTGCTTCTGCTGCGCATGAACGCTTTCTGCTGTTCCTCAGGACCTGCTCATCCGCCTGTACCGAGACCATCACACCCCGGGCACCCCGGACGGTGGCAGCTCGCAACTGCGCGGGGCTTGCTTGGCCCTAGCCATCTCGCGCATTGCCGAGGGCGTAGCCGCAGGTATGTGTATGCACGCTGTGTGTGAGCATGCACATGCGTGTGCGCACACGTGCATGGTGCACCAATATAACAAGTGCATTGTGAGTGCATTGTGAGTGCTTGTGTGCGTGTGTGCTTGTACGTGTGCTTGGGACCTTGCATGTGCCCCTTCGCAGCTCCCCTAGTGTGTCCAAAACGGACGACCTCGTGTCCGAAGCTGTGACCTCATGTCCAAAACAGAAGACCAGATGGACCTAGTATGGATGGGCTGGGGTTGCACCCACCTCCAGCCCCTTCCTTGGTGTGGCAAGCGATGCAAAAGCTTGCACCTTGGCAATGCTGGTGGCGCGCGCACCAGTGTGCTGTTGGTGGGCATGCGCACACGCATAAGCCTGCAGGTGATGGGCGCGCACAGGTATGCGTTTGAGGAGGGGTAGGCACATGGAGCTCGCGGGGCTTTATCCCTTGCCCCAACCATTTGCATGTACGTGAAAGGTCCTGGAAGAGTGGCTTCACAAGGTGGGCGCTCACAGACAGGCTGGCACAGATGGCTGGAGCTGGTGGCGTTGGTGGTGCCTGACCTCCCTGGGCATGTGCTGCAGCACAAACAGAGGCAATAGACCCACGGGTAAACACTCACGCAGACACACGCAGACACACGTGTGCACACACGCATACACACTCATGCATACACACTCACAAATACACATAAGGCACAGAACACAGACTTGTGCACGCTCACTGACGCACATGCGCACACGCCTGTGCAGGGCGCGCCCCCCGCACGGTGCAGACCGACCTGCAAGTCCGCCTGCTGTCGCTGTTCAGCGACCTGGGCATGCGCGTGCGGGCGGGCGGGGCGGGCGTGGTCCGGGCCATGGGCGCGCTGCTGCCGGCACTGGCGGAGGCGTCAGAAGGTGTGGCTGCCGCGGCGGCGGCAGAGCATGCCAAGAAGCCCTTGCACCAGCAGCCGCAGCAGAAAGACTCCAGCATGAGCCAGCCGCCCAGCCAGACCCAGCTGGCTGCGCGCGCGCGCAGCCGCTTCAGCTATGACAACTTTGCGCGCCTGCAGAAGGAGGACGGCGCGCGCATGAAGGTGTGCACGTGCACATGCCTGCGCACGCGAGCTATGGCCTGCGCTACCTGGAGCTGCATGTGGCGCTGCACCAAGTAGCGCTGCGCCAAGTAGCAGTTTGTGCTCATGTAATGGATTAGGAATCAGATTTCTCAGGCTCGCCAAAGCCCTGTGGTGTGTACACCTGCGTGCCTGCAGCTACTGCGCAACCTGTGGCTGCACGTGGCGCTGCACCAGCTGGCGGCACCGTCCGCGGCACCTGAGTGGCGGGAGGCTGCAGGCCGCATTGCCATGCACACGCCCCTGCTGCTGGTGGGCCTGGACAGCGGCACCCCGGAGGATGCGGCGGAACGGCTGAAGGTGCGCTCCTGGATACCTGCAAGTGCGGCCACGTCTGTTGCTCTTACAGGAGCACAAGCAGTATGTGTGTGTGTGTGTGCGCGCGCGCGCGTATGCATGTGTGCGTGCAGGCGCGCATGCAATTCGTTCCAGCCAGAACACCCCACCTGGCACGGTCAATGCTATGAGGACCATACCTCGCTCATGGCCCAGGGCGTGGATGGCATCTGTGCAAGCAGATGCACATCCCTCAAATCATTATGAGGCTTGGGAGTTGCTCGGGCCTGCCGATGTCTGAACTCATGGTTCAGGGTTGTTATCCTGTGGACTCATATCCTCGCAGCTGCCATCCTTTGGCTCACTCTCACCCTTCCAAGCGCGCCACAGCTTTGCAGGGGCAGATAGGGACTTTTTGAGTCCAACATGATCCAAAGAATTGGTGTGTTGCCCATGGGATCTGCAGATCAGTGTTAGCTACGGGGGTTTTCTGCTTAAGCCTACCGCACCCTCTCCCAGGTCGAGCTGGGCCTGCGCTTGAGCTGTACCAACGCTACAGAAGCCCTGTGGCTACAGGCAGGAGGCAGCTTGGACTTGCTGACGGGCCATGCATCTTGAATTTGCCGCACCCGCGTCCAGGTCGAGCTGGGCCCGCGCCTCGGCCGTGCCGGCGCGGCCGCTGACCCTGCTGCCCTGCGCGTCTCACTGCTGGGCACGTACGGGCTGAGCTCGGAGGCGGCGGGCGTCGGGACCACCATGCCCTTGGAGCCTGCCAAGCGCGCGCACCTGCTGCTGGTGGCAACGTGCGAGCTGGCGCGCGCCGTGCTTGCGCCGCTGCCTGCGCCTGGTACGACGCAGGCGCGTGTGTACGTGTGTGTGCATGCGTGCGTGAGTGCGTGCGTGTGTGCATGTTTGTGTGTATGCGCAAGCAGATGTGCGTGAGTGTGCCTGTGTGCGCATGGGTGCATATGTGCTTAGGGTGCATTTTTGCTGTGTGTGTACGTGAGTGTTGTGTGTGGCGTCTGCGGTTGTGTGCTGTGGTGCAGGCGAGCGCAGCCCCCTGGCCGCCACCTTGGTGAGCCTGGGGTTTGCTTGCCAGACTGCTGCTGTGGGCGCGGCAGCATGTCAGGCTGGCACTGGCAAGCGCAGCTCCTTGGCCACCTCTCTTGCACAGTCCCAGCTCAGGGCACTACATGCAAGCCGCAGCCAAACAACCATGGATGGACTGGACCCGACACAGTGCAGACCATGTCTGCCCCCTGGCCGCCACCTTAAACAGGCCTCTGCTGGGGGCTGCACGCTTTGTTTGTTTGCTGCTTTGGCTGGAAAGGCTGTTGCTGCGGATGCCTGCCGCGTGCGGTGCAGGCGAGCGCAGCCCCCTGGCCACCACCCTGGCCTACCTGGACGTGTCCCGCCCCGGCTCTGAGGACAGCGCTTGGCTGGAGCTGCTTGTGCGGCGTGTGTTTGAGCGCCTGCTCCATAACGTGGCCCAGACGCGCACGGCAGCGGCGGCGGTAGGGGCCGGCGGCAGGGCTACCCCAGGCGGCGTACGCAGTGGAGCTGTGAGTGTGTGGGGAGAGGCGGAACTGTGTTGTGCCTGCGCTTGTGTTCCGTTGTGGGCAGAGGTGAAATCTGGTTGGTTGTGGGGTGTGCCTGTGTTGGATGGCCTTCGCTAATTGTTTGTTTGTGTATGTGTGTGTGTGTGTGTGTGTGCTTGTGTGGTGATGGTTGTGTTTCTGGTGTGTGCCTTCATGTGTCATGTGTGGGAAGGAGCCGGGGTTGATGATGGTGTAATTGTGCGGGCATGCATGCCTGCGGGCAAGGCATGGCGAGCAGCTTCGGCATTGCCCTCATGTGCAACATGTGGGTTTGTGGGATCCCTGCAGGCTGTGGATCAGATGTTTCAATTTCATTGCCAGATTTCATTGCCTCGTCAGCTCACCCCTTCAATCAATGTGGTGCACACGGCTTGTTCCTCCTTGGCCTTATAATGGTTGTTGGAGGCATACACACAAGCGCCGTGCGCACCCAGGGCCTTCAAAGTGCCACAAAGCATTATTGGCTGTGTGAGGGGCATTGGCGTGCAGGAGGAGCTGATGCATTAGCCTGAAAGACCTATTGTTGGAGAGGTAGAGGGTTGTTGCTTGATGCCCCTCTGCATCCAACCAGCTGCAGCATGCAGGCTCCAGTGCTCAGCTTAACACTGATGGGCAGCACTCCGCCTTTTTAGCTGACCACCTTTCCCAGCTGGTGCTGGTGGGCAGTGGACGAGGAGGTGTGCCATGCAGCGAGTTCTGGCTCACACTGCTGAAGGCCCTGTGGCGTGCAGGCAGTCCATGCTGCCAAAAGCCCTTTTGCGTGCAGCATCTGCGCTGCTCAAGTTCCTGGGATGTGCAGGCAGTCTACGCTGCTAATGGCCCCTAAGCATATGATGCAGCTGCCCTGTGGGGTGCAGCATTACTCCGCGCCCCCATCCCCTCCACTGATGCGCACCGCACCACCCCCCGCTTGTGCACGATGCATCACCCCCCTGTCCTGTCAAGCATCACCTTTCCCCACCCCCTGCCCATCCAACAGCACCTTACCCCACTCCCTGCTCTGTTAACACCGGGCACCCCGCCCCCTCCCCTGCCCCACTCACAGGCTGGTGCCAGTGCGGCCGAGATCGAGGCGCGATGCGCAGCGTGTGTTCAGGGTCTGGCGGTTACGCTGATCGAGCACCTGAGCAACGCGGGCAGCCACGAGAGCGGGTCCCCCCCGCAGGTGCGCGGCCTGGTGGGGGGCGAAAGCTGGCACGCGCGCTCATGGCACGCTCTGCTCTAGACATGGGGTGCTGCTCTGTGCAACGGCCCATGCCTGTGTGCGCAGAAGGTGGTCTACAGGGGCTGGAGTTGAGGTGGGCATGCCGCCACGCCAGTTGCGCCTGGCTCTGGCTGCCAGCAGGCAGGCACACGGTGCGTGGGTGCCCCAGCGCGCATGTGTGCACACCTGGCACACACACATACACATACACACGCGTGTGTGTATCAATGTGTGCACGCATGGCACACGCAGGTGGCTGCAGTGTCGGAGGCGCTGCTGCAGAAGCTGCTGACGCTGTACCCGCATACGCACTGGAATCCGAACTGCGTGCTAGCCCTGCTGGGCATGCTGGAGGCTGAGGAGGGAGACAACCCGCTGGTGAGTGAGAGGATCAAGCTACAGCCCTCGCGGCACACATGAGCCTGGAGCGCGCTTTTGCGCCTGGCACACATGAGCCTGGCACACATGAGCCTGGAGCGCGCTTTTGCGCCTGGCCCACATGAGCCTGGCCCACATGAGCCTGGCACACATGAGCCAGGAGCGCGCTTTTGCGCCTGGCACACATGAGCCTGGCACACATGAGCCTGGCACACATGAGCCTGGCACGCATGAGCCTGGAGCGCGCTTTTGCGCGGTGCGCTTGCACGTCACAGTCTTTTTTGTGGGTCTGCGCTGCCCCAATAGCTGGCAGTGTATGCATGGAGGGGAGGGAGAGGTCCACAGGAGCAGGGGACCCAATATGTGTGCCTAGATCCTCCTCACGGCTGTGGCAGGTGGGGACAGTATGCTGGTATTTGTTTGAGGCCTCTCATGCATGCAAATGTGCTTGCATGAGCGCACGCACTGACGCGACTGTGGTGATGCCCAGAGTGGTCAGCTTGCCGGCATTTACTCTTGTCCCTACTGAAATTGGCACTATTCAATTGGAGGCTAGGCATGGCACGGCACACTTCTTTTGGTCGGCAGCTGGTTGCAATGCATACACGGCACCAGGGGCTGCTGGGACCCTTATATGGAGGCTGCTGCCTTGCCGCTGGCCACGCGCTGCTGCTTGTGCTGGTGCTGTCTGCTGAGCCTGATCAAATCCCTGACGGGGCTCACATACACTCTGCTCAAGCGCTGCTGCTGCGCACGCTCGGTGTATGCCCCCTTGCGCTGTCTTGGAATGAGCAGCAACCCTGAGCGGCTCGTTGAAAGGTGCATGAGTGTCGGTGCTGTGTGCAGGGCCTGCTGAAGCCCAAAGCGCGCAAAGGCCCGTCCGTGGTGTGGAAGGTGCTGCAAGCGTGGGTGTATGCCGCTGCCCTGGTGGCGCCCACGCGCACAGGTAACAGATGGGGCAGCGCATGCCGCACACACATGCAATGTGTACCTGGCCCCACCCGCATGCAATGCTGCATGCCTGTCGTGACGGAGTATGGTGGAAGCTGCAGACAGGTGTGGACACACATGGACACATGCACACACACATGCACGCACTCACATGCACGTACTCACACATGCACACGCACATGCACACAAACACATGCACTGAAACACATGCACGCACACATGCACACACACTCTTGGAGACGTGCGCGTGCAGTGTGACAAGCGCGCAAGCACTTCAGATGCTCGCACCTGAGACGCTCGCGTGCGCACACAGAACCATCTCTTGGCAATCACACGCACAGTACTTGAGCATATACACTCATTACAAGCCCATTCTCACGCGCTTTGTTTGGAGTGCGTGTGCCTGTGCCCAAAGGATGTCTGCCAAGTGCACACTCGCACGCAGAAGCCACTCTGCACCAGTTCCTCTGCCGGAAGAGCACTGCCCGCAAAGCACAATGACCTGCAGAGGCCATCCTGCACCAGTCCCTGGGCCATAAGAGCAGTGCCCACAGCGCACACACCCTGGCAGAGGCCATCCTGCACCAGTCCCTGGGCCAAAAGAGCAGTGCCCGCAATGCACACACACCCAGGCAGAGGCCATCCTGCACCAGTCCCTGGGCCAAATGAGCAATGCCCACAATGCACACACACCCGCAGAAGCCATTCTGCACCAGTTCCTGGGCCAGACAGCGCCCGTAGCGCCCCTCATTGCCCCCACCACTGCCACCTGCTCCTCCGCGCTGGCGTCCGCTGCGGCGCTGAGGCGTGCGGTGGGTGGCTGTGCCTGGGCCGCGTCCCCCAGGGCATGCTGGTAGCGTGTCCTCTACCATATGCCACGGCAGCATCGTGCATGCATGCTCCTAGACATGACAGTGGCATACTTGATCATGGGGCAACGGTGTGTGTCTCAAGGGCTTTGGTGGCTGCTTGTACACCCTGTTAGATGGCTGTGTGCACTACGGATTGCTGGCTGCGTGCCTGCAACCCCCGTCACTGCAAGAGCTGCACCCACACCCGTCACAGTTGGAGGGCTTTCCAGCGATGCCAACAAACTAGATGTGTGACCTGGAGGGCGATGGCTAGCATGCTTGTGCGCCGTGTGCCGGCAGTGATGCCTGCTGGCGGACGAGGCGGTGGTGTTGGCCTTGGGTTTGTGTGTGTGCATGTTGTTGCTTACATGCCACCCTAGCCCCTCTTTACGATACTTGTGGCATGCGATGTGGTCATGTTAAGTCGTTGCTGCGTTCGTGTCGCAACAGCAGCGGCCAACCCAACACCTGTGGCTTCTTACCTCCCTGCTGCTTGATCAGCCCTTCCATGGCGTGAATGGATTGAGCCTGTGCGTGCCTGCCCCATGTGCACCTGCCACATGCTTGCATACCCTGTGCCTCACAACCCTGTGCAGAGGTGGACAGATTGCAGGTGCCTTGCAAGGGGTGCGCCGTGAGCGCGCAGCTCATATGTTTGCGCACGCGTGACATACAACATGTCTGCTGACCCCCTCTGCATGTGCGCAGGCCGACCTTCTGTCCACGATTGCGGCTGCTCGGCGAAAGGCGGGCACCCTGCGCAGCAGCGGGGGTACCTCGGACGGTGTGCTCGCCTTGTGCCGCAAGCAGTACTACTCAGGTGGGGGGTGCATGTGCAAGTAGCTGTGCGGGTGGTATCTTTAGGAATGTGTCCTGTGTAAGTGTTGATGGTATCCGGGACAGCTCATCCTTTGTCGCGCGCAGCACCCGCTTGGATGGGCAATGATGCTGTGGTTGGGCTGCACGAATTGAACACACACTTGGTCAGAGAGGGTGTACGTGTGTACAAGTGGAATCCAGGTGCACACACACACATACACACACACATACACACACGAGCTGCAAGGTCAATTTAGATGCTGTAGTCTCAGTGCGCCAATAGCGACACACCGCAGTCTCAGTGCACCGATAGCAATGCACTGCAGTCTCGGTGCGCCGACAGCTATACAGCAATACACCTTGCCTTCACACAGGACGCTCTTAGGGCATACGTGTTACAAGCCTTTTTTAGTGAGGGGCTCCAATGTAGACAAAGACGTTTGTGTGTGTGCTCTGCAGGTGTGGTGCTGGGGCTGCAGCACATGCAGATCGAGGATGATGAGGGAGACTGCAGCACATCCGCCATCCGGCGCACGCCCTTCCCACTTGCTGCACGGAAAGTGGTCAAGGCGCTTGAGGCAGTGGTGCGTATGTGTGTGTGTATGACTGTGCGCCCGCGCTTGAGCATGCCTGTGCATGTACACGTCCATGCATGCACAGTTGTGCCTTGCTCCATCCTTGCTTTAGGGTGCCACCAAAAGCGCCCCCCCCCCCTTTTGCTCTATTGCTAGCCAGGGGGCAACATACTATGCTCTGTCACCAAAATGGCCATCGCTTGCGTGCCCCTCTCTGGCACTGTCACTTGCAACCTGGCACCTGGCACTGTCACTTGCAACCTGGCACTGTCACTTGCAACCTGGCACTGTCACTTGCAACCTGGCACCTGGCACTGTCACTTGCAACCTGGCACCTGGCACTGGCACCTGGCACCTGGCACTGTCACTTGCAACCTGGCACCTGGCACGCCCCTCACCTGCGTGTGCAGTTGGAGGATGCCTACGCGCCCCTAACAGTGGTGGAGGAGCGCTACATGGCTGCCGCTGCGCTGCTGGCCACCAGCAGCTGCAGCCTGCATGCAGAAGGGGAAACGAGTGGCGCAGAGCACGCGGAAGCCACTGCGGCGCTGTTGCGCTGCATGGTGCGCGTGCCGCTGAGCAGGTCAGTGCGCAAGCGAGCAAATGGGTTTGGTCTTTTGGGTCTGCCAATCGGGTTTCTCTTTTCGAGCAAAACCCAAGTGTGTGGGTGCGTGCGAAAGCGGAGGAGGGGGAGGGGGGGAGTATTGAAGGAGGCTGTGTGCCTACGTGTTCACCCCTCTAGCTATGTGTGAGGCAGCTGTGCATGAGAAGAGGAGATGTGCTGTGGCACTTGTTTTGTATCGATACCTTGCTGGGGGCACCTTGTCTGCACTTTGTCAGCACCAAAAGGGAGGCAGAGGGGGAGGCAGAGGGGGAGGCAAAGGATGAAAGGCTGAGGGGGAGGGAGGCAGCAAGGCAGGCGTGCGCATCCTAGGCGCGGGGTCAAAAAGAAAGTTTGTCAGGCGCTCGCCGCGGGAGAGGGCAGGTAGGAGGGAAAGGAGCGCACACACTGATTTCTCAAGATGCAAGCACGGCGCATTGTCGGACTATTGCGTGTGCTTGCATACACACAGTCTCCTTTGACCACGCCCCCATCTGCCAGTGTTGTTGCCCCGCCCCCTACCACGCACACCATTGATATTTTTGATGCCTGTCGCACGCAATGCGGAGCATTTGGTGCGGTGGGGGGCGCTTGCACGGAGGGGCGGACCGACTGGCCAGTCCCAGGTGTCTCTTGCAAGCACGCGCGTCGGAGCACCACGCCCCGCCCCCTCTTGCACCCGTCCATGTCACCAGAACGCCAACACAGACAAACCAGGCAGCAAATCGCATGCGTGGGGCGCGGGAAGAGGTGCAGCGTGGCACGTGCGGGTCAGGAGCACTACCTTGACCGAGTGCACCGTTTGCCAAGCAGCAACCACCAGCGGTGTCCCTGCGAACTGCGCTGTCCAGCCAATTTGGTTCTGGCTCATGGCTTAAACAGGCCACAGTACAAAACACTTGCTTGGCACACTGCACGTTCATCCGCGCTCTTTATCCACGCTGTCCTCCCTCGCTGTTAGTGCCCAGCCCTGCCGCCCGGCCTGCCACCTGTAGGTTCTGCTCCGAAATCATGCCGCTGGCCCTCTTTGCATGGATGTGGATTGCGGCGGCCAATGCCGGCCACATCATCCCCCTTACTGAGCTGGCAGCAGTGGCGTGGACCGAGACAGTGCAGCAGGGCCTGGGCCTGTTCTCGGGCGCACACGCGCTGGCGCTGAGCAAGGAGAAGGTGCGGGCCTGCAGGCCTCGACCGTGCTGTGCACGTGCCGCTGGCATGCGTGTGGCGCGTGTAGGCCCGTGTGCATGTGTGCGTTGACAAGGTTGCAGCAGGGAGCAAGCGCATGCGCCTGACCATGCAAGCAAGCAGCTGGAGGGCAGCGCAGACCTGTGTCACATGGGTTCATATGGCACCGCCTGATTGGCAGCTGGAGGGGAGCACACAGCTGCACCTCATAGCAAGGGGTCCTGGGCGCAAGGCAACTTTTGTGACGTGCAGTGCTGGACATGGATGGGCCAGGCAGATGAGCAGCCAGGAGTGGGGTCTATAGAGGAGGGCAGCCAGGAGCGCTGGGCTTGAGGGCGTGCTGCCCAGCCGCATCTTGGGCACATTGTCTGCTGCTCATGCGCTCTGTGTTGATGGGCCCTGTGTGGCTTGACCCCTCATCTGCCTTGGGGAAGCGTGCAGCGCAGCTGCGCCTCCAGAAATGCTGGCGCTACTGGGGACATGCTAATGCGCGCAGCGCCCCGTATGCTTGCATGCCTGGCAGCGGGTCTGGTGCTCTGCTGGCTGTGCTAGAGCAATTTGTTCCTTTACACACATGTGCGTGCGTTGCCAGCGCCTGTGCACCCGCTGCCCGCGCACAGGCGTCTGAGGACGGCAGCAGCTGTGGGCCTGATGGGAGCGCAGTGGAGGGGCTGCAGTGCCACGGCCTGTGGCTGAACTTCTTTGACGAGATGTGGGACTCCGTGGGGGACGGGGCGGCAGCCACGACGCAGCAGGCGTCCATGCGGGAGGTGAGGGAGGAAGGCAGGCGTGGGTAACAGCTTGTGCTCGGCGCGCGTGCGCGCGCGCGTGTGTGTGTATATATGTGTGATATGCGGGTGAGAGCGTGCGCTTGACAACACCGCTCACGCCTGCCTCATACGCCTGACATGTGCACAGGTCATCATGCGCATGCTGCACAGCTCGCTGGCCAGCCCGCATGCCCTGAGCAGCCACCCCGCTGCTGCTGGGCCCCGCTTCCGCCTCCTCAACCTGGCGCTACGCCTGGCGCGCAGGTAGGTCCAATTCAATGGCTTGGGATTACTCTCCTTGGATATGCGATTTGTTTTGTGAAAAGGCAGAGGGCCAGCCTGGTCATGGCAGGTTGGTCGGAGGTCTATAGGCAAAAGACAGGGGGTGGCTGGGTCGGCGGGGATGGTGGTAGCTTGTGCACAGGAGCGTGCGCAGTAGGTTGGATTGAACGGAGCGCCTGGCGGCAGCAGCAGCAGTGGTAGAGGCAGCGGCGGCGGCGGCAGTGGTGGCAGTGGATGCCCGAGTCTGTGCTTGGGACTTGGCACAGTTTGTGAGCACGGCAGCCACATACCTTTGGCGCGCTGTGGCGCCTCTGGCATTTGAAGTTGCCTCTGGTATATATGCTGTGTTGCCGCAAGCATCCTTTTGCATTGCCTCTGGCATGCCAAGGTGCGCAGAGTTTGGCAGCCAAGGTCTGGTCCGGCCCATTGAGGGAGGGGGCTCGCTGGTGGGCGTGGGCCATGTGATGGGGGCCATGTGATGTGGGGGCCATGCGATGAAGGGGCTGCGCAAAGGCTAGCCACATGGGCCTGCGTGGCTCCGGTGGCACGTTTCAAATTTGACGTTTGTGCCAGAGTGTGATCTACACGGCCCACTGTCCACCCACGTGATGGCGCAGCCCCGCTTGCTGCGCTCCCTCTTGCTATGGGTGCTACAGCACACTTTGCCTACTTGGTAGGCCAAGATCTCGCCCCCGGCATGCCTGCTGCAATGCGGCACTGCCAGCAAACACACGCATACACATGCATTTACTAATACGCCCGTACGCGCGCGCGAACACACATGTGCGCACGCGCACGAACGTACACACATGCTCGCAGTAGCGCAGCACTGTCGGCGGCATCCTCCGGCGGGAAGGTCCCGGCTGCCGCTGGTGCCTCGGGTCCCAAGCAGGAGGCGCCACAACCCACCGGCTGGCAGCTGGCGTCGCTGCTGCTGAGGGACAGGGCCATCCAGGCGGGCCTGGCATGGTGGGTGCGCGCGTGCATGCGCACACACAGGTACACACGAGCACACACAGGTACACACGAGCACACACAGGTACACACGAGCACACGAACACACGACCGCCTTTAGGGTCACATGCGCAGGCAGGCAGGCATACGCACACATTAACACTCAGTTACACAAGCAGGCATGCGCACACACACACGCACACACACATACACACACACACACACACACACACGCATCCAGCCATACTCATGGAGGGCACGCTCGGCAGGAAGAGTGTGTGCATGCAGTTCTGGCCTGGTGAAGGGGCACTGGGAAATGTTTGTTGGGCATATGACCTGAAGGAGGGGTCGCACTATCAGGGATATCCCAGTGCAGGGTTGCATGCTCATAAAGCAGGCCCTTGTGCAGGAGTGTCAGGCGCAGAAAGGGAGGAGGCCTTAGCACAGGGGTGTGACGCGCGTCAAGGAAGTCTGAGTGCAGGAGTGCATGTGCTCATGAAGCGGGCCCCAGCGCAGGAGCGTCAGGTGTAGGAAGGGAGGAGGCACTACAGCGCAAGGGGCGCAGGCACAGGACTTGGCAGGCACGAGCCCATGCCAGAGGGTGCAGCGCAAGAGAGTGCGGACTCGCGCATCTTGCAAGCAGAGTGCGCGCCGCGCAGGGCTGCCTGGCAGGGAGGGCGCACAGGCGCCTCTGCAGCTCTGGGTCACAAATGCACCAGTCACGCCCGCTTGACCCCTTACCCCCAGTACACCCCTCCATATGCGCCCCACCTGCCGCACTGACAGGTTCACGCACCCGCCCGCTTCACTTGCACGCCACGCACAGCAGCGCGCGTCCTACCAGCAGAGCTGGCAGAGGGCCCACAGTGCACCCCTCGTGGCACCCACTGCGCCCCACATCCGCGCGCCTCGCGCACTGCGCCTGCAGGTTCACGCACCCGCCCGCCTTCTCCGCGCACCTCACGCAACATGAGTCCCAGGAGCAGCACGCGACCGTGCAGGCGTTCGCTAACGCCCTGTCCCACCTTGCAGGCAACGGCTGGCTCCAGGTGTGTGTGTGTGTGTACGAGCGCGATCTCCACCCTTGGCACCCTACAGCGTGTGCGCTTTAGGTAGACATATCTGCGCATTGCAGGGCTTGCGCTCACAGGGTCAGGGCTGCGGTACTGGTACGCTACATGCGTGCGCTGCTAGCATATGCCTCATGCCAGAAGGGCAGCCGCAAGGGGGGTAAAGCGCATCTGTGCAAGATGAGTTGTCTTAGGCGACCAAGCCCAGCCCCTTGCGCTCTGTTTGTGCTGCTTGCATCAAACGCCTCCTGTTAATCACCTTGCATGCGACATGCAGCACACAATTTTTTCTCACGCACACAGTACACCAATTTGCAAACGCACAATCAGGCACACCTGCACGCTTCCAACTAAAGTGCAACCATCCCTGCTGCTCCACCTGCTGCTGCTTTTGCTGAAATGCTTGCTGGGAATCCAGCAACCTTGCTTCAGTCAAACTTGCACGCACAGGCCAAAAGTATGTGCATGTGCATGTGCGCGCACGCACGCACGCACACTCACTGAGCAGGTCAAGGGTAACGGCGATGACTCCATAAACAATTTGTTGTACACATGTTTTTGGGATGAGGAAACAGGAAAGAACATGCACACACATCCGCATGCACATGGCGTGGCGCGTGTGCTAACGTGTTTGCAGGAGGCGCCTCACATGAAGGCCCAGGATGCGCTGGAGCTGATGGCCACCATGCAGGGCAGGTGGGTGCGTCGGGCAGGTGCTGCAGGTGCGAGCGCACTGCACTATGTTGGGAGCATCATTGTGAGGGGGAGCTGCTCGGGTGCAAACGCTGTGGCTCACAAGCGAAAGTACTTTCATGCCGGCCACAGCCCATTGCTGCCTTTGTGCGCTATCGCCTCACGCAGCTCTGCCACAACACTTCAGCTCGTTGATGCTCGCTAACCGCAAAAACACCCGCCCCTTCCCTCGGCCCCCCCTTCCCTCGCACGCGCCCTCCTCACGCCCCCTGTCACCCAAGCACACTGCGTTTAGGCACCCCGGCTCCTTCGGCACCTTCCCTCACACACGCACCCGTCACGCCCCCCCTCATCCCCATGCAGGCAAGTGCAGCGCGCCACGGCCGTTCCGCGCGCAGCGGCGGTGCTGCACGGCAGTAGCGAGGAGGTGGTGCACCCGGTGTGGGGCCGGTCGGCAGTGACAACAAGGGAGGCGGTCAGCCTGCTGCACTTGCTGTGCAGGTTTGAGATGGACAGGCTGCAGGTGCGCGCGGCGCAAGGGCGCACGGGGGTGTGCATGCGCATGCATGTGCGTGCATGCTATGGCATAGTCCACTGTGTATACATGCATGCCAGGGCGTTGGTATATTATGTGGTTGCATGCACATGGTGCACAGGTGTGGGCTCCACCCCTGAGCACACACATGTACGCATGCACGCGCACACATTCACACACACACACACGCACATGCATGCACATACACACACACGCATGCACGCACTCACACACACACACATACACACAGGCACACACACACACACACACACGCGCACACGCACGCACACACACCACACACGCACACGCAACACTGCTGCAGGTGTGGACCAACCCGCTGTCCACCGCAGCGCAAGCCCAGGCAGGCAGCCCACCGCCCTACTTGCCGTTGCAGCGTGAGTGGGAGCAGCACGCGCGCACCGCGTGGCGCATCTCCCCGCGCCTGGCCGTGGAGCTGGCCAGCCGCTTCTCCACGGTCCCCACTCTCCACAAAGAGGTGCGTGCACGCACGCTGCCGCCTGCCTGCATTGATTTGCTGCCCCTGCCTCCACAAATGTGCTGCCGCCTGCCTGGCATGCAAATGCTGCAATCTCCCCATGCAATCGCCTTGCTGCTGCTCTCCGCCTTTGCACAAGTGCAAGTGCAGGCATGGGCACATGCACCAGCGTGCGTGCCCATGTGTGCGTGTCATGAAAATGTGTGTTGCTCAGTGCCTCCACATATGCACATTGTTTGCAGGCATGTGTGCGAGCGCCAGCGCATGCAGATGCATGTCTGCACTTGTGAACGCTGAGGCCTGCTGGCTTTACTGCTCCTTGCCTTCTCACACACCCGAGTGTTGCATGTGCTCATCTGTGCAGGTGTGTGCGGTTGCTCTTCTGCAAAAGCCCGCATGCTTCTTGCAAACACGCTGCTCTTGAGCTGCACACGCACGTTGTCCAGAATCCGCCCACAGCACACAAGCCCGTGCCTGCACTTCGTGTGCGTGTGTGCGTGTGCCCATGCCTGCACTGTGTGTCTTTGGCGGAGCCTGTGCCCCTCCCCGCCAGCCCATTTGTTCTTCATTATGTAACACGCTCATCATGAAGTGTGGCACCCATGGAGAGGGAGACCCACGGATGCGCATCGCTTTTGCTGCACAAGGCATGCCAGACCCCAGACGCCTCCCTGCTTCCGCTGGTGTGGCTCTTTTGCATAGGTGGAGCGCCTGGTGGTGGCAGGCGCTGCAGAGAAGGAGGTGCAGGCGCTGCCCAAGGCCGCCCTCATGCTTGCCACTCCAGAGGTGTGTGTGTGTCTGTGTGTGTATGTGGGCATGTGTGTGAATGTGAGCATGTGTGTGGGGTGTCAGTGCATAGGGATGCGAGTGTGGAGGTGTGGGCATCAGTGGGGAGTTGATTGTACGGGGAGGAGTGTCAGTGGGCATGTGTGTCATGTGTGATCGCATATTGGTATCAGCGCACAGTTCATGGGCGTGCAGTGCAAGGCTGGGTGGAGGGTGGGTGTACTGTTCTGTGCGGGGTTACACTAGGGAAGCTGTTGGGGTGGGGGTGGGATTGAGCAGCGAGGCCTGCATTGCCTGAGGTGGGGTGTGGTCATGATCAGTGCATGTGTCCTCACGTGAGCGGTTGCAGCAACAGGGGCATGCAAATACACCATCAAGGTGCTTGCTTGCAAAAGCAGTCCCGGCACATTATGGAGAACTTTGTTAAAACGGGATCACAGCAACACCCCTCCCGACACAAAGGCGCGCCACCACGCGCATTCGCGTGCATCCTGCTTGGGGGCACACCTGCAATGCCATGCGACGTGCGTGTGGTTCGCATGCGCGCATGCTCGCTGCAGGCCGCCGCCTCAAAGTCACCCGCCCTGCAGCACTTGGCGGTGTGGGCACCAGGCAAGGCGGTGGAGGGGCTGCAGCTCATCAGCAGCCCAGCCGGCAGAAGTCCGCTGGTCAAGGCGTACGCGGCGCGCTGCCTAGACAACACCCCG
>LKMJ01002039.1_pt1 | contig 18366 bp, 15 predicted proteins | sample 643391 | NCBI WGS metagenome assembly LKMJ01 (sample SAMN04112250, study PRJNA286221) | soda lake metagenome | biome: soda lake; feature: Kulunda Steppe; material: water; isolation source: sample PL-Br10 brine of Picturesque Lake | place: Russia: Kulunda steppe | collected 2010-07 | reverse complement strand
TCTCCAACTCACCGTACACTCGAATGTCTCTCTCCGTCCTCGCACAGGCCGGTGGTGAGATCCCGCCGCTCACCGCCGAAATTTTGCTGCTCTTCGCGATCATTCTGCTCGCGCTGGTTCTGTTCGTTACGGAGCCGATTCCGATCGATATCACCGCGATCGCGATCGTCTTTTTACTCGTCGTTCTCGAACCGTGGACGGCGGTCGATCCGGCGACAGGGGTCGGCGGATTCTCCAGTCCGGCGACGATCACCGTTCTCGCGATGTTCGTGCTCAGCGAGGGGATTCGACGATCCGGCCTGATAAACATCATCGGCAGCCAGATCGCCGACCGATACGGCCACAGCCCCTACAAACAGCTCCTCGCCGTTCTCGGGCTCTCCGGCGGGACGGCCGGATTCATCAACAACACGCCGGTCGTCGCGGTGATGATCCCGATGGTGAACACCCTCTCACAGAAGACGGGAATCTCGCCGTCGAAGCTCCTTATCCCGGTTTCTTACGCCGCAATGTTGGGCGGGATGTTGACGCTCATCGGGACCTCGACGAACATCCTCGCTTCGGACATCTCCGGACGGCTGATCGATCGTCCGTTCTCGATGTTCGAGTTCACGCAGCTCGGATTTCTCGTTTTGGTGACGGGTGTGGTGTATCTGGCGACGGTCGGCCGGCTGTTGCTTCCCGAACGGATCAAGATGAGCGACGAGTTGATCGAGGGGTTCGGGATGGCCGAATACTTGACGGAGGTCGTCGTCACCGAAGAGTCCGAGCTCGTCGGACAGACCGTCAACCAGAGCCTCGCGACGCTCGATGTCGATGCGGATATCGTTCAACTGATCCGCGACAGACAGGTTTTCACCGAACCGCTCGCGCGTAAAGAGATTCGTCCCGACGACATTCTCGTTCTTCGAACGGGCCGAGAGAGTCTTCCCACGTTTATCGAAGCCGAGGGGCTCGAACTCGCGCCCGATGCTGACGTTACCGAGGAAACGCTGCAGGCCGAAACGAGCGGTATCGAACCCGAGGACGACCAGCGGCTCGTCGAGATCGTCATCTCGCCCGGCGCTTCGCTTCTCGGTCAGACGCTCGAAACGCTGAACTTCAGACAGCGGTACGACGCGACCGTCCTCGCCATCCGACGCGGCGGTGCGATCATCCACACGCGGATGGACGAGCGCCCGCTCCGCGCCGGTGATACACTACTCATCCAGGCGAGCGAGGAGACCGTCAAGCGGTTCGCGAACGACCGGGAGTTCATCGTCGCACAGGAGCTGACGTTACCCGATTTCCGATACAACCGCATCCCGATCGCGCTCGGCATCGTCGCGGCGGTCGTCGGACTCGCGGCGCTCGACGTGTTGCCGATCCTCATCAGTGCACTCGGGGGGATCGTGGCGATGGTCGCGACGGGCTGTGTGAAACCGAACGAGGTGTACTCGTCGGTCGACTGGAGCGTCATTTTCCTGCTCGCGGGGCTCATCCCGCTGGGCGTCGCGATGGAGCGAACCGGCGCGGCCGAGTGGCTCGCAGCGGTCGTCGTCGTCTCGGGAGCCGATCTCTCGCCGATCGTACTGCTCGGTGCGTTCTATCTGTTCACCACACTCATCACGAACGTCGTCAGCAACAACGCGAGCGTCGTGTTGATGATCCCGGTCGCGATCGATACGGCCGCCGCGATCGGTGCCGATCCGTTCCCGTTCGTTCTCGCGGTGACGTTTGCGGCCTCGACCGCGATGCTCACGCCGATCGGCTATCAGACGAACCTCATGGTGTACGCCCCGGGCGGCTACAAGTTCACGGACTTTTTCAGGGTCGGAGCGCCGCTGCAGTTGATCCTGACGATCGTGACGACGCTCGGCATCGTGTACTTTTGGGGGTTATGACGGATCGAGGATCGTGCTCGCTCTTCAGAACTGCCGAACCTGAAACTCCGCGTAGCCCCCGTAGGCGTACTCTAACGATCCGAGCCACCAGTTCCATCGGTCGGCGGGATCGCCGTCCGGAGCGTCGGCGAGTTGGACGACGATATGTTCCGGTGTGAGTTCGATCCCCGTATCGTCGGCGTAGCGGCCGCTATCTGCGAGATCGCGGGCGTGCCGGGCGACAGCTCGACACTCGGCGCCGTCGCCGCCGAACGTCTCCAGTCCCGCGGCCAGTGCCGCAGCGTCGAACTCCAGCTCTGGATCGGTCACGACCGACGTAGATCCCCCGATAACTTGAGCATGGAGGTTCGTCCACCCAAGCGTACAAGCGCGCCCCGAACGCAATCGAGCGTATGACCGAAATCGAACCGACCGAAATCCCCGACGAAGCGGTCGAACTGCTACAGACGTACCTCGAAGCCGAACACGACTTTCTCTCGTGGCTCGGATTCACCGTCGAACGGTTCGAAACCGGCCGGATGGTCGCGACGATCCCGTTCGACGACAAGCTCACCAACCCGACGGAGCCACCGACGGTTCAGGGCGGCGTCGCGTCGACGCTCATCGACGTGGTCGGCGGTATCGTCCTGCGTCCGTATCTCACCGATCCCATCGACGACGAGATCGCGACGATCAACCTCAACGTCAACTATCTTCGCCCGGCCGTCGGCGATCTGACGGCGACGGCCGACGTCATTCGGGCCGGCAACAGCGTCGGCGTTTCGACGGTCGAGGTCGTCAGCGAGACGCCGAACGGGGACTCAAAGCCCGTTGCCGTCGGACAGGGTGCCTACCGGCTGTTCCGGAGCTGATGTATCGGGATCGTTTCGGAGCTGACGCCGGTCGCCGCGTCGCTCGAAGGTGAACACATATGAGGGACACGGGCAAAGCGCCGGTATGTCCACGACATCGCCCTTCGTTGGCAGCGGCGATCCGGCGGGTACGATTCTCATAACGAGATTTCTCGCCCACGCTTCGATCACCGTGGCGGCCGTAATTCTGCTGACGTTTCTCGGTGTGTACGTGCGTCGCGTCCTCGCGGAAGGCTTCGAGTACGAGTGGGGGTACCTCGCCGTCGGGATCGGTGCCGCGATACTCTACGGAATTGCGGGGATCGCGACGGACCTGACCGGCTACGAGTGGCTCGCCGCGTTCACCGAGGGGGCCGTCCTGTTTTTCATCCTCTTCATCGCGCTCGGCATTCGCGCGATGTATCACGCCGACCGTCCCGACAGCGCCGACCGGCTGTTACCGGTGTGGATCGACGGGCTCGTCATCGTCGGCTTCGTCGCCGCCTGGTGGATCGGCTACTTCGCCGCCGGTGAGTGGACTCGTCCCGTCGTCGCTGTCGGCTGGATCGGCGCGTCGGTGTGGGCCGTCTTTTACGCGGTTCGAACGACGCAAACCCACGAGGGGACGACGTTTTCGGCGATAACGCGACACCTCCTCCCCGCGATCGTCTGTCTCGTCGCGATCGTTCTGACCGATCTCGCCCGGAGTATCGTCGCGATCGACGGGTCGATCGTCGAAGCCGTCTGGCTCGTCGGCACGGTGCTCGTCGCCGCGTTCCTTTTCAACACCGCGGTCGCGATCCGTCAACAGGAAGGCGAGGTCGAGCGGATGTACGATCGGACGACGTGGCGACAACAGGAACTGGACTCTCGATAACAGGCCTACGCCGACCGCGGCGGCGGCACCAAAAAGACGTTACCCGTCGCCTTCGCGACGACCTCTTCGGAGACGCTTCCGAGGAGAAGTCGACGTAGCCGACTCCGTCCGCGTGAGCCGACGAGGAGCGTGCTCGGATCGTGTTCCGCTTCGGCGGCTAAGATCTCGGTCGCCGGATCCCCGCGGCGGATCTCCGTCCGCGCGTCGAGATCCCACTCACCGAGCCGTTCGGCCAGCGACGCCAGCTCGGTTTCGGGATCGATCTCCACGTCGCTCGTATCGTCTTTGGGCGATCGGACGTGAACGAGCGTCACTTCCTCGGTCGCGTGTCGGAGATACTCGAACGCCTCGAACGCTCGCTCGGCGTTCTCGGAAAAGTCCGTCGCGTACAGGGTTCGCCGAAACAGGTGTCGACGGATCGTCTCCGGATCGTCGACGCCGCGCTCGATCCGATCGACGAGCAGCGGGACGACGGTCGTGCGCGCGAGATTTCGGGCGGTCGAACCGATTACCCGGTTCTCGAGCGGGCTTTTTCCCCGCGATCCGACGAGGATCAGATCCGCGCCGACGGAGCCGGCGATCCCGTTGATCCGTCGGTGTGGGGTCCCCCGAACGACGTGAGCTTCCACGTCGAACCCCGCGTCCTCGATCGTCGATCGGTACTGGCCGAGCGCCTTCTTTCGGCGCTTCTCGAAGTTCATGCCGGGCATTCCCGAGTGGACGTTCGACGGGACGACGCTGACGAGATGGATCCGGTCGACGCCGATCCGTCCGAGACATCCGAGCCCGGTCTCGGATTCGATCATCGTCTCGCTGGCTTCGGAGAGATCCGTCGCGAGAACGGCTGACCTCCCGCTCATGGCTCGACTCGCTCTCGATGATATCCATGGTACCACGATCTATTGTTCATACTGCACAATATTGCGTACACCGCCTTAAACACCGTGGTCGAAACGGCGTGGAGACGACATTGCCATCCTCGATCGCGAATCGTCCACGGATCGCCGATAGTCGATCGAGAACACCCGACCACATATACCTTTTTCATAACTTACACGTGGATATCAGTACCTGACGAAAATATAGTATTGTGAAACTCTTCAAAACCCTTATGCCTGCTCACGGGCTACCTTCAGGTATACGACTACCTATGATCGACCCAATACAACACAATACTCTCGGTGTCCAACGGTGATCGGCACTGAGCTTCTTTCGGGCGCTTCGCCGTCTGTTCAGGCGCTATTGGTGATCACTGTCGTACTTCTCGAAGCCGTTCTATTGTACGCCGGATACGGACTTCTCGAAGACGCCATCGCGCCGACAGTCTTCGAGCGCCTCGAACAATCATAAATGGTCGAACTTCTCGGACTCGGCGTCGATCTGTTCGTGTTATTCGTCACGTTCGGCTTCATGGTGGGCGTCTTCTTCGGCTTCTTCGGGATGGGGGGTTCGTTTCTCGTCACTCCCGCGTTGTTGCTCTTGGGGTATCCTGCCCCTGTCGCGATCGGCAGCTCGATGGCGTTCGTCTTCGGGACGGCCGTGATCGCAACGCTGAAACACCACGACACCGGACAGGTCGATTACCGGCTCGGGGGGTTGATGTTCGTCGGTATCGTCCTGGGTATCGAGATCGGCAGCCGGTTGGTGTTCGGACTCGAAGTGCTCGGTATCGCGAACCTCGTCGTCGGCGTGACCTACGTCATTCTGCTTGCGACGATCGGTGTGTTGTTCACGAAAAGTGCGCTCGAAGATACCGAGACAGCGGAGGACGAAGATGCGGTTGAGAGCGATGATTCGGTTGAAGCCGACGATGTCTCCGAACTCGCCCGACGGATCCAATCGTACGAACTCCCGCCGATGGTCCGACTCACTGACGGGAGTCGGGTGTCGCTCTGGACGATCTCCGGCGTCGGAGGCGGCGTCGGACTCGTCTCCGGATTCCTCGGCGTCGGCGGCGGATTCGTCCGGATGCCGGCGATCTACTATCTGATCGGGACGCCGCTCGCCGTCGCCGTCGGAACGAGTCTGTTCGGCGGACTCATGTCCGGTGCGGTCGGTGCGTTCACCTACGGGAGAGCGGGCGTGATCGATCTCGGTATCGTGACCGCGTTGCTCGTCGGCAGTGCGTTGGGCGCGAGGATCGGATCGAGCGCGACCGCCTACGTCGACGAGGACGATGTCACGATCTACTTCGGAATCATGCTGTTGGTCGCCAGCGCCGCCGTCGGTCTCGGGGAGCTCGCCACTCTGCTCGCTATCCCACTGTTCGATCGACTCAGTTTCGTCTTACTCGTCGGCTCCGCCTTGCTCGTTTGTGCGATGATCCTCTATCACGGCGCGCTCGCGATCGCGCGTCGGGGTGAAGACACCGCCACGTAAATCGACTGATCGATTCTGCTTCGGACTCGGCTGCTCTCAACGCGACCGAAGATGCTTTTCGGAGCGCTTCCGTAGGGATGATATGGCACGACAGACCCGCCGCCGATTTCTCGCCGGGACAGCGGCGATCGCTGCCGGTCTCGCCGGCTGTTCGGCCGGCGTCAGGGACGCACCCGATCCGGTTACGCTGACCGAAACGTCGGTCGGGGACGATTCGTCGTACGCCTCGGTGTACGAGCAGACGATCGGCTCCGTCGCGTTCGTCGGCGACGAAACGGGGGGCGGATCGGGGTTCGTCTACGACGGCGTCGTCGTCACGAACCAACACGTCGTCCGGGACGCCCAATCGGTGAACGTCCGGTTCGAGGGCGGCGAGTGGCGAAACGCCGGCGTCACCGCGACGGACGTGTATGCGGACCTCGCGGTCGTCTCGACAGACGTTCCCGACTACGCCGCGCCGCTCTCGTTCGTCGAGCACGTTCCACCGGTCGGCACCGAAGTGCTCGCGCTCGGTAGCCCGTTCGGGCTCGAATCGTCCGTCTCGGCCGGTATTATAAGCGGAAAGAACCGATCGATCCCGAACGAGCAGACCGGATTTTCGATCCCCAATACGGTTCAGACCGACGCCGGGCTCGACCCCGGAAACAGCGGCGGCCCTCTCGTCACGATGGACGGCGACGTGACCGGCGTCGCCGTCGCCGGGGCCGGCACGAGCGTCGGATTCGCCGTCTCACCGTTGCTCGCGCGACGGATCTTGCCGGAGCTTCTCGAGACGGGGAATTACGATCATCCGTTCCTCGGTATTCGGTTGCTCGAGGTGACGCCGGCAATCGCCGAAGCCAACGGGCTCGATGAGCCCCGTGGTATCATCGTCGTCGAGTCGATGGCCGACGGCCCCACAGGAGAGGCGTTTCGGGGGGCGACGGACGAAACGGTCGTCGACGGCCGCTCCATTCCGGTCGGCGGTGACGTACTCGTCGAACTCGCCGGTGATACGATCGACTCGAACGCCGATCTGGGAACGACGCTCGCGCTCGGTCTCTCGCCCGGCGATCGCGTCCAAGCGACGATCATCCGCGACGGGGAGCGTCAAGAGATAACTGTCCCGATCGGTGCTCGCCCGGATCCGTAACGGATCCCTATTCTTCGTCTTCGGCGTCTTCGAGCGCGCTACGAAGCTCCGGAATCGTCGCCGTGAGTTCGCCGACCTGTTCGTTGGCCGCGACAATCGAAGCGATCGTTTCCCCGAGTTCTTCGATTTCGGCTTCGAGATCCTCCGCGTCCTCGAACGCGTCCGCTTTCTTCCCCATCGCGAACCACTTTTTGGCGTCCCGCAGGTGCTCCTCCGCGTCGCCGATGTCGAGTGCGCCTTTCAGCCCGTTGAGAACGCCGAGTGTGTTATCCGCGTCCGCCTCCCAGATGGCTGCCGCCTCGGGAAGGGCTTCGTTCGCGGCCGCGAGACTCGATTCGACATCCTCGCGCATCTCCGTCGCGGCTTCGTCGAACAGATCGTCGTCATCGAGCGTTGCTTGGCTCATACTCGACGTTTCACCCGATCGAGGTTAAAAACACGCCGCAAAGCGAAAGTGAAATCCGACGTCCGTTTTTATGGTTCGACACGATCGAGCTTCATCAGCGGATAATCCCCGTCCATGGCCATCGACGCGACCGCCGTGTGATCTTCGTACTCGATGCGGATTTCGACGTCCATGAACCGTCCCGTGAGCTCGGTGTAGTCGGCCGATTGGTCGGCGAGTTCGGCTCTCAGGGCGTCGTCGAGGATCTCGACGGTGACCGAGGCGCAGAACGGTTGATTCTCGATGGCGTCTTCCATCGCTTTCGCGAGGCTGTCGCTGCTTTTCGGCGAGACCGGCGTCCCGGCGAACTGGTGATAGAGGCTTCCGAATTTGATTCCGGCCTCGAAACAGGCTTTCTCGGGGGTCGTCGGCTCCATATCGGATCGTCGAACGGGGAGCACAAATCCGTTCGCCCTGCGTGTCGGGTCGCGTCGACGTTCGATGTCCGTGCCGGTTCGCGTCGACGTTCGATGATGTCCGATAGACGCTCGAGATGCCCGATACCCCGACGGAACGTGAATGTCTGACGCACATTTATACGTTCGGGGCAACGTACCCAACGTATGTCCGGGAACCGAGTCGAGGAACTCGAAGCCAAAGTACGCGAACTCGAAGCCACCATCGAGGGGCTTACAGACGAACTCGTCGAGACGAAAGAGCGTCTGGGGACTATCGAGGACGAGGCCGGGATCGAGCCGGACGTTCTCGAAGGGCGACTCACCCGAACGCGTTCGGACTCGAAAGACGAGACGATATCAGAGGACGCGACGACAACCGATGGGGACGACGAATCGTCGTCAGACGGGGACGAGACGACGGACTCCGGGGGCGACGACATCATCGTCGCCTGACCGGGAAACGATCCCCTATGCACATCAAAACGCTCGTCCTCGATAACTTCAAGAGCTTCGGCCGGAAGACCGAAATCCCGTTATACGAAGATTTCACGACGATCAGCGGCCCGAACGGCTCGGGAAAATCGAACATCATCGATTCGATCCTCTTCGCTTTGGGACTCGCCCGAACGTCCGGCATTCGAGCCGACAAGCTGACCGATCTCATCTACAACCCTGGCCACGAGGACGAAGCGATCGATTTCTCCGGCGAACGGGAGGCCTCCGTCGAGGTGATCCTCGATAACAGCGATCTGACGCTCACCCGCGAGCAGGTCGTCTCGGCGGCCGGCTCCGAGAACGTCGGCGACGTCGAGGAGATCTCGATCCGCCGCCGGGTCAAACAGACCGACGAGGACACCTACTACTCGTACTACTATTTGAACGGCCGGTCGGTGAACCTCTCCGATATCCGCGATCTACTCGCGCAGGCTGGCGTGACACCGGAGGGATACAACGTCGTGATGCAGGGCGACGTGACCGAAATCATCACGATGACCGCCGGTTCCCGCCGGGAGATCATCGACGAGATCGCCGGCGTCGCACAGTTCGACGCCAAAAAGGAGGACGCCTTCGAGGAACTCGGAACGGTTCAAGAGCGCGTCGACGAGGCCGAACTCCGCATCGAGGAGAAACAGGGTCGGCTCGATCGGCTCGAAGACGAGCGGGAAACCGCACTCGAGTACAAGGAGCTGAAGGCCGAAAAGGAGGAGTACGAGGGATATCTGAAGGCGGCCGAACTCGAGGAGAAACGCGCCGAACTCGAAGCGGTTCGCGACGAGATCGAAACCAGGACCGATCGGCTCGACGATCTCCGCCGCGAACTCGACGAGCGACAGGGCCGTCTCACGCGACTCGAAGAGGATCTCGCCGATCTCAACGCCGAGATCGAGCGAAAGGGAGAGGACGAACAGCTCGAGATAAAGCGCGAAATCGAGGAGGTCAAAGGCGAGATCTCCCGCCTCGAGGACAAGATCGAAGCGGAAAAAGAGCGCATCGAGGAGGCGGAAGCCAACCGCCGACAGGCGTTCGTCCAGATCGATCGAAAAGGCGAGACGATCGAGGAACTCGAAGCGGAGATCCGCAACCGGAAAGTCGAGAAATCCTCGCTGAAGGCCGACGTACAGACGAAAGAGGCCGAACTCGAAGAGATCGAAGCCGAGATCGAGGCCGTCGACACCGAGTACGAGACGGTGCGAGACGCCTTAGAAGAGCGCAGAGAGGCGATCCAGAAGCTGAAAGACGAACGGAACGAACTCCAGCGCGAGCAGGACCGGTTGCTCGATGAGTCGAGACGGCGGACGAACGAAGAGCGCGAGAAGAAATCGGCGATCGAGGCGGCCGAATCGAAGCTTCCGGAACTGGACGCCGAGCTTTCGGACCTTCGAAACGAACTCGAGAAAGCCGAAAAGAACCGCGAAACGATCACCGAGGTCGTCGAAGATTTAAAAGCCGAAAAGCGCGAGCTGCAGGACGACCTCGACTCGATCGAGGACGAGATCTCCGCCAAACAACAGGAGTACGCCGAGCTCGAAGCCCGGGCCGGCGAGAGCAACGACACCTCGTACGGCCGCGCGGTGACGACCGTTTTGAACGCGGAGCTCGACGGCGTTCACGGCACCGTCGGGCAACTCGGCGGCGTCGAATCCGAGTACGCGACGGCCTGTGAAACGGCGGCCGGCGGCCGGCTCGCGAACGTCGTCGTCGACGACGACGGCGTCGGCCAGCGGTGTATCGAGCATCTGAAATCCAGAAACGCCGGTCGGGCGACCTTCCTGCCGATGACGAAGATGCGGAACCGGTCGCTGCCGAAGGCTCCCGACCTGCCGGGTGTGGTCGATTTCGCGTACAACCTCATCGACTTCGACAGCAGCTATGCGGACGTGTTCTCCTACGTCGTCGGCGACACGCTCGTCGTCGAAGACATGGAAACCGCCCGCGATCTGATGGGCGAGTTCCGCCTCGTCACGCTCGACGGCGACCTCGTTGAGAAATCGGGGGCGATGACCGGCGGATCGAGCTCCGGATCGCGATACTCCTTTACGAAAAGCGGCAAAGGGCAACTCCAGCGAGTCGCAGAGCGGATCACGGATCTCGAAGACGAAAAGCAATCGCTCCGCGGTGAGATACGCGATATCGAATCGAGACTCGAGGACGCCAGGGATCGACAGACCGACGCCGCAGAGCAGGTTCGGGACATCCGAGCCGACATCGAATCCATCGAAGGCGACCGAGAGGAGATCGAAGATCGGATCGAGCGGCTCACCGAGGAGCTCGAATCCATCGAAGACGACCGAGAGTCCGTCGCCGAGCGGATGGAATCGATCGAGGCCGACATCGAATCGAAGGACGACGAGATCGCGGAGTTAGAGGGCGAAATCGAAGAGCTCGAAGCCGAAATCGCCGATTCGGATATCCCGGAACTGACCGGGAAAGCCGAAGAGATCCGCGAAGAGATCGGCGAACTCGAAGGTCGGATGGGCGAGATCGACGGGAAACTGAACGAGCTGGAACTCGAAAAGCAGTACGCCGAGGAGTCGGTCGAGGAACTCCACGACGACATCGAAACGGCGCAGAACAAAAAAGCCGACGCCGAAGAGCGGATCAGAGAGCTCGAAGACGAAATCGAGGCCGAACGGGAGACGCTGGCGGAAAAACAGGACGCGGTCGCCGAGCTGGAAGACGAGCTGACCGATCTCAAGGCCGAACGCGAGGAGCTAAAAGGCGAACTCGCGGACGCGAAATCGGCAAGGGACGAACAGCGGGAGGCCGTCTCCCGCGTCGAATCGAAGCTCGAAGAGCTCGAAGACGCCGAAGGCCGGTTGGAGTGGGAGGTCGACGAACTCGACTCGCAGGTCGGCTCGTACGACCCCGATGAGATCCCCGATCACGAAACCGTCACGGCCGAGATATCCCGCCTCGAAGGTCAGATGTCCGCGCTGGAACCGGTCAACATGCTCGCGATCGAGGAGTACGACGAGGTCGAAGCGGAGCTCGACGACCTCGAATCCAAGCGGGAGACGCTCGTCGAGGAGGCCGACGAGATCCGCGACCGGATCGATCAGTTCGAGTCCAGAAAGCGGGAGACGTTCATGGACGCCTACGAGGGGATCAACGAGCAGTTCGAGGACATCTTCGGCCGCCTCTCGAACGGGACCGGCGAACTCGTCTTGGAGGATCCGGACGATCCGTTCGAGGGCGGGTTGACGATGCGGGCCCAGCCGGGAGATAAGCCCGTTCAGCGCCTCGACGCGATGTCCGGCGGCGAGAAATCGCTGACAGCGCTGGCGTTCATCTTCGCCATCCAGCGGTACAACCCGGCGCCGTTCTACGCGCTCGATGAGGTCGACGCGTTCCTCGACGCCGCCAACGCGGAGATGGTCGGCGAGATGGTCGAGGAGTTGGCCGGTGACGCGCAGTTCGTCGTCGTCTCCCACCGCGCGGCGCTCATGGAACGCTCCGAGCGGGCCATCGGAGTTATGATGCAGGACGATAACGTCTCGGCAGTGACGGGGATCGATCTGTCGGGGGAGGAGGTGCCGGCTGATGACTAGCGAGCCGCGTAGCGGCTCGGGGAACTCGAGCGGGGAGCAACGCGACCCGCGACTCCGAACCGACGGCGGGACGACTGACGAAATCCCGCTGAACATCGCGGGTCACGAGGAGGAACGGAAGCGCCGGGAGGCGAGCGGGGAAGACGACGGTGTCCTCTCCGATTTCGACGTGTCGGATCCCCGCGAGAGCGACGACGACGAAGTCGAGCCGGTCGAACTCCTCGTCCAGTTGGCCGAGGAGGGCGAGATCGACCCGTGGGATATCGACGTCGTGACGGTCACCGACAAGTTCCTCGACCGCCTCGACGGGTCGGATCTCCGGACCGGCGGCCGAGCGCTGTTTTACGCCTCCGTGCTGTTGCGGATGAAAAGCGACGCGATGTGGATCGACGACGAGCCCGAGGACCCGGATCCGGAGCTGGAGCCGTGGGAGCTCCCGCCCGGGGAGGGGGACCCGGCGGGCGTCGATCCGTTCGACCAGCTCGACCGGGAGATGGACCGGCGGATCGAACGAAAGCGCGCCCGCGGTATGCCGGAGACGCTGGACGAGCTGGTTCGGGATCTCCGTGAGCGCGAGCGCGACACCTGGTGGAAGGAGTCGAGAAGCTACGACACCTCCGGATCGCCGTCGGGGTTCACTCGCGGAACGCAGACGCTCGATTACCACGCGGCCGACGACTTTCGGATGGACGACGAACCGACCGCCGAGGAGGTGACCGGCCGGACACACGACGAACACATGGAGGATATCATCAACGACGTGTATCGACGGCTCGCGACGCATTACGATCGGGGTCGCGAAGAGGTGCTGTTCGCCGAAATTCGGACGGCCGCCGGAACCGTCGTCAACACGTTCCTTGGGATCCTCTTTTTGGCCCACCGCGGCCGGATCGAACTCCGCCAAGACGATCTCTTCGGCGACCTGTGGATCCGCGACCCGTCCGCGACGCCGATTGAGGAACCGGTTTCGGCTGACGATTAAGCGAGCCGCCACTCGCCGTCGTTGACGGCCGTTGCGACGCCGCGACGCTCCATCTCGGCGAGAACCTCGTCGAGTCGACCGGGCTGGGCGACCTCCATCTCGATCCGTTCGACGTTGTGGTACGCCGAGAGGTGATGGCGAATCTCCTCGCGCGTGAACGTCTCGGCGTCGGCTTTTTCCATAACGCCACCTATCAGGTCGATCATGTCCTCGATGAAGTTCCACGGGTAGACGACCCACGTCCACGTTTCGAGCCGCTCGCCGACGAACTCCGGCTCGAACTCGCTCGTCTGGAGCAACTGAAGCGTCGCCGTCCGAACGGAGGCGGCGTCGCGTTCGGTGACGTACTCGTGGGCGCGGCGGATCGAGCCGCCGGTGTCGGCGATGTCGTCGATGACGAGCACGTTTTTGCCTTCGACGCTTCCTTCCGGCATCGGATAACGAACCTGTGGCTCGTCGGCTTTGACGCCCGTCCCGACGTAGTGTTCCATCTTCAGGCTCGTCAGGTCGTCGAGTCCGAGGAAATCACAGAGACACCGCCCGGCGAACCAGCCGCCGCGGGCCAGCGCAACGACGACGTCCGGTTCGAACTCGGCGTCCTTTATTTCGTCTGCAACCTCTCGACAGAGTCCGTAGATGTACTCCCAGTTCGTGACGGTGCAGTTGAATTCGTCCGGGAGGTCGCTCATACCCGGCTTTGGTTCGGGTCGAACCTAATAGCTGCCGGGTCGTGCCGGTATCACGTACAGTCTCTTAACGTGCCGTACTACGCCAAAAGACCTGATTTTATACGGTGTGGTGGTGTAGCTCATCTATGCGCGTCGCAGCATTTACCAGCCTGGACGGACCGGACGGCGTAACGATTCAAACCCGAGACGATCCCGATCCGAGGCCGGGAGAGGCAGTCGTCGACGTCGAAGCGTGTTCGATCAACCGTCACGACCTCTGGATCGTCGAGGGGAACTCCTCGATGGTCGGCGAGGACGTTTTGCCGTTCGTCAGCGGGCTGGACGTCTCCGGAACCGTCAGATCGGTCGGTGACGGCGTCGAGGGCGTCGCCCCCGGCGATCGGGTTCTCCTGTGTCCGAACGAAACGTGCGGAACGTGTGAGTTCTGTCGGGAAGGCCCCGAAAACCTCTGTGAGGAGTTCAGCCTCTATCACGGCGGGCTGGCCGAGCAAGCCCTCGTCGACGCCGATCGGCTCGTCTCGCTTCCGGAGTCGCTTTCGACCCGCACTGCGGCCGCGATCCCGACCGCTTCGATGACCGCCTGGCACATGCTTCGCCGCGCCGAAGTGCAACCGGGCGATCTGGTGTTGGTCCCGGGCGCGACGGGCGGCGTCGGCGTCGCCGCGATCCAACTCGCCGACGTACTGAACGCCGAGACGATCGCGACCTCCCGATCTTCCGAAAAGCTCGATCGGGTCGGTGAACTCGGTGCGGATCATCTGGTCGAGTCGGACGATCCCGAGACGCTCGCGGACGACGTGTTAGAGATCGGCCAGTCGGACGCCGTCATCAACCACCTCGGGGGCCCGTTTACACGAGCGGGTCTCGATGCGATGAAACGCGGCGGTCGAATGGTCATCTGCGGCCGAACTGCGGGCCCGACCTCCGAGATCGGCCTCTCACAGCTGTATCTCGACCACCAGCGCGTCATCGGCAGCACGATGGGGACGCAGGGCGACCTCCGTCGGCTGGTCGAACTCGCGGCCGAGGGGACGTACGAACCGGTGGTCGGGGAGACGTACGATCTCGACTCGACTGGCCAGGCGTTCGCCGATATGCAGGACCGATCGGCGTTCGGGAAGCTGATAATCGAGCCGTAAAGCGCCTCGGTCTGATCCGGCCGTAGACCAGCGACCGACAGTCTATTCGTGGCCCCGCTACACTCGCTTTTATGGGCGGAACTCGCGAGATCGAGATCAGCATCGTCGACGCGTTCACGGATCGGCCGCTCGCGGGCAACGCGGCCGGCATCGTCCCCGGGGCTGACGGGCTGTCCGAGGCGGCGATGGCCGCGATCGCGTCGGAAGTGAACGCCAGCGAGACCGCGTTTTTCTTCGACAGCGAGACGGCCGACCGACGCGTTCGCTATTTCACGCCGACGACCGAGGTCGATCTGTGCGGACACGCGACGGTCGCGGGACACCTTCGATTGCTTGAAACCGGCGAAATCGATCCGGGAACGCACAGTCTGGAAACGAACGTCGGTGTCATCGACGTTGAACTCGAGGAGGACGGGATCGCGTGGGTTTCGGGAGAGCCTGCGGCGGTACGATCGGTCGATCTCGAGTACGAACGCGTCGCCAGCGCGCTCGGAGCAGATCCGGCGACGTTAACCGATATCGGTGCCGATCTGCCGCTCGCCGTCGCGTCGATCGGACTCCCGTTCTTGATCGTTCCGATGAACTTCCTCGAAGCGGTGTCGGGGTTACAGCCCGACTTCGCCGCGATCGCAGCACTGAGCGAGGAGTTGGACGTGACGGGTGTGTACGCGTTCACATTTGACGCGCTCGAGGCCGGGTCGGCCCTCCATGGCCGGATGTTCGCGCCCGCGGCCGGCGTCGACGAAGATCCCGTAACCGGCACCGCTTCCGGCGCGGTCGGTGCGTACCTCCGCGAGTTCGACGCTTTCGACGGCGAGTTGCCGGATGAGATGGCTTTCGAACAGGGGCACTTCGTCGATCGGCCGGGGCGAGTCTTCGTCCGAGCGCGGTCCGATCCGATTTCGATCGGCGGATCTGCGGTGACGTCTATCGACGGAACCATCGCCGTTCCCGAGTTCCCCGAAGACGACATTATCGAGGTCTGATACGGTCGGTTTCGTCTGCTTCGCCGACCGTTCCACGAACGAATGGTCTAAGTTAGGGGCGCGTAAACGACTACGTGATGACAGCAGACGGGACTGACAGTCTCAACAAACCCGTACTCTGGCTGGACGAGATCAGATCCGACGATATCGGAGCGGTCGGGGGCAAGGGAGCGTCCCTCGGAGAGATGACCGCAGCGGGACTGCCTGTCCCGCCCGGATTCGTCGTAACTGCGGGGACGTATCGTTCGTTCATCGAGGAGACCGGGATCGACGAGGAGCTGTTCGACGCCGTCGAGATCGATTCCGACGACTCCGCCGAACTCGCTGAGGCGGAAGCGAAAGCGAAAGAGCTCATACTCGAAACCGAGATTCCCGAAACCGTTCGCGATGATATCCTCGCCGCGTACGACGACCTCGAGGACGGCGAGGCGTTCGTCGCGGTTCGCTCTTCGGCCACGGCCGAGGACCTTCCGTCGGCCTCGTTTGCCGGACAGCAGGACACCTACCTCAACGTCACTCGCGACGATCTCATCGACCGCATCAAGCACTGCTGGGCGTCGCTTTTCACCCAGCGCGCGATCTACTACCGAAACGAGCAGGGGTTCGACCACGACATCGTCGATATCGCCGTCGTCGTCCAGCTGATGGTCGACGCCGACAAATCCGGCGTCATGTTCACCTCTCACCCGTCGACCGGTGCCCCGAAAATCATTATCGAGGCCGCGTGGGGACTCGGTGAGGCAGTCGTCTCCGGCTCCGTTTCGCCCGATAACTACGTTATCGACCGTGAGACGGGCGAGCTCCTCGACGAGACGATCGCCGACAAGAAGGTCATGATGTACAAAGACGAGGAGACCGGCGAAACCGTAGAACGGGCGGTCCCCGATGATAAGCGGAACGCCCGTGTTCTCGGAGACGACGAACTCGAACGGCTCGTCGAGTTGGGCGAGCGGGCGGAGGGACACTACGACGACCCACAAGACGTCGAGTGGGCTATCGTCGGTGACGACGTGTTCATGCTGCAATCGCGCCCGATCACGACGATTTCCGAAAGCGCAGCAGAGGAGGCCGCCGAGAGCGACAATGACGCGAACGTCCTTTTGAGCGGTCTCGGCGCGTCTCCGGGCATCGCGTCCGGCCCGGTTCGAATCGTTCACAAACTCGATCAGCTCGATAAAGTCGGGGAGGGGGACATCATCGTCACCGAGATGACGACGCCGGACATGGTGCCGGCGATGAAACGCGCGAGCGGAATCATCACCGACGAGGGCGGAATGACGAGTCACGCCGCGATCGTCGCTCGCGAACTCGGCGCACCGGCCGTCATCGGCGCCGGGACGGCGAGCGAACGACTCGAAGACGGACAGATCGTCACCATCGACGGCGACAAAGGGACTGTTTCGGAGGGCGCCGCTGAGCCCGAAGAACAGACCGACGCCGTCGAGGACGTTCGGCCGCAGAACCCGGTGAAGCCGATGACCGCCACGGAGGTGAAAGTCAACGTCTCCATCCCCGAGGCCGCAGAACGCGCCGCGGCGACCGGTGCGGACGGGGTCGGTCTGCTTCGGATGGAGCACATGATCCTGTCGACGAACAAGACGCCGGAGCGATACATCGCCGATCACGGCGAGGACGCATACGTCGAGGAGATCGTCGAGGGCGTCCGCGGTGTCGCCGACGAGTTCTACCCCCGTCCCGTCCGCGTCCGGACGCTCGATGCGCCGACCGACGAGTTCCGACAGATGGAGGGCGGCGAAGACGAACCGCACGAGCACAACCCGATGCTCGGCTACCGAGGGATTCGGCGAAGCCTCGACCGTCCGGAGATCTTCGAGCACGAACTCGAGGCGTTCCGTCGGCTCTTCGAGATGGGGTACGACAACGTCGAGATCATGTTCCCGCTGGTCAACGACGCCGAGGACGTCGTCCGTGCGCGAAACCTGATGGAAGCGGCCGGCGTCGATCCCGAAAATCGGTCGTGGGGCGTGATGATAGAAACGCCCGCCGCCGCGTTGACAGTCGAAGAGATGGCCGAGGCCGGCATCGATTTCGCCTCCTTCGGAACCAACGATCTCACCCAGTACACCCTCGCCGTCGACCGGAACAACGAGAACGTCGCCGACCGGTTCGACGAGCTCCACCCGTCCGTCCTCAGATTGATCGGCGACACGATCGAGATCTGTCGGGAACACGACGTTCGGACGAGCATCTGCGGGCAGGCCGGCTCGAAGCCGGAGATGGTCCGTTTCCTCGTCAACGAGGGCGTCTCCTCGATCTCTGCGAACATCGACGCGGTCAGAGACGTGCAACACGAGGTCAAACGGAAAGAGCAGAAACTGTTGCTCGATTCGATCCGCTGAACGGTCGGAAAGACAACGGCCGAACGCGGCGACCGTTACGGACCCGGTATGCAGCGGGCCGAGCCGCAGGCGTTTTCCGGAGTGCTCGCCGCGAGAGCGGAACGGGAGTGTTTTACCGCCGTGGCTCGGGGTGTCGTGTATGCACGAGGAGTTTCCGACGGAGACCCCGGCGGTGGTCACCTGCGGGTTGCCGTACGCCAACGGCGACCTCCACGTC
>LKMJ01002038.1_pt1 | contig 18367 bp, 13 predicted proteins | sample 643391 | NCBI WGS metagenome assembly LKMJ01 (sample SAMN04112250, study PRJNA286221) | soda lake metagenome | biome: soda lake; feature: Kulunda Steppe; material: water; isolation source: sample PL-Br10 brine of Picturesque Lake | place: Russia: Kulunda steppe | collected 2010-07 | reverse complement strand
TAGCACTTCGCTCTCGTCGATCATGTCGACGCCGATCGCCTCGAGAATCTGTGCTTCCGTCATGTGGCCGATCCGCGCCTTGCCCATCACGGGGATCGACACCGCGTCGACGATGGCTTCGACGTCCGCGGGATCGGCCATTCGTGCGACGCCGCCTCGTTTACGGATGTCGGCGGGGACTGCTTCGAGCGCCATCACGGCGACCGCACCCGAATCCTCTGCGATTTTCGCCTGGTCGACGTCGACCACGTCCATGATGACGCCGCCTTTTTGCATTCGAGCGAAGCCGCGTTTGACGAGGTCGGTCCCGCGTCGTAGTTCCTCGAGATCAGTCGTCTCTGGCATAGGGCCGTCTTGGAAGCCCCGACATTTACGCGTATCTGTTCAATCGTGGGGTGACACAGTTGGGTCGAATCGTGGGGTGACGACACGACTTTCCACCCGAGCAGGTGAAATCATCACACCCTGCAGCGGACCCCTCATCAATTCACCTGAATCCACCGTTCGCTCGCCGCAACAGGTTCGCCGTCGGTAAGACTGGCTTCGAACCTCGAACCGGTAAACCCGACGAGCGGACGGTTCCAGATTCCCAGGGAGCGAAGCGGTGTTTCGTCGATGTCCCCGCGAAGGCTGCATCCCGAACCCGTCCCGATCGCGATTCGACCGCGAATTTCGACCACCGACCGGTTGATCAGCCCTTCTTTGATCGTGTAGCTGTCGAGCGTTAGTGACCGCGTTCGTTCTAACTTCAGCCAGGGACGAGCCACGGCTAGCTTGAGGGTCGCACTGGATCCGACCCGAACGACGGTTCGAAAACCAGCCGGGCCGTCGGTTACGGTGATGTCAGCACGTTCTTTCGGATACCCCCAGACTTCGCGACCGAGGGCGACCGACTCGTGGGTCGTCACTGGAAGCCACACCACGTACCCTCCGAAGCCATCGTTCGAACCTGGGACGGGGAGTCTTTCGAGTAGCCAGCGAACGGGTTTTTCGATGCCCGTTTCGAGCCACCTACCGTCGGATTTGGGGACTTCCCCTGTCCGTCTTTCTCGGTTCCGGTCGGCACTTCTGAAGCGACACGGCACGATTGCTGCAAACTCGTCATAGGGGTCAAACGCATTACCCGGGTCGGATTCGTGACTGTCCGGCACACGTCGTCGCTCGGATCCCGTTCCCACCCGATGATACTGGATTCCTACGAGCGTGACGGCACCGACACCCGGCAGGAGAGAAACCGGCCTCAGGGGTTCGGGGAGCACCCGCACCAGCCGTCGATAGGACGCAGGGACGACGAACCCACCCATTCCAAACGACACCTGTAACGGCAGGTCGACCGTCGTTCCCGTCGATAGTCTGGTCGAATTCGTGGTATCGGTTCGCATGACATCTCCCTCGGCAGGAGACGATATCAGTACCGGGGGTGGTCGACACAAAACCACCAGTATTTTGCAGTGTCCGCCCCTCGCGAGTGACGATGAGCACGCCAGGGGTACCAGAATACGACCCGCTTCCCCGATATCTCGCTCCCGTACCGAGACAGATCGAGGACCTCGGCCTTCGATTCGCCTGGGTCATCGTCGCGGTCAACCTCGCCGGGACCGCGTTCGGATTCTGGTATTACCGTCAGCAACTGCTCGACACTCCGATGGTGATGTGGCCCTGGGTGCCCGATAGCCCCCTCGCGACGCTGTTTATCGCCCTCGCTATTGCGTTCTGGAAACTCGGTCGCGAAATCCCCTGGCTCACGGCACTCGCCTTCTTCGGCAACGTCGTACTCGGTCTCTGGACGCCGTACACGTTGCTCGTGTTCTACGAGACGTACGCGACCTTGACACACCCGCTCATGTACGGCTTCCTCTTTTTCAGTCACCTGGCGATGGTCGTTCAGGCGCTGGTGCTGTACCGAATTACGGATTTTTCGATCGGTGCCGTCGGCGTCGCCCTCGCGTGGTACGCGAGCAACCTGATCGTCGATTACTTCGTGCCGATCGTCGGTGAGCCACACCACACCGCCATTCCCGTGCCCCGGGACACCCCGATGTTCCTGGAGGCCGATGCGCTCGGCGTGATCGCCGCCGGCGAGGTGACGTTCGTCCTCCTCGCGCTGTTTCTGGCGCTGTCGATACGGGTCAAAAAGTGTGAAGCCGGCTGTCTCGATTGACGGTCATGTGTTAGACGTGGCGGATCGAGGAGGAAGCCGTCGTTGGGTCGGGCGCAGTAGACAGACACGAGCCCGTACTCAGACGTTCGACCTGACGTCGCCCCCGGAGGCGACGTCGTCGGCCATCGCCAGTTCGAGGAACGGTTCGAGCTGGGACGCCGCATCGAGCAGTTCGATGGTCCCAGCGTCTCGGTCGTACCGAACCACGTTCGCGTCGATCAGTCTCGGCAGATGGTTGTGGTGTAAACCGGTACAAATCCGTTCGAGGCGGTTTCGCGTGGGGGTGCCCTCCCAGAGCGCAACCTGTTCGGCCACGTCTTCGATCGAGACCGCGCCGACTTTTCTGGAGAGGTAATACAGCATGTACCGCCGTCGTTGGTCGAGTAAGAGACCGAAGATCGCACTCACAGAGAGGTCGGAATCGCTGTACGCGTGGTTCTTGTCGAATGGTTCGGTCTTCATAGTATCGGCACTCAGCTTACACGGCGACTGGCGACGGTTCGCACGGCACTACTTCAGCAGAGCACGTGAAGAAATTAGTTCCTACCGACCATATACTTTTAGATCATCTAGATAGATTGGATTATATTCTGAACTCTCACGAAACGAATCGTTCAGATAATATCGGTGAATTCGGCAATCTGGAAAATTATTCGAAATCGATTCGATCTACTCGTCGATGAACGTCACGCTATCGACGTCCCCGTTCGAGTGTCGGGTAATGTCGATTGTCCACTCGGGAATAACGTCCACGTCGGAGGTAAACTCCCACGTCCCTTCGATCCGGGCACCGCCCGCGAAGGACCCGAGAATCAAGTGCTCGAGTTCCCGCTCGAACACTGCAGTCGCCTCACCGATTCGCTCGAGTTCCTCAGCCGTCGATACGGATTTCCTGCTGTCGTCGTCGATTTGCATGGGGAGGGTGAACGTTGCCGTGCGATTCGCCGGATAACGTCTCCCCTATATTGTCAACGAGAGTACTTATACTCGCTGGTACGACACCGTGTCGGGCTGTCTGGGCGGTAGATCGTGGAAATACAAGCTAAAAGACTGGTCAAAGCCGCGTCACCGATCAGACACTTCTATCCGTTAATCGACGATGACGACCGCCGACTCCGTCTCGAGCATTTCCCCATCGCCCGAGTAGCTGCGTTCGAGTTCGACCTCGAAGAGCTCGCCTGCGAGTTCCTCGCCCGCGACGCGGAGAACGTCCGCCTGGTCGTCGATCTCGAACTCGCCAGCGTCGATGGCGGCGTCGATCTCACCCACCTTCGGCCCGTACTTCGGGCCGAGAGTCGCGTACTCCAGATCGATCGACGCGACCTCGGTGGTGATCTCCGGCGGTTCCTCGAGCACCGAGAGATTCTCCACGTGCATCACGTTGCGTATCGCGTCCTCGAAGCCCCCGACGGGACCGTAGACCGAAACCGAGTCGAGATCGGCGTTCAGGGGCATCTGGCGCTCGCTCTTGTATCGCCGGAGCGCGGAGATGACTTCCATCGCCGTCTCGCCGGCCACCAGGTCGGCCTCGTATCCAGACGTCGTTGGCCACTCCTCAGCGTGGATGCTCACCAACGCCTCGTTATTGGGGGCGTATAGCGTCTGCCAGATCTCTTCTGTGACGTGGGGCAGGTACGGCGCCCACAGTTTGAGGAAGGTTCGATGGGCCGTCCGCAGGGCGTAGGCCGTCGACGGCTCGTCCTCGCGCGTCTTGGCAATTTCGAGGTAGTCGTCACAGAACGTGTTCCAGAAGAACGTCCTGAGACGGGTACGAGCCTTGGCGTACTCGTATTCCTCGAAATGAGCCGTCAGGTCCTCGATCGCGGCGTCGAGTTCGGCCAGCAGCCAGCGGTCGATCGGCTCGAGTTCCGCGGGTTCGTCTGGACTTTGCGGCGCGAGGTTGTCGACCAGCTTCGAGGCGTTCCAGAGCTTCTGGAGCAGTTTCTCCCCCGCGGTGAGGTCCTTCTCGTTGTACGGGAAGTCGTCGCCGACGGCCGCGCTCGCCGCCCAGAAGCGCACCGCGTCGACGGGGAACTCGGCGAGGACCTCCTTCGGCTCGACGACGTTCCCCCGGGATTTGGACATCTTCTCACGATTTTCGTCGAGGACGTGGCCATTGATCAGCGTCGCGTCGAAGGGCACCTCGCCCGTGTGCTCGTAACACTTGACGACCGTGTGGAACAGCCAGAACGAGATGATGTCGTGACCTTGCGGCCGGAGGTCGAACGGGTACAGTTCCGGGCGCTCCATCGTGAACTCCCCGGCTTCTTCGTCCCAGTTCCAGCCCGCGTTGATCAGCGGCGTTAGCGACGACGTCGCCCACGTGTCCAGCACGTCGTCCTCGGGGACGAACTCGTCGGTGCCACACTCGGGACAGGTGCCGATCGGTGGCTCGTCCGAGAGCGGATCGACCGGGAGGTCCTCTCGGTCGGCCAGAATTTCCCGATCACAGTCGGCGCAGTACCAGACGGGGAACGGGATTCCCGAGTCCCGCTGGCGAGAGATCAGCCAGTCCCACTCGAGGCCCTCGATCCAGTGTTTGTAGCGGGTGAACATCTTCTCCGGGTACCAGTCCATCTCCCGACCGGCCTCGAGGTACTCCTCCTTCCGATCGAGGATCTTCACGTACCACTGTTTGGAGACGCGGAACTCGACGGGTGTGTCACAGCGCTCGTGGACGCCGACGGCGTGGACGATCTCGCGGCGATCCCGAAGGTATCCCTCTTCATCCAGGTCCTCGACGATCGCTTCCCGAGCCTCCTCGGTCGACAGCCCCTCGTACTCGCCCGCGAGGTCGGTCATTGTCGCCGTTTCGTCGATCGCGACCCGCAGGTCGAGATCGTGGGCCTGGTACCACTCGATGTCGTTCTGGTCGCCGAAGGTGCAACACATCACGACGCCAGTTCCTTTCTCCATATCGACACGATCGTCCTCGATGATCGGGACCTCGTGGCCGAAGAGGGGGATCCGTGCGGTTTCGCCGACGAGGTCTGCGTTGGCCTCGTCATCGGGATGGACGAAGACCGCGACGCAGGCCGGGATCAACTCGGGCCGGGTCGTCGAGATGACGAGTTCCTCCCGCGGCGGGTCCTCGCCCGCGAGTTCGAACGCGATATCGTTGAAATGAGAGTGGCGGTCGTCGTCCTCGGTTTCGACCTGCGAGATGGCCGTCTCACACTCCGGACACCAGATCGCTGGCGCTTTTCTGCGGTACTCCCTGCCCTGCTCGTAGAGATCCAGAAACGAGAGCTGTGAGATGCGCTGGACGCGGGGTTCGATCGTCTTGTAGGTGCTGTTCCAGTCGATGGAACACCCGAGCCCCTGCATTTTCTCGGTGAACTCGGCCTCGTACGCTGCACAGACCTCCCGACAGAGTTGCTGAAACTCCCGGCGCTCGTAGTCCTGGTGGCGGATGTCGAGTTCCTCCTCGGTCAGGCGCTCCGAAGCGATGCCGTTGTCGTCGTACCCGAAGGGAAACAATACGTCGCCGTCGGCCATCCGGAAGAAGCGCGCGGCGAAGTCCTGGAGGGTGTGGCCGTAGAGGTGACCGATGTGCAGGCTCCCCGAAACCGTCGGTGGCGGCGTGTCGATGGCATAGGTCGTGTTCGGGTCCGGCGAGTCGCCGGGTTCGTAGGCGTAGGTGTCCTCTTCGACCCAGCGGCGTTGCCACTTCGCTTCGATCTCTCGAGGTTCGTAACTTCCCTCTAGCAGTTGCTCGTCCTCCTCGTGGGTTTCGTCCGTCTGCATGCTCATGCTTTCACCGCCCGGATCGGGCGTCGGCGGTTCCACGGTCGTGTCGGTTTCGTCTCTCGGTCGAACATACCACTCGTTGTTCGCTGCAATTCGGTCGGGGACAATACATCCGTCGAATCGGCGCGGTAGATGCGGGGCTACGGGGCCCCTACGAAAACGGGACGAGAGCCGCGAACGCGGGAGCGATCCGCAGTGACGGACTGGAACATACTCGAGGTATCGTCACGACGGATGTTATGTTTTTCGAGTGGATGGCGTTTCGCCTTCCGGCGGCCGTTCTCCCCCGGTACGAAGCACCCGAAACCCGAGGTGTAGAAGCGAGAGTGCGTTCCGGAACCCGTCGTTGTGCCAGGTCAGTTCGCCCTCGCCGCAGATGCTGTACTCGTCTACGTCTTCGAACTCCTCCCGAAGCCGCTGGAGCGTCCGCCGTCGGTTCTCCGCCGGGAGCTCGACCAGGTCGTCGACGCGCTCGACCACTTCCTTCGACCGGGTCAGACGGTCTTTGACCTCCAGATACGAGTCTTCGTCGAGGAGGTCGAACTCGCGTTTGAGTTCGTTCATCCCGAAGGCGGCGTCGTAGGTCGCCTCGACGATTCCGTCCCGGTCGAGCCACTCGGTTTCGTAGCTGAGCATGTACTTCCAGCTCGGCTGGACGAGCAGTTCGCGATGTTCGGCCAGCGTCTCCGCGTGGACGCGATAACCGAACCGTTCGGGATCCTCGAATCCCGGACTGCCGGGGTCGAGAAACGGCGCTAGCGGGGCCGTAAACGGGTGGATGCGGTCACCATCGATCCGCTCGAGCAACTCGCGGCTGTAGGCGACGTCGCCGACGGCGACCTCGTAGGTCTGTTTCGGCAGTCCCACCATGAAAAACAGGTCGATGCTCGCACAGCCGTTCTCGAGGGCAGCTTCGAGCGTCGCCTCGAGGTCCTCGTTCGGGCAGGCGAACTTCCCGACGGCCTCGCGAACCGCGGGATCGTGGGACTCGACGCTGAGCTGTAAGCTGTAGTTCGGGACGGCCCGATCGATCGCGGCGAAAAACTCCTCGTCGGCCGGCCCGAACAGTTCGAAGACGAACGTGTTGTCGACGTCGGCACCTTCGAGCAGGTGCAGGAACTCCCGCGCGTGGCTCGATCCGGCCATGCGGAGGTCGTGGACGACGAAGATCGGCCCCCGCGAGAAGGAGGTGATCTTCCGGACGTCCTGGAGGAGTTGCTCCGGCGAGCGAAACGCGGGTCGGTCGCGGTTACAGACCGCCTCGTAGGACACCGCGGAGCCGCCACAGAACGTACACTCGCGGGCACAGCCACGCGAGAGCAACAGAAGCGTCATCGGGTCGTCGAGCCAGTCGCGATAGGGCAAGGTCTTCTTGAGGCTGCCGTATTTGACGACCGATCGGATCACGTACTCGTAGGCAGGCAGCGAGACGTAATCGAGGTGCGACGGGACGAACTCGAGCGGATTGACGACGGTTTCGCCTTCTCGCTGCCACGTGAGGTTGTCGACGTCCGCGAACTCGCGCTCGCCGTCGATAGCCCGCAGCAGCTGCAAAACGGGCTCCTCGGTCGAATCCCCGCGAACGACGTAGTCGACGGCGTCGTACTCGATCAGTTCCTCGTGGAAGTACGTCGCGGACAGTCCGCCCACGATCACCGGCCGATCCGGGTGATGACGCTTCACCAGTCGGGCGACCTCGATCGCGCCGTGGGCGTGTGGCAGCCAGTGCAGATCGATGCCGAAACACCGCGCGCGGGAGCGTCGGATCTCCCGTTCGGGGTCGTACTCGGGATCCGCGAGCATGCCGTTGGCAAGGTTGACGATTCGAACGTCGTAGCCCCTGGACTCGAGGTAGTCGGCGATGCTCGTCAGCCCAATCGGATACATCTCGAAGACCGGCGAGGAGGGGATGACGTCGCTTATGGGACCGAATACGGCGGGATGGTCCCGGAAGTCGTAGACGCTGGGTGGGTGATAGAACGTGAGGTCGGGGTGTTGGGTGCCGATTCCCGTTCGTTCGGCGATGCGGCCTGCCGCGTCGTGAAGCCTGGTTCGGATGGTTGCCATCGTCGCTGTGGAAGTCCCGTGGTAACGGCGAGTGATCGATTCGTCCGTCCTCTCGATCGTGATTCGATGCCGGCATCGGGCAATCTGGACGGAGACCGGCCAGTTCAGTTCGATCGGATCGCTACCCGTTCGTCAACCTGTTGATCCTGGCAGACGGGCCGGAATCGGGACATTTTCTTGCGTTTAGGCAAAAGGTATCCATCGGGGAACCTATCTGTTAACCTCAATATCCCTGTAGTATATACAGTAGCGTGGTACGGTAACACGCCACGACAGTAGTGATCAATTACCACGACTGTAGTGGTCGAACGCCCCGAGGGTGACGAAAGAATTTGACGACCGAATGCGTCAATACCCATTTCGCTGGTGTAGATTATAGATCGTTTGTCGACATGGTTCAGGAACTCGAACCGGTTATCAAATGTAGGCAGACGTTTTATTAGGGCAAAACGGATAGGACTTCTGATGATTCCAACCGAAAACCGGTTCTCTGTTCTACAGAATGATGGCCGGGGCGATACCGTTCAGTGGCAACACCAGGCGAATGCCCCCGTTATTGAGGCAATTCTCGAACGATCCGGACGAACGCCGGTTCTGACGCAGTAGATGCCAGGTGAATTCACGGAACGATACGCCGAGACCCTCGTTTCGAGGAGTCGTGTGGTTATCGTACTGGTTCTCGTACTCACTGCGGCCGTTGCTGCAGGGGCGGCCTTCGGTGAGACGGAAGACGAAGGTATCGGAGATTTCGATACCGAGTCCGAAGAGACCGACGCTCTCGAGTACATCGACGAGGCGTACGCGACGGACGACGGAGTCGTCACGCAGATCGTCATCCGAGACGAGGGCGGAGACGTCCTCACGAGGGAGTCGCTACTGACGGGTCTCGAGGTCCAGGAGCAAGCCAGAGAAACCGAATCAGTGAACGAGACGCTCGGCGAGGGTTTCGTGGGCCTGGAAAACCTCGTCGCTACCGGGCTGGTCTTTCAGGACCGCGCTGAGGACGCGAACGGCCCACCCGAGACGGCCCACCCGACCCTCGAAGAGCAGATAGCGGCCCTCGAGGACCGATCCGACGAGGACGTCGAGGAGTTTCTGGAAACGATTCTCGATCCAGACGAGGATTTCGACGGCGAGGATCCGTACGACTTCCTCCCCGCAGACTACGAACCCGGATCGACTGATGCCGAGTCGCGTATCGTGTTCCTCTTTCAGGAAGACGATAGCGGGCAGGACGACGAACCGCAGGTGGCGTACGACGCCCAGCTAGAGGTCGAGTCGATCGTCGACGCGTCCTTCGACGACGCATTCGTCTTTGGACAGGGAATTTCCGATGCGGCCTCGGCGAGCGCCGTTGGTGACAGTTTCGCAATCATCACGCCCGTCGCACTCGTCCTCGTTCTGTTCGTTCTCGGCGCGACCTATCGAGATTTCTTCGACGTCCTCGTCGCGTTCACCGGAATCGCCGTCGTGATGGCCTGGCTCGCAGGGATCATGGGATGGCTCGAGATTCCGATGAATCAGCTGCTCATCGCCGTCCCCTTCCTGCTCATCGGGTTGAGTATCGACTACTCGATTCACGTCGTGATGCGATATCGGGAAGCGAGAAACGGCACGCTTGAGGGGCGATACGGTGAGGTGCCAGTCAGAACCGGAATCGTCGTCGGAATGACCCTCGGCCTCGCAAGCGTGATCCTCGCGCTCGCCGCCGCAACGGTCTCGACCGGAGTGGGCTTTCTCTCCAACGTCGTCAGCCCACTGCCAGCGATACGAGATTTCGCGATTCTCAGCGCGAGCGGAATCCTCGCGACGTTCGTCGCCTTCGGCGTCTTCGTTCCGGCAGTGAAAGTAGAACTCGACGGCCTACTCGAAAATCGGTTCGATCGAAATCGTGCTAAGGAACCGTTCGGAATGGGCGCTGGAATCGTCAACACCGCCCTCTTGGGAGTCGTCGGTCTCGTCCGAACCGCGCCACTCGGTGTCATCATCCTCGCGGTTCTCCTTGCAGTGGGAGGTGCATACGGCGCAACGGGAATCGACACCGAATTTAACGAGGCGGATTTCCTCCCTCAGGACGCTCCGGAGTGGACGCAATCCCTCCCCGGTCCCCTCGCCCCCGACACCTACACCATCGCCGACGACGCCGAGTACCTCGGCGACAACTTCGGGGAACAGGGAGAGCGAGCACAGGCCCAGGTACTGATACGGGGGAACGTTACCGATCCAGCCACGCTCGCCGCACTCGACGATGCGGCGACGTCAGTCGACGAAAACGGCTCCATCGACGTTCGAGCCGACGGAACGATCTCGGCCGAGAGTCCGTTGACGGTTCTCGAAGAAGTCGCCGAAGATGACGACGAACTCGCTGCCGAGATGGCGGAACGTGACGTACTCGACGGAGGTGCGTCGTCGGAGGATCTCACAGCGGTGTACGACACGTTGTTCGAGGTGGACCCCGACAGCGCGGAACGTGTTCTCGAACGAACGGAGAACGGCGAATACGAGTCGGCCAGGGTGGTGTTGACAGTACGCGGGGACGCGTCCGCTCAGACCGTTGCAGAAGACGTGCGCACCTACGCCGAAAATCTCGAATCGAACGCGTCCGTTACGGCCGTGGCGACGGGAGGTCCCGTGACGAACGCGGTCGTCCAGGACGCCCTGCTCGAGACGCTCGTTCAGGCCTTCGCTGTGACTCTCGTCGTTATACTCGGCTTTCTAACGGCACTGTACTGGGTGCGCCACCGGGCGCTCTCGCTCGGCGCGATCACGCTCGCCCCTGTCGTCGCGGCACTCGCGTGGTTGCTCGGGGGCATGGCACTGTTCGACGTCCCCTTCAACAGCGAGACGGCGGTTATCACGAGTCTCGCAATCGGCCTCGGGGTGGACTACAGTATTCACGTGGGAGAACGATTCGTCGAAGAGCGGGAACGACGAGAGACGCTCGACGGCGCACTCGTCGCGACGGTAACCGGAACGGGAGGGGCATTACTCGGCAGCGCTGCGACGACGGCTGCCGGATTCGGTGTCCTCGCGCTCGCCCTCGCCCCGCCGCTGCAGCGGTTCGGTATCGTGACCGGAATGAGTATCATTCTGGCGTTTATCGCCTGTCTGACGGTATTGCCCTGCCTCCTCGTCGTACGAGAACGACTGCTGGAGCGGTTCGAATGGGGAGATTACTCGACGTATCGGTAACCGGCAGTGACCAGGATCACCAGGGCCAAACCAGCGACGATCTGAGCCGTCGTCGTGATCTCGATTGCCGGAGCGACAAGTGCCGCGAGCAGGGCGAGGATCAGGGCAGAGACGCCAGCACTTGCTGCACCTCCTTCGCGAATAGATGCGCCGAGATCGACGGCGACGAATCCACCCGCGAGCACCGCACCGAGGGGCCAACCGTCGGTGAAAAAATGGACGACGAACCAGACGGCCAGCGACCCCGTCGCCAGCAGACTAACCGCACGGCGAAGGGACGAACGAGAGTTCGCGGGGTGCAGTTCGTCGTTTTCGCCCGTCATAACTTCCGGCTCCTCGTTTTCATCTACCTTTTCTTTCGGTTCCTCGTTTTCATCCACCTTTTCTTTCGGCTCCTCGTTTTCATCCACCATTTCTTTCGGTTCCTCGTTTTCGCCCACACTTCCGTCCAGTTCCTCGTTTTTATCCGCCATAACTTCCGTTTCCTCGTTTTCGCCCACCTTCCCTTCCGACTGGTTTTCGTCATCCCCGTCAGTCATCTCAGGCCACCCCCTCGTTCGAGTGGGCCCGCACCCACAACTCTCCGATACGCGACAATCGGGTTCGATAGGCGTTCCCGTGTTCGTCACGTTCGACGTACCCCTTCCCGCCAGGACCGAGTCGGTCGACGGTGTAGATCACCTTCGAGCGGAAACTGTCCGTGTACTCCTCGTCCAGTTCCCTGGCGAGTGCCTCGGCGAGTTCTGACACCGATTCGAACTCCCCATCTTCGCCGAGTTTGAACAGCACTAACTCCTCGAACGGTTTGACATTTGAAAAGGAGGCGACGGGCAACTCGACGACGTGGGAGCCGTCGATTTGTTTCGCGCCGATCGTCGTGCCCCGTTCGTCGAATTCGCTCAACAGGGAGCGTGCACTCTCGAGACGCTCGACGATCCGATCGTCGTCCATGCCCGGCATTTCGCCCGCGGTAGCCTCGAGCAGATCTCTCAGCAACGACGATTGCTCGCGTAACTCCTCTGCGAGTTCGGTCTCGAGGTACTTTTCGGGAGCGGTGTAATACGTGTGGATTCGATCGCGATCCTCCTGTCGTTCGACCATCAGCGAGTGTCCAGCGGTGGCGAACGCGAAACTCACCGTCCGAGGCATCGCGGAGACGTTGATCCAGACCTCGTGACCGCGGTCGAGTTCCGCCCCGATCAACTCGTAGGCCTGCTCGAACGCCTCGTCGTAGTCGTAGACGTCCTCGAGGACGAACCGTTCGGTGGTCGCACCGAGCAGGTTCTCGAAGTCGGTCTCGAGTTTCCGGGAGAGATGTCTGGAGTATTCGACGTTGGCCTCGCTCCCGACGGCCCCCTCTAGCAATAGTACGTGATCGACCTTACACTGGTCGCGAACCAGTGGCGCGATCAACCGGTCGTAATCGAACCCGACCGGGACGATGTGGGTGTGCATACGGAAACTGTTTGTGGGAGGGGTATGAAACCTCTCGGGTCTTTCGCTCGAGTTCTGGCTGGGCCTTTCGCTCCGGTTCTGGCAAGACCATTCATTCCGGTTCTAGCAGGGTCTATCGCTTCGGTTCAGGTCCAACGTATTACCACGAGGACAGCATCCAGACATGTTTTTCACGAGTTCGTCTTCCAGTATCGACACCAATGGTGAACCGCCTCGGGATCAAGCCCCGAGGCACTCGGCCTGCTCCGCCTGTAGAGAACGCGCAATGGACGGCGAAGACCCTCCCGCGTTGGCGTTCACACCGATCCGTCTGAATTCGTCGAACCATTTATCGTGATCTCAAAACGAGCGCCTCCAGATTCGCCCTCCGTGACGCTAATCGACCAGCCGTGAGCGTCGACGATTTCAGCGACGATGTTCAGACCCAGTCCCGTCCCACCCTCCGTTGACGTATATCCTGGATCGAAAATTCGGTTACATCGGTCATCTGAAATCCCCTCCCCGTCGTCTTCGACGTAGAAGCCATTCTCGAGATTTCCGACCGTCACTGTGAGGCCTTCGTCCCGTTCCTCGGCATCCTCGTAACCCTGGGAACGATGGGACGTCGTTCCGTGATCAACGGCGTTACGAAAGAGGTTCTCGAGCAGTTGTTGAAATCGACTCTCGTCCACGACGATAGTCCGGTCGGTTTCGACGCGGAGTTCGACGTCCCCCGTCTCGACGAGTTTCCAGCACCGCCAGCTGATCGACTCGAGGTCGACTTCCGTCCGACTTTCGATTGGTCGACTGTGGCGAGACAGCGCCAGGATGTCGTCGATCAATCGCTCCATTCGATCGATCGCGTCGCGACACCGTTCGAATTGTTCGGCCGATCCGGTCTCCTCCGCGAGGTCCAGCGAGGCCCCAAGCACGTTGAGGGGATTGCGCAGGTCGTGGCTGACGATCGTGGCGAAGTCCTCGAGACGCTCGTTTTGCAGTTCCAGTTCTCGCGCCCGTGTCAGTCGATCCAGCGCCAGCGTCGTGTGTTGAGCCAGGAGTTCGGCGATTTCCAGGTCCCCTTCGTCGAACCAGTTCGTTTCCGCGTCGATCGCCTGGAATACGCCGTAATCACCGATCGGTACGCTGATTGCCGATCCGAACTCCCCCTGTGGCTCCGCGTCTTTCGACGCTGCCACGTTTTCAGCCAGGTGACTGGTTTTGTTCTGGTAGGTCTTGCCAGCGATGCCTTCGTCTACCCGCATCGTTGGGTGTTCGTCGAGGGGCATCTCCTCGGACATCGCCTGTACGGTGAGGTAGTCGCCCTCACGGATTGCGACCGCCGAGTGGTCGAACTCGAGCAGTTCGGCGGCAGCGTCGATGGTTTTTCGGTAAATCTCTTCCGTCGTCCGACAATCTGCGAAGTCGGCCGCGACGTCGTGCAAGGCCGTGACCGTACGCTGGGAGGACCGCTGCTCAGTCACGTCCTCGTACAACCAGAGGTTCGCTTTTCCGTCGGGAAGGTCGTACGGGATGTAGCTCCGTTCGAGAATTCGACCGTCCGAACGGGTCAGTTCCTCGGCGTATGCCGGCTCCCGTCGTTCCAAGAGCATCTCGATTCCCGAGACGAATTCACCGGGATCTGCGAACTGCTCTTTAATCGCACCCGCTGTTCGAGCGCAATCACGACCGATGAGTTCGTCCTTCGAGACGTCGAATCCGAACAGGTCGATCAGCGTGGAGTTCGCGGCGACGATCGTCCGTGTCTCATCCTCGACGAGGACGCCCATAGGAAGCGCCTCGAGCAGGGTAGACAGAACGGCGTTGTTTCCTTGAAGTTCCCGTTCGTGTCGTATTTGGTCAGTCACGTCGGTGATGAATCCTTCCAGTGCTTCGAGTTCACCGTTCGACGAAAAGACGCCCTGCCCCCGCTCCCGCACCCACCTGCAAGTGCCGTCCGTTGTCCGGATACGATAGGTTACCTCGAACGATTCGCTGTTCTCGATCGCTCGATTTATTACAGAACGTACGCGTTCCCGATCGTCGGGATGAGTTATCTCGGTTTCGAACAGCACATCTCCACTCGTAAGCGCATCTGCCTCGTACCCCGTCAACGCTTTGCACTCGCCTCCGACCAGTTCCATCGGCCAGCCCTGGTCGAGCCGACACCGATAGACCATTCCGGGTAAGTTGTCGACGAGCGTCTCGAGACGGCGTCTGGATTCCTCTCGATCGGTAACGTCCTGGAACTGGGTGAAAAGGGCGACGACTGCGCCGGATTCGTCCGTGATCACCCGATTGTACCACTCACAGACGATTCGTTCGCCGTCCTTTCGCACGTTCTCGTTGACACTGTGATACCCACCTTTGTTTTCGAGGAGATCGTCTATTACCTCTCGTACTCGCTCACGCTCGTATTTGGGGACGAACACGTCCCAGGATTCCTCGTGCAGGTCTGACTCGGAGTACCCGAGAATCTCCTCAGCGGTTTCGTTCATGGCCACCAGTTCGAACCGTTCGTTCCACTCGATGACCCCGAGTGGCGACTGATCGACGAACAACGACAGTCGTTGTTGACTCGCTTCGAGTTTTCGTTGCGCTCGGTGTTGATCGATTGCGTTTTCGATACGGTTGGCCAGAACCTCGTACTGCTCCGTTCCACTGTCTTTTTGCAGATAATCCGTGACCCCGGCCGTAATCGCGTCGCTGGCGATTTCCTCGGAACCCTTTCCGGTGAACAGGATGAACGGAACGTCAGGCTTTCGCTCCCGTACCGTCTCCAGTACCTCAAGTCCGTTCAAATGCGGCATGTCGTAGTCGCTTACGATGCAGTCGACGTCCATACGATCCAGGCGCTCGATTGCCTGGAGTGGGTCGGTTTCTGTGACGATATGGAAATCGTCGTTCACCCGTTCGAGAAACGTCGAGACGAGGTCGGCAAACAGTGGATCGTCCTCGACGTGAAGTATGCGCATCCGGTCGTTCGTCGCCGCATCGGTCGATAACCGGGCGGTATCGAGAGGATCTGACGGACGATCGGACATAGTCTGTGCGTTCACACACAGGCTGGTGATATTAATCCTCGCCGAAAGACATAATCTTCAATCCGCGCGCATAGCCTCGAAGTATATCGCCTGGCGTTCGGACGCCGCAGGTGCGGTCACGGCGGAGACGCCGACTGTCAGAACGAGGCCGAGGACCATTCCGACGAGGCCAGCGGACCAGCCAGCGTACGCGCCCGGTACCGGCGTGAAGATACTCGAGAGATAGAACAGTTGGCTGCCGAGAATTCCAGCAGTGATTCCAGCACGAGTGGTTCGGCGCCAGTACAGGGCGACGAGGACAGGAAGCGCGAGTTGCGCGAACCCACTAAATGCTGCATCACCGATTTCGAACAGCGTTGCTGGATTGAACAGACTCGCCACGAACGAGGCCAGGGCGAAGACGACGACGCCGATTCGGGCGATCAGGTCCTCACGGCGGTCCGAAATTGACGAATTCACGTACGGTCGATAGAGGTCTCGCGTGAAGTACGAGGAACCGGAGAGTAACATCGAGTCCGACGAGGACATCATCGCAGCCATCGCGCCGGCGATGACGAGCGCGGCGAACCAGATCGGCGTGTATTCGGCGAGTACTGCCGGTAAGATGTTTCCACCCTCTGGAAACGGAACGCCGGCGCTCCGGGCCCACACCCCTATCATAAACGACGGGACGAACAGGAGGAGACAGAGAACCGGCCAGAGTGCGAACGATCGTTTGAGAACCGTTCGTGAACCGGCTGCGAAGAAGCGTTGATTCACCTGTGGAAACATCGCGACGCCGAACCCGATCGTGATAGCGACCGAGAGCATCCACTGTGGCGTGTAGTGGTCGCTACCCAGGGCGAAGAACTCAGCCGTCTCCGCCGTCTCCTGGAGTCCACCCACTGCTGCACTCGGTCCCCCGAGTGCGGCGAGAATCCACAGGGCGGCGACCCAGGTCGTTACGAGCATGAACGCGCCCTGTACCGTGTCGGTCCAGGCGATTCCCCTGAATCCCGCAACGACGACGTAGACGATCATGAAGAGCGTGATGAGGCCTGCCCCGAGAGCGAACGGGAGCGCCCCGTCCGTGAGCGCTTCGAGTGCGGTACCGGCCCCCACCTGCTGGAGCATCACGTACGGAAAGAGCCAGAGGAGACTGACACCAGCCACGATCCCCCGAAGCGACGTAGAACCGAATCGATCGCCCAGCATTTCCCCGAGCGTGACGTACCCACGTTGTTGGCCGAGCAGCCATTGCTTGTATCCGATGGCGTACCAGAGAATGGCGAAAATGATGCCGTCCATCAGACCCATCACGAGGATCCACTCGGGACCGTGATGGTAGGCGATGTTCGGTCCAGCGAAGAACGTGAACGCCGAGAGGAGCGTCGCGAACGTCGTGAACAGCAGGACGATCGTTCCGAGCGTCCGACTCGCCAGGTAGAAGTCCTCTGCGGTCCGCTCGGTCATTCGATACGCGATCAGACCGATAACGAGGGCCAACAGGAGGTAACCGACGATTATCCCGAGTTGAATCGTGAGCGTCACGGATTCTCACCTCCTCGAATCCCTACGTCAGTCTGTGAGTTCGATTCCTGGGTGCGGGGTTCGATCCCGATTCCCCACGCACGGTTCGCGAAAATCCAGAACACGACCGACGCCAGGAGCATCCAGCCAATGTGCCACCAGAGCCACACCGGGAATCCGGCGACGACGGTCGAATTGCCCCAGAGGAACCACGGTATTGCGAACGCAGACAGGACGACTCCGACGACGATCCAGCCGCCAACTTCGAGACGTCGCATATCATTCCGTCACGAGGCTGCGTGAATAACTATTTCTATTCGAAGACAATAACCGAAGAGATTTTTCCATCGTGTGGGGATTCGAGGGGGATAGCCCATCTCGGATACTAGGTAAAATTTCTCTTTCACGTAGGGAAAGGGGTATATATGTCTGTGAAATAGAGTGTATCGAGTAGTGTATGGCCCGCCTGTTCCCCCTCCGCTCGGAAACTCCCGCCAGGGAACGTTCTCCTCGAATCGTCGATCTAGCGGACGAGGACGCGGACGCCGTGTTCAGTGCACTCTCTTCGACCACGGCAAGAGAGATTTACACCGTCCTCGATGAAAAACCTGGAACCCCGAGTGACGTCGCCGAGGGGATCGACTCTTCGATCCAGAACGTTCGCTATCACCTCGAAAAACTCGAGGGTGCAGGACTCGTGGAAGTGGTCGACACGTGGTACTCCTCACGCGGAAACGAGATGAGCGTGTACGCGACGGCCGACGGACCGCTGATCGTCACGAGCGACGAGACCAGGGCGGATCAGTTGAAAAACGCGCTCTCGAGATTCCTCGGTGGAATCGCCGCTCTCGCCGGTGGGAGTCTTCTTTTGCAGTACGGGCTGGGACAGTACTTCACCCCCGAACGGACGGAAGAGGTGGTCGCCCCGCCCGACGATGATGCAGCGTTCGCGGAGGACGAACCAGACGATCCCGACGTCGACGACGACGCCGAAATCACGACTGAGGAACCGGACGTAGAGATGGATGAAGCGGATCCCGTCGAAGAAGAGGCCCCCGAAGAAGAACCCGACGAAGTGGAGGAAGACGAACCCGTCGAAGAGGAGGCCCCCGAAGAAGAATTCGACGAGGTGGAGGACGACGACGTCACCGACGATTACGACGTCGACGACGCCCCGGAGGTCGATCCGGAAGCCGCCCCCGACGACGGCTAC
>LKMJ01002037.1_pt1 | contig 18377 bp, 26 predicted proteins | sample 643391 | NCBI WGS metagenome assembly LKMJ01 (sample SAMN04112250, study PRJNA286221) | soda lake metagenome | biome: soda lake; feature: Kulunda Steppe; material: water; isolation source: sample PL-Br10 brine of Picturesque Lake | place: Russia: Kulunda steppe | collected 2010-07 | reverse complement strand
TGTGACAAGTGTTCCTGTGCTGCTGTTCAAAATGAGGTGCATGTTCTTTTCCACTGTCAAGACTTGTTTGTGTGCTCTCTCAGAAGAAAGTACTCTTTCCTTTTCTTCCCTTTCTGCCAATCCTTTTTCATGGAGGCCCCTTGCCTTGCCTAGTCAGACTTTTTTGCCTTGCCTAGTCAGACTGTTTTTGATTTTCTTTCTCAACGGCACAATAGACTCTGCCATTTCATTTCGGACCTTATGGACTATTTTTTGGCTGGTGAAGACCAGCAACAAACCAATCAGCCAAACGATCTGGCTGGCGGTTAACCCCTTTAAACTTTAAACTTTAGATCGAGAGCAAGTTTTCTTACTCTACACCGGTCTAGGCCAAGCTTACTGAGGGGTAGTTCACTGAACTGGCAGTATGACATTAGTAGATGGTTCCCATCACTCCAATCAGGATGGTATGTAGGCTTACTTTGTGGCATTGCTGTGCAAGGGCGTCTTTCAATCCATTATGCTGTTCAGTTGCTCTTGCTAGTTGTTGCTCTAGTCGTGTATCATCACAATATTTTACTTCAATGAGGTGTACATCCCAGCGCGAAGGGTGTACATCCTGTATGTCTCTAAACAAGGAGCAATAAAATAGGAAAACAATGGAAAAGGAATGCTAAGTCTATTAAAAGCCTAGGAAAGAGAAGCAATCGACAAGGACACGCACATCAAGCATTAAGGCAAGAAAACACAAGCCATGCTTGCATCAGCAATAGTCGGTTGTCAGACAGGCAGTTAATGACTGCATGGCTAATGAATCATAAGAACTGCAATTGACAACCAGAGGAGAAACAAAGGAGCTCAATCGAGCTGCGATCTGAGGACAGGCAAAAGCCATAAGATGCTCTGTCATATGATGCCAGCTCTCGGGACGGCCGGTAATGCTTTATTTCTGACGCTAGCTACTCCTTGTCGTTGTCCTCAGCAGAAATGTTGGAGGATCTAATACGATCGCGATCCTGTGCAGCACACTTGGCTTTCAGCCTTCCCAGCATGGAGCTGCAACCAGAGGAGATCAAATACATAGCGCAAGTGAACAAAAGTTTGATTGCTTCATCCAAGATCAAAAGGGAGCAGCGGAGCTTTTTCTTCGCACTTCATTTCAGGCTTGCTCATGGGTCACAACCCCTGTCAGCGGTTGTCGCTTTGTAAGTATCCATACCCTGATGCACACCTGCCAAGCATTGACATTCAAGAAGGCAGCACCTCACAAAATTATTCATTACTTTGCAAGAGCAGCTACCTGATAGATGTGAGGCCTGGATTGATACTGAGGGCAATCTCAAAGGCTTCAACTGCCTCAGCATTTCTGTCCAGCATCACGTAGCAGAGCCCCATCCCACTGGCTGCCCCGAAATGATAAGGCTCAAGCCGCAAGACCTGCAAGCATCCAAAAGCCCAGGTTCATGCATGAAGAGGGAATAGGCCAGTCTGACTTGTGTTTGCAATTGCAGGGCACAAGCCCGCTACTCCATTGCCGTCCCCCACCTGTTTGCAATCCCCGACGCTTGCCTCGTACTTGCGCATGATGTAAAGCATGGTGGCCCGCTTGTTGTAGGCCTGCAAAGATTGAAGGTAGAATGGCTGTCCTGGCTCTCCCATAATCTAGAAAATCACCACTCGTCACTGAGAGCATCTGAGCAGCCAAAAAAAACACATAGGCGAGCTGGAATGCACTAAACACAGGAAGTGCCGGATGCAGACCTTCCAGAATCAATAATACGTATCTCCAACTTGCCAAGTTGTCAGCATGTGCAAGCAGCCGCAAAAAGCAAATATATCCTGTGCCGCACCTCAGCAAAGTTGGGATCCCTGTCAATGAGGGTTTGGAAGCATGAAAGCGCTTTCTCCCCTTGCGCAGAGTTGGACATCAGGCTGCAGCCCTCCAGCATGAGGTCACTTAGCTCAGGGTCAGGGCTGCAAAGTGGGGGCGGAGTAATATGATTTTATCAGCAGAAGGCACCCATCAAATGATGGTATCCTCCCACTACCATCCCCATCAATTGGGGTTTCAGGTGTGCTCAAAGTGACACACAAAGGGTGGGTGGAAATCCTTTATCTTCTCATCAAGCGCTGTTAATAATCTCAAATCCTCAACAAGCACAGGAAGAGCCTCTGGTGTGCAATGTCGGGACAGACTTGCCAGTCACAATATTCTGCATAAGCCTGTCACTTCACTCCACACAAAGACAAGATACTTAGGTGAAGCAAAGCTCAGAAGATTTGCACAGCAAAAAAAAAAAAAAGTGAGAAACTGATGGCCTCAAAATGCTAAAAAAATTCGAAGGACGCGTCCTGTGCTCAGATTCAGTGGTATCAGGACTAGGATACATGACAAAAAGCACTGGTGGTGCAAAGTCTGTAGGGCCAAGTTGTAAAACTGAACAAGATACACCTCTTGTTGATCGACGTGTGCACCACCTATGCATGTGCCAGGCCAGAGCATTCCCCGAAAAACGAAATGATGCACTCACTGCTGCATCCAGATTGCCCACATCGCTGTCTGAGCAACATCATACACCTGGAGGCAAACAAAGCCAGGTACCTCTTTTTCAAGGCAAGGCAGAGAACAAGCTAGAATGAGTACAGCCTATCTGCCTACAAACAAGCAGTAGCTCTCTCAGTTTCTCAGGACTCAAGAGCAGCTAGCACCTGACACACTTTCACAGAAACCGCCGAATTGAGCAAGTCCAATGCGAGCCAAATTTATTTCATGTCTGTTTTAAGGACCAAGTGCTCCTGGATCGCCATCAATGTTTTCATGGGTGCCCACATTTGGGACAGAGCATGTAGCCAGATTATTGCTAACGTTGCTCAATGTTACTCAGACTTGCTGCGCACCTTGCCTACTCAAGTACAATCTGTTTGTATGCATGTGCATACTTCTTCAGTGTTTGGTCTCTGCCATCTCCTCTTTTGCAGTGGCAGCTGGCTTCTGGCGAAATCCTCAGAATACAAATCAATTCTGCATCCACTTTTGAGGCTTTTCCCACCCACCTCTGCATTTGATAGGCTGGACGCCAACTCCGGGATGACGATAGTGTTGCCTGTCTCAACTGTATACACAGACGCAGCATGCAGTGCTTGGGTCTAGGGTGGTGAATTTTCTTTAACAGTCCTGCAAAGCGCTCTGTGGTGCTATTACTTAGTATCTGCTTTGCGCCCTTGACCAATGCATGGGTGCAGCCATGGCCGCGATTCGCCATACAGGCTGATTTCACAGACACATGCTCTGGCCAAGATGATATGCAGCAAAGGCAAATACAGTGGTTTAAAACAGGGCATGACTGAAACCCCTAGCCACGTCCCTCTATCCAGGATCTTTGTATGCAGTATGGCGCAGACTGCGGCTTATCAAATGTCAACCAGACAAACTTCGAAAACACACTTACCCATGCCCTTTATAGCTGCAAGCTTCTCAAAGAGCGAGCCACTCCTAAGCTCTATTCTTTTCTGGTGCAGATATTGTTGGATAGGGGTGAGGGTGGGAATCAGTGCCTGTAAAGCGGGTAAGAGGTATGAAGGAGCAGTCTCAGTCCTACATAAGGGTAATGTTGGCCGCGTAGAAGCCCTGCCAACTCATCTCAATCCGGCCTGGTGTGCGCAAAAGAGATGGATCACAGTAACTCGAGGGCCACCGTAAATCCCTACTTTCAGAATGTCAATGGCATTACATGCGTGCGTGCAAAGGGTCCTGCCTCATTTTAATCACTTGCATATTTACACAAGCACTCCTGCTGTAAGATCACCCAGCCCCCGGCAAACTAGTTCCCAAACATGGCAGTCAAAAGCTGGTTTTAAATCTTTGCGCAACTATCCACGACGCGCAGTCAAAAACCCTACCACAAATCACATGAACAAATTCCACAACCACAACCACAACCTCTGATGTCTAATGAACCCTCACCTTTGTTTCGTCCCTGAGACTTGCGGCTGCTTTGAAGTCCTGCTCACTAATGGCCACTTCAAGCTCTCGCTGCAGCAGGCTGAGCCTCTCCCAGCTGGAATTGGGGTTGACTTGGTCTCCGCTAAGAGCGTCTCCCTTGCCCACGTTGACTCTGCACCACCTTTTATTCTTCAGCCCAGCTAGAGATATCCCCCGTCTCCATGGAAATGCTGTGGGTGGGGTTAGGAATACAGTCCTTCCACTGCTGGAGGAGTGAGTGTGACTTGATGCCCTTGAGCTGTTGTGGGTGCCCCAGCACGCTGAGGCGCCCTTGCCAACAAGCGCCTGCATTCCTCCAGGCTGAAGCCTGAAGAATATAAGCAGTTGCAAGAGCACTACTCTGCTACTTTAACGCCAGCGTGCAGTCGACTTGACTTCCGTCGCCTTCTCTCGTAAATGGCTTCCAACGTGAATGTTACCTCAACATTTATTCAATTATCAGACGTTCCCAAACGCATGGTGCTAGGACCGCTTTAGCTGTGAGGAGAGGAGTGCCGTGGCTCCGCTATCGCTGCCGATACAACTTGCAGTTTAAGATGGTGTGTATGTTGTTGCTTGTTGGTTTGCTCGTGCCCGCTGGTATCCCCTCCAGAAAAGCTTTGTGCCCCGGGCTAAAAGCATGGACAGCAGTCTTGCTCTTCTTGCATCCCATGGAACCATGCCCTGGATGACGCTCTTGTTATTTTCTAAGTCTGTCAGTGCTCAGCCATGCACACCATGGCGAACAAGTGCTGCTCACGGGATGCGGTGCTTCCTTCCACATGCAGGCTGCCGCTGCACAGCGCGCTCGTAACCAGAGACTCCCTCCTGAAGTCAACAGGTACCTAGAGAGCGCTTGGGGGAGGATATAACGTCGAAAGGCATGGACCCCATCGCATGCAAGACCTGAGCTCTCTCTGCGGGCCCTCCAGTGTTACAGAGAGCGCATGAAAGAGCAACGCACAGCTTCCAAAAATGCAAATATGCTCCTCATGAAGTTCTTTGTCCTGAAAATCTCTGCCCGTGCAAATCTGTGTGTGATGAATGGGCTTGTGCAAGGTGCGCACGCACAAACGTGCATGCACACATGCACGCATGGATGCCTGCGAATGCCTGCACGCGCGCATGCATCTTACATGCACTTACACTAGCAAACTTGCATGCAGCTATGTGTGAGCAGATATACACACGCACCAAAATTTCTCAGACATGCGCATCCATAGATATGCGCGCACACATGCACACGCACATCGCACACCCTGCGCGCAAACATTTCCATACATTCATGCACATCACCCCACCTCCATTCCCATTCCCACCTCTATGACCACGTGGACGAATGCAAGCTTTGGCAAAATGCAGAGATGCATACCAGAACCTGGATGCAGAACACGCGAAAAGTGGGCATGATCATCCCACAGTCATAAGCTGAAGAATGCCCTTGAATGCTGCGCTTTGACACCTCATGAGCATACATCACATTCTGTGCACGTGACACCGATTTGAGCAAGTGCTCTGCATTCCAAGACAACCTAGTGCCACATGCAGAGTGCTACATGCAGTGCTTTTGCGCCACACACACACACACACACACACATTACATGAAATGGACCAACTCTCTTGCTCTGCTTCCTTGCCTTCCAGGATCCTGTTTGTGCGCAACCTGCCGTTCCAAATCAGCTCCGATGACATGTGAGTTCCTGTAGGCCTGCCTGGTGTCCCTGTGTTTTCCTGAAGAAGCTGAAATGCTCTTTTCGTAACCCTATCACAGCAGAAACCTGCCCAGCAAATGCACGCCTCCAAATTTTTTGCTTCCGTATCCTGTGATTTTGCTGCCATGTGGTTAGGTTTGATTGAGCTTGTTGATGTTCCCACGGTTAATGGCTCAACTCTTCAACTCTTTTGAAGAGCGAGACAAAGTAGGGGCACCAAAGTGCACAGCAGTAATCCACCACCAGCCACCTGCCATCACTCTGTTCATTCTCTTTAATTGCCTGGGCATGCAGGTATGACATTTTTGGCAAGTATGGCGCCATCCGGCAAATAAGAATGTAAGTAAACATTTTGACTGCCCAAGTTCTTCTGTACAACCTTTTTGTTGGCTGCAACTTTAGGAGTGTGGGTGCTGTGAATGAGCACAGTGTCCCGATTGAGTCTGATACAATTGGTTGGAAGTGCAAGGGTGTGCTTATGCTTTCCGTGCTCAGCTTATGCACAGCCATGCTTGTTTTCTGTTCAACGCCCTCCTTCTAGCTGGTATGCCTTTTGTCGAAGCTGTGACTTGCTGCTGAAAACAGAGGCACAACCAAGGAGACGCGAGGCACTGCCTATGTGGCGTACGAAGATATCTATGATGCCAAGAATGCATGTGACCACCTCTCGGGCTTCAACGTGGCCAACCGGTACCTAATTGTGTTGTACTACAATCCCCAGAGAATTAACAAAAAGGTATCATGCGTGCGAGTGACAACGACGATATTGCTTAGAAGCAAAAGGGAGGGCTCTTCATGGCATTGGGGCCTCGTTGGTATCTCGTGCATGCCTGTTGGTTAGTTTACAAAGCTGCTCCTGCCTGTTGGCATGCTGTGGTGGTCCATTTCTTAAGTTGCATATGCACGTTGGAGATGACTATAAAGATGACTGTATAGATGCTTTCTCTAGGGACGCATGGCTTGGTGGTCCGGCTAGCGTATGCACTCTGTTGCATGCACAACATTGATAATCAGGTGCTTCTGCATTGTATGGCAGTCTTATTTTCGGGGCTGTTTGGCCTGCCACCCACAACTCCACATCACTTGTTCGCTGTCAAACGCAGCTCGGCACCAAGGAGCAAGAGGAGCAGCTCAGAAACTTGCAACGGAAGTACGAGGTGGATGGGGAGCAGCACTCAAAAAAGGAACAGAAATAGGAAAGCACCCGTGTAGACCAGCTTCTTTTTGACTTTTGGAAGAAGCGTGGCTCAAGGGTTTGTCATTCTCATTTGGTTTGCACGCTACTTATGACACGCATGTAAAATAACATCTATGTAGATAAAGGACGAGTATCCTTTGGGAGACGAATCGGCGCAACCCGGTGGTGAATGGATCACTTTTGGACGTACAACGCGCCACTATGTCCGAACGCGGTACAATGGAGCCAGGACAACCAGTTGGCCGTAGCCTGCGGGCACACGGCTGTGGTGCTGGCGCCCGGCCACCTGGACGGCCCACGCGCATCGGTCGCACCTCCTGTTGCTGGGGTCAGCAGCGCTTCGGCGCTGGAAGGCCTGTGCGTTGAGGGACTACCACGTGAGCCGGACAAGAGCGAGAGCCTCGTTTGGGCGGTGGCCGGGGAGGTGCGCGCGGACGAAGGCCGGGAAGGCAACGTCTCGCGCACGCATGTGCGATCGCTAGCCTGGTCAGCAGCAGGCTGCACGCCGCAGGCAGGGTGTTACCTGGCCATGGTCACGACGGACAACAAGGTAAGCTGGTCAGGGGGGAAGGTCCAGGTTCAAGGGCACCCTGCTCCTGCAGCTTTTGCTCATTTCAGCATCCCTCCCACCCCAACCAGCCCAGGGATCCATCAGCGCCCTTGTTTCACATCTTTATGGAAGTTGAGCTTTACTTCCATGTGTTGTGACGCTGTGATGGTCACGGCGCAGCTCAGCACGTTCCCTGATGCGTGCACAGGTCCGCGTGTATGCAGCGCCTGCTCATAGCCTGAGCTGCGAGTGGGATTTGGTACTGGATGCCACCAGCATGTTAAAGCAGGAGCTCGTGACGACAAAATGGAAGGTGGGGCTCCAGGAAAGCAATGCTGTTGCAAAGCTGCAGCTCAATTGTAGCCATCTGTCTGCCTGCATGAGTTGCCAGTGCGCTCATGCAGTGCGGTGGTCAGCAGGATGAGCAAGAGTTGCCGCATTTGATCTTACCAACATGCGCAGCAACATGCAGGCTTCAAAAGAGCATGCTGAGCAAATGCAACTCCTAGACCGGCAGCGCTCCTGACTCTGGGCGCGCATTGCATGATGGGAACGCATATGTGCATGCATGTTAGAATGCACACACCCGTGCTTGCATGCATGTATATCCTGACCCACAGGAGGTGGATGGCCTCTTTGAGCCTGGCAACCAAGCATGTGCCACCAGAGCCGCTGCAAGGTCGCCCTCCGCGGCAGCGCAGGAGGACAATCTCCGCTTGCGAGGGGGCAGCAGCTTCTGGACGCCATCGCAAGGAGGCCAGGCCCGCTGTGCCCGCTCCTTTGAGCCCGCTGCCCAGGCATCCTGCACCGCGTGGCCTGCTACAGCGGGGTGCGGGGGCGGTGCAGTGCTGCGCCTGAGGGGAGGCGGGGGCAGGAAGCGCAGGGCTGAACCGCCGGCGGATGCGGACGGGGGGTTGGAAGGCCGAGCAGGAGCGGATCCTGAGGATGCTGGAGGCGCAGGAGCGGCGGCAGCAGGGCCGGCAACGGCAGCAAACACGGCCACGGGAGCAGTTGCCGGCGCTGAGGCAGCAGGGACTCGTGGTAGTGCTGCAGCAGTGGCGCCAGAGGGGCCTGCAGCCTCACCGGCTAGGGGCCGCCCGCCCTCTGCACGCACGGTGGCGCGGGCAGCCAAGGCGCGGGCCGCCAGCGCTGCAGCGAGCATGCCAGCAGCTGCGAGCGGGCGCCCTGAGGGCGCCGCGCAAGCGCTTGCTGTGGAGGACAAAGTTGGGTTGTCAAGTGCAGAGACCGCTGCTGCTGGCGCTGCTGCCTGCACTCAAGGGCTGGCATCAGGGAAGGCAAGGCATGGGCAACAAGCAGGGGGCGCGGGCCAGGCACCTTGGGGGCGCAGGAAAGGGGGCGCAGCAGCTCCAGCAAGCGTTCCAGGGAGGGGTGGGGCTGCATGTGGGCTGGTGCAGCTGTCAGTGGCAGAGGAGGAGGCAGCACCGCCAACCCTGCGTGGCGCGCGTGCTGCAGGTGCGGGGTGTGCATGGGCGCTCGCGCGAGGTTGTGCCCCTGCACTCGTGTGTGTGTGTGTGTGTGTGTGTGTGTGTGTGCAAGCATCTATGCAGTGTTTGGGGTGTGCATGCAAGCAAACCTTGGGCCAAGCACTCAAAAGCAGAGCGACAGATGTGCATATATGTTGTGTGGATTGTTGCCGCCCTTGGACAAGGTGCAAGTTGCTACCTGGGCATGCACAGCAAGGACGCCTACTTTTGATTGCATCCAAGGTATACCTCTGTATCATCTAGAGTCATGTGGGGATGCTATGATTGCACCACCTGTTATCACACAGTGCCGGGCCTAGACGTGTTCTAGCCTCAGTTGATTGCGTGCCACCCGGAAGTTGCCGTCAAGACGTGTGGGACATCGCTGGTTGATAATGTCACTTCAAGGATTGGCTGGTGTATCAAGCTGTTATAGCATTGCTTGGATCGCAAAAAAAGGTTGGTAGTGCTTACAGGCTCCCACGTCCTTTGGAGTGTAGCACGCATGAATCTCAGCATTTCCAGCTGGGCGGGCCGAAGGTGTGATAGGTGGAGGCCTGACGGTCCAGCTTCAGGAAGGAGAGAACATTCTGAGCGGCAAGTGCCCAGGCCATGCATGCACTCCTGATCGATCACTTGCTGCTTCTCCCTGCTTGCCACTGTGGCTCTGGAGCATTCAGGTGTAGTGTGTGTGTGGGCTCTGTCCGGACATGAGCTGCAGTTCTCAAGTTCCGGGAGTCCCTCAGTGACTCTGCAAGCTCCCAGGAGCAAGCACACACCCAACACCGCACACTCTAGACACGGTACAAACCCCTTGTTACGTGAAGGATACTGATTGCTGTGTGTGTGTAATTGGTGCACATTTGCAGGTGCAGACCCCTTCACTGAGGGGGCTAGGGTCGAGGTCATGCTGGGTGATGAAGGCTTGCGGAACTGCTGGTGGGTGTGAACTCATCACACTTGAATAAGTGCTCAGTCGGCGTGTCTCACAGTGTTAATGCAATACCTTGTGCGGAATAGCTCTTGATGCTGATGAGGTTGGGCTTCAAAGCAACCTTAAAAAAATCAGTCTGCCCGGTAGGGTACCTACTCCAGAGTTGCAAGTTGAAAGTCTCCTCCCTCATGCAGGCACCTGGATCGCGTCTGCACAGCTTTCCGTGACTCACATCTCCACACATAATGCCTCTGCAGGTTCGGCGGAGCTGTTGTCTTGCGTAAGGAGAAGTGGGTGCTCGTGCGTTATGATGAACTCATGGTATCTGATGAGCCAGGCGCACCAAAACTCAGGTGCGCGCTGTCGCAGGTGCATGCATTCCTTGATATGTGTGTGAGTCGGGTGGGTGTACATGCACGCATGCGTGTTTGCATGTTTTGCGCATGTGTGCACGTACGTGCGCCTGCATGTGGTCGCATGCTTGCACGCACGCTTTGGGGTGTCAGTGTTTGTGCATGCGTGCACGCACATGGTACGGGGGTGTGAGTGTGTGCATGCGTGTCTTGTGCTTGCGCGCGCCCGCGATCCGCTGCTTGGCGTCTGGGCCTACTGACGTATCATGCAGGGAGTGGTTCCCGTTGCCAGGGGCGTCCAAGGCAGCTGCGCGCGACTTGCCAGACCCGCCCGACGAGGTGCCACCTCAGCCATCTGCAGGGCAGGCTGAACAGCCTCTAGCAAGGAATTGGGGCCCTGGGTACTCAATCAGGCCCAAGCTACCTCGCGAGGTATGGCACGGGCTGGTGCACGCAGAGGAGCTTGCGTGCGCGCATGCTCGTTTGTACATGCATTCTTACAGGCATGTGTGCGCGTGTGCGTACCCCCCTTGAGCACATCTATCTCTGGTGCTTCACAGTTGTATGCAGACCGTTCAAGGTCTGCGCAGCGTGCTGGCCTTGTGTTCTCCTGATCCTCCCTAGGCACCTTGATCAACATGCAACACCCCATCCTACCCCATGGTCAACCAGACTCCCTGGGCAGACCACCTCTGGGGTGAGGCCTCACTGGGCTCACCAGACTCACTGGGCACGGGCCAGACTCACCCCATCCTGCCCTATGATCAGCCAGACTCACCCCATCCTGCCCTATGATCAGCCAGACTCACCCCATCCTGCCCTATGATCAACCAGACTCCCTGGGCACGGGCCAGACTCACCCCATCCTGCCCTATGATCAGCCAGACTCACCCCACCCTGCCCTATGATCAACCAGACTTCCTGGGCAGCAACCCCCTTTACCGGTCAACATCCTTGGCTTCTGCCCCCCTTGATCAAGCACACTCCTGAGACAGGACCTGGCGCTGCCTGTTGTGACAGGACCTGGTGCCGCCTGATGTGACTGGCTGTGCCACTTGTAATAAGCGACTCATTGCACCCAGGATGTCCTTGTTGTGCTTCTTTGGGTGGCTCCCATTCCAGTGTTAAGACTCCTGCAGTATTCCGTGCAGCCTGCTTTACCATCCTTGAGCTTCTTTGGGCAGCTCCCCATGCTCCAACATCACGAGCCCGCAGTGCTCAGCTCAGAAACCTCAACTCAGGGCTCCTCGTTGGTGTCCGCCAGCGCACAGGCACTCACTCTGGATTCTATGTGTAGGTTTCTCTGCAAGGGGACCTGGCTAGCCTCACTCCAGGGGATGTGGTGGAGGTGTGGGACGACGGCGGCTGGTGGGGCGCAGAGGTTGTTGAGGTCGTCAAGAGCCCCACTGAGGCAGCCGGTCAGCAGCAGGAGCCGCAGAAGCCGCTGCCGGCTACGCTGGAACAGTGTCAGCCAGAGCAGCTACAGGGGCAAGGGCAGCCGTGCAAGAGCCGAGAAGGGGCCTCCCCGGATTCAGCAGGGCAGGCGGGTGGCAATGAGAACATGCGCATCGTGGCCCGAATGCCTGGGGAGCAAGAACCGGTAAGTGCGGACATGCGCGTCTTGGAGGGCTGGAGCATTTGTTGCTGTGAGTGTCCGTGCTGAGCTCCTTAGGTTTTTATACGCCTTGTTCCTGGACGCCTTGTGCCATTCAGACGCGCATGCTCCAGGATGAGGGCATGCTGAGCAGAGCGTGTGAAGGGCTGTGATGAATGTGGGGGTGTTTCCCCGTAGAAGGGTGTGAGCACCTTGCTAAAAGAAGGCTGCACCGCTGATATGTGGTGCCCAAGCCACCCTGTAAGGTGCACCCTGTTGGCCATGCCTGACAGCAGTGCAAGCCGCGCCTTCACCTGTTTCTTTCATGAACCGTTCAAAGGTTTTGCAGCAGCAGCAGCAGCAGCAGCAGCGGTTGCGGCAGAGAGCCCCATGTTTATTTGTGTGTGGCGGCAGGTGTCCAGGCCCTTGGGAGCGGTGCGGCTCCCATTTGCCTGGGACCCTGCCAAGGGCTGGCAGCGACAGGTGGCAGTGAAGACGGAGACGGCGCAGCCATCAAAGCAGAGGCAGGGCAGGCAACAGCCTGCTGCCAAACGGCGGAGGCAGTCTGCTGCCCAGGGAGGTAAGAGTGCTGGCAATGGCGGGCACAGTGCAACTGAGGAGGGCGAACAAGGTCGCCTGCTGTGCGCGTGCGCTCATGGGCATGGCAGCCTTGTTTGCCCACCTGGGGTTCAGGGGCAAAGAAGTAGTGCTTGTTAGTTTGAAACTGATATGCCAGGATTTGCTCTTGTCATGCAGGTATGCCCTCAGGCTTGTGTCTCAGGTGCCCTTCGTTTTGCTGACAAGTGCAATGGGGGTAGCTGCGAGGCTTGGACCTGGGAGGGTAGCTGGGAGGGTAGCTTGGGAGGGTAGCCTGGGAGGCTTGGACCTGACCAGAGGGCACTAAATGGGTCAGGGCTGTGACTCAACAGTGTCCCCACCATCCGGCACAGTCTCTCAAGCACCTCGCTCCGCCTCAGCATGACCAGTGCTCTAATAAGAAAAAGGCACACATCTACCTCGGGAGCAATAAGTCATAGCCTGTGGGGCTAGGCTACCCTGCACAGGACTCTTTCGGCGACTGCCGCAGGCTCATTCAGCGAGAGGCTACCCTACCACAGGGCTCTTCCAGCTAGAGGCCACCCTGCCGCAGGCTCTTTCAGCTAGATTACACAGCCATAGGGCTCTGTCAGCTACAGGCTACCCTGCCAAAAACTCTTTCAGTTAAGAGGCTACCCTGCCACAGGGCTCTTTCAGCCAGGCCACCCTGCCGCTGGGCAAATATTCCTGCACAGCCTTTGCCACTCTATGGCGGAAGCACCCCTCCCCCCAAGGCCCTCAGTAATAGGGAGAGCTCCTTCTGCGCAGCAAGAGCCCTGCTACAGCCCTGCCCTCATTAGCGTACTCTGCCATGGGGGCAGCCAATGTGCGAGGCCAGAGCCGTTGCCTAGCTTTAAGCATTGGTGTTCTGAGTGATTATCAATCAAATGAAACATTTGATGCATGGGTTGTGCGTGCTTGTGGGGGTATGTGCCGTGTGCCAGCCTGCATGCATGCTCTATGAAAAGGATCGTCTCTGTCTATCTTGTGGTGTAGTTTACTTGTCTTCTGCAGTCCTCCTCTTTTCAACCATTTATGCTTTGTCCCTCTGGTCTTTTCCTTTTCAGAATGCAACTTGTTTTCTTACCTTGTATGCTGGTTGTGCAGCAGCCTCAGAGCCCCCGGTCTTGAATGAAGCGGCGGCAGAAGATGTGCCAGGCAAGCAAGACACGGCGCCTAGTGCAGAAGGTGGGGAATTGTGACGTGTGGTGGATGCCATCTTGACCACAGGAAGCATGTGGAGACAAAACTTTGGTGTGTCTCTCTGGGGTCATGCTTAGGGTGCTGCTTCGAACCCTGCCGTGTATAGGACACCGTCCCAAAAAAGTGCATCCACGCATGTGAGCCCAATACACGGCAGCTGCAAAGCCTCGCCCCGGGCTCCGTCTCAAATGCAAATCCATGTACCTCTTTGTTTTCTGACCAATTCATAACAGGTTGCTGGGTTCAACACACGGATAGATTTTGCCTGTACATACCCATACTACCCCCCTCTTTGTCTTTCTGAGCAGCAAGCAGCGCCTTGCAGCCCCACAAGTGCTGCCCTGGATAGCAATGCTTGGTATGCACTTGCACGCGTGCATTTAAGTGCGCTTGCGCATGTGCATCTGCACACCTATTGGCACACACTCTCATGTGACTGCACTCATGCACATGAGCATACGGGCACAAGCCCATGCACTCCTCATGTGCATGTGCGCGCCGGACCCTTTGTGCCCCACAGATAAGGGAAACACTTTACGCCGCGGCCCTGCGCGCGCTAAGAAAGGACGGCAGCCTTCCCCAGGCAGCCATGCCACTGGCAGCCCTTGCCCGGCAGCCGACCCTTCAGCCGCGCCCAGCAGGCCCCGGCGGGCCGCCCCCAGTAGCCACAGAGGCCGCGCTGCAGAGAGGGGCAGGGGCAGGGGCAATGCCGCCAGTGGTAGCGATGCTGAGACAGAAGAGAGCGATGGCGGCAGAAGTGGTCGTGGGGTGGAGGAAAGTGTCAGTGGCAGTGATGGTGGGGAGGGCAGTGATGGCGGGAGGGGGCCCAAGGGGAGGAAAGGGAGGGGGGCAGGGAGGGGCCGGGGCGGGGGCAGGGGGGCCAGCAAGAAGGGCAGGGCGCCACCCTCTGAAAAGAAACCAACTGGTCGCCAAGTGGCGTCTCCGCCTGAGATAGATGTGACGGATGCTGCGCCAGATACCTTTGCCCACCTCATTCCTGACTGCGACATTTCTATCCCTGAGAAGGTGCGGCTTTGCTTGGTTGGCGTGTCTGCGTGTGCTCATGTGCTCATGCATGGAGCTGTGTGTATGCATTGTGGGTGTTGTGTGTGGTCTGTGTTTGTTGGAATTTTGAGACGGCCTGTTTTGTGCGTGGTTGGGTGTGATGTGAGCAGGGATGACGGGGCTGAGCTAGACACAAAGGATGAAGGGTTTGATCCCAGGAGACGGGCCTAGATGTACACTCCCTTGCTCATCAGGTGTCGCACTTTCCTGGCTGCATGCACAGGCAGGTGTGTGTGTATGCTGCTCATGTTCAGACAAAGAAGTGGGTATTTGCCGCTGCATGCAAGCTCCTACGTTTGTGCATGCGGCTTGCAGACATTTCTGAGTCCCTTGCAGCCAAACAGCTCCCACACCAGAGTTCTCTGCTGCAACGCTTGCTGTCATGTCTTTGTTGCTTCTGGCCAATCCCAAGTAGCACCCCGACTTGCAGCGCTTGCTCTGGTCTGCATCTAACCTTTGCTGCACGTGACAGGTGGCACAGCACAATGCGCAGGCTACAGGATTTAGCTTTATCATTTCTACCCCTGCTGCACGTGACAGGTGGCCCAGCCCTGTGTGCAGCTGGAGGCCAGTCTTTTGCATCTGGCGTAGTGCATATGGCGTAGTGAGTCCCTGCCCCTGCCCCTGCTGTACGCGCAGGTGGCCCAGTACAGCTCCCAGCTGGGCGCCAAGCGTTGGCTGGCCCTGCGGAATGCGCTGCCTGTTGAGGAGGTGCCGCGCTACCCGCAAGGCGAGCAGATCAAGGACATTGACTACTACAACATGCACCGCGCATACAACGAGATGGTGGGTTGGAAACCACCACAGCATGCACGATGTCGACAATGAGGCTGCCCGCAAGAGCCAGGAGTGGGAGGACGCGTGAGCTGGGTGATGCGGGATGGTACAGGAGTTCACTTGGTGGTGCGGGATGGTGCATTAGCTGGCCGGATGGCGCGAGAGCTAGGAGGGCGGCACTTGGGGGTCTCGGTGCTTTTAAGGCACCTGGGGGGCAATGGGGGTTGCTAAAGGCAATGGGAGGTAGTGCGCCCCAGCGCCCATGAGGCAAAGGAAGGCTTTTTTGTGTGCAGAGGGCTCAAGAGGGTGGGTTGGAATGAGCCGCAGGTTGGTTTGCTTGATGGGTAGCTTTGTGGTGCCCTCCTCACTGCAGCACCACCCATGCATCTATGTGCTGTAATATGCCTGATTTTGTTAGTGCCTTCTTGCTCCACACCCTGCGCGCCAACGTGTTGCAACACGCCTGATACAGTCCAGCAGCAGCGGTCTTTGCTGAGCACAGAGATGGTGGGCTGCACTATGGTGGCTTCACTTATTGTCTTCAGTCTTTTCTCCTGATCTGCCTGTCCTGCCTTGCATGCCATCAGGCACTGGCATGAAAATCTCCTGGCCAAACCTGCATCCACCCACCAAACATGTCCCCCCCCCCCTCCTTGTGCGTGCCGCTGCACCGTGCATGCTCTGTCGCTACGCATACCCCCCTCCCATGTGTGCCTGCCCACCATGCACCCCTACCCCACCGGACGTCCACTTCCAACCAGGTGCATGTCCCATTGTGCATGCCCCTGTTGTGCACGCACACAATTGTGCGCCCCCCAGGGTGTATGCCCACTATTCCGTGTGCCTGCTGCAGCTGCACCTGCACGGCGATGCGCTTGAGGCTGCGGGCATCACGCCGCAGCTGCTCATGCGCAACATGCGCGCCCTGATCCGGCATTACCTGGTGAAGGCGGAGCTGGCAACGCAGCGCCAGGAAGCGGAGGCAGCCGGGGAGCAGCAGCATCCCAGGACCTTGGCTACAGGTCTGTGCCATGACTCATGGCCCATGAGGTACTGGCACTCAGGAGGAGGGCTTTACGGGGGACAAGGGTGGGGGTGTGCTATTTTATAAGAGAGCTCCCTTGGGGCGTGCGTGTTTCCTGCCCTCGATTCTATGCACATGCGACGCCAGGAGCTCTGGAGCCGTGAGGCGTGTGTACGAGCCTGCGTGCTGCTCCATGCACGAGCCATATTTGCAGCTGTAGCGCCCTGAGGTGTGCGTGCGTGTCTGCCCTATGCATCGTGCACGTGCTGTGTTGGCGGCTCCGGTATCTTAAGGCTTGTGCCCCAACCAGCCCGCCCACTGCCTGGTGCGCATGCCATGTCCGCCGCTCTAGTGCCTTGAGGTGCCAAGCTGCTCCATGCACGCCTTGGTCCCTGCAACAGGCGGAAGGCAGTGGGTAGGCATCCTCTGGTGCTGTGCTCCTCCAGGGCCAACGCAGCCGCAAGCCCACCTTTCCCTCACCCCCGCTTCCATCCATGGCCTGCATGCTGTGCCCCTGCTGGCACGCTTGTCATCAAAATCCAGAGCGCAGCGCTGTGGCAGAAGTGGCATGCCAGAAGAAGCGCTGAGTGCAGCACTGCTGCTGACATGCTGTGCTGTGGCTCATGTATGCGGAGGACACGCTGTGCTTGCGCGTGCTTGCGCAATCTCCATATGCAAGGACACGCTGTGCTTGCGCGTGCTTGCACAATCTCCATATGCAAGGACACGCTGTGCTTGCGTGTGCTTGCACGCATCCCCATCAGTGCTTTCAATCTCCACGCATCCCCATCGGTGCTTTCAATCTCCACGCATCCCCATCCATGGCCATGAGCGTGTTGCGCTGCTGCTGGCATATGCTGGAAATGCCATGCAGGTCGAGCAGGGGCAGGTGCCGGCCCCCCAAGGAGAGGCAAGTCTGTGCTGCTGCAGGTAAATACTCCTTCGCACGCTGGGTACAGGACGCCTGCCTTGCTAGTCTTCCTCGGGCTCAAGCCTCCTGTCGCCTCAGCAATTTTGTCTCAACAGGCAAGGCACCCTGCGGGGCATCCTTGCATTGGGCAAGGCAAGGGTCGGGGTTGTGCTTGGTCAGAGGCCGGCTGCACGATGTTTTCGAGTAGCCGCCTGCACGTGCATGGCCTTGGTGCAATGTGCCCATCAACCTTGGGCGCCCCTCTTGGCATCTCTCTGTCCTGCCATCCTGCCAGGGCCTGCCTGCTCAGCGTGGGATGCCCAAGCGAGGGTGGGGCCATGGGCTGCATATGCCAAGGGAGGGGCCTCCACCTATCCCGCCAGGGTCTGCCCGTGATTGCTGTAGTACTGTGCAGCTGGCGTAGTACAAGGCCACACAAGGGCTCTGTGAGTTGAATGCTGCCAACCATGGACTGGAGGGGCACTACCGCAGTGGAGGCGTGCATGCGTGCCTGTCTAGACGCGCCGCATCGTGCTCGGCAGCCCCCCCACCATGCCTGGCTCGCCGTGCCAATCTCGGCCCCGAAGGCCATTGGCATGGCGGCGCGCTGCCTGGCTGCGGAGCGGCTCATTCTGCTGCTGCATTGTGTGCGCTGCTCCCGCCACCCCCTGGCTGCAGGTGCTGCTGCCAAGTAGCCCGTCACGCTGCTGCACTGTGCACGCTGCCTGCGGCCTCAGGTGCCCCCGGGCTGCAGGTGCTGCTGCCAAGTAGCCCGTCACGCTGCTGCACTGTGCACGCTGCCTGCGGCCTCAGGTGCCCCCGGGCTTCTCCGCTGAGGACACCGATCCCGACACCTTCACGTCCCTTACCAGCCCCGACCGGCTGGTGGACGACAGCTCCTTTGCCAAGGTCGCGCCAAGGCTGGTGAGCGCAGGGTCTTGGAGGTGGGGGCGCAGGGAGCGTCACAGGGGAAGCGCGGAGGAGGCGCGGATGGGGGGCACTGATGGGGGGCGTG
>LKMJ01002036.1_pt1 | contig 18384 bp, 17 predicted proteins | sample 643391 | NCBI WGS metagenome assembly LKMJ01 (sample SAMN04112250, study PRJNA286221) | soda lake metagenome | biome: soda lake; feature: Kulunda Steppe; material: water; isolation source: sample PL-Br10 brine of Picturesque Lake | place: Russia: Kulunda steppe | collected 2010-07 | reverse complement strand
GTCGGGAAGATGTCCTGGACGACGACGAACTCGAGCTCCTCGAACCGTTCTGCGACCCGGTTCGCGTCCGGCTCGGACATGATGGGGTTCTCGCCCATGATGTACAGCCCGTGGACCGACTTCCCCGCCTCGTGGGAGATCTCGACGTTCGTCAGGCCGGGCTCGGAGGGTATCGAAAAGCCCCAGACCTCCTCGACGGCCTCGCGGGCCTCGTCGTCGTCGACGAGCTGGTATCCCGGGAGGACGTTCGGCATCGCGCCGACGTCACAGGTGCCCTGGACGTTGTTCTGGCCGCGCAGCGGGTTGACGCCCGTGCCGGGCCGACCGAGGTTACCCGTGATCAACGCGAGGTTGATCTCGTTTTGGACGTTGTCGACGCCGCTCGTGTGCTGGCTCATCCCCATCCCGGTGAAGATGGCCGCGTTCTCCGCGTTCGCGTACTTCTCTGCGGCCCGTTCGATCTCCTCGAGCTCGACGCCACACTCCTCGGCGGCGGCCTCCTTGTCGAACCCCTCCAGGGTCTCGACGAGGTGGGAAAAGCCCTCCGTGCGCTCCTCGACGAACTCGTGGTCGACCCAGTCGTTCTCGAGGATCGTCTTGATCACGACGTTGAGCAAGGCGACGTCGGTGCCCGGCTTCACCTGGAGGTGCTGGTGGCGGTCGGTCTCGTCGATCTTGAACGACCGGGTGGTCTTGTTCGCGTGTGGGTCGACCTGGATGACGGTTGCGCCGTCGAGGACCGCCTGGCGGAAGTACTGGCTGTTGGCGATCGGGTGTTGTTCGGCCGGGTTCGCGCCGTGGATCCACAGCACGTCGGCCTCCTCCCGGAGGTCTCTCATGCTGTTCGTCATCGCCCCCGCCCCGAGGCTCGTCCGGAGCGCCCACACCGTCGAGGCGTGACACATCCGCGTGCAGTTGTCGACGTTGTTCGTCCCGTACCGGCGGGCGAGCTTCTGGAGGAGGTAGTTCTCCTCGTTCATCGTCTTCGAGGAGCCATAAAAGCCCATGGCGTCGGGGCCGTACTCCTCGCGGATGCGTTCCATCTCGGAGACGATCAGCTCGTAGGCCTCCTCCCAGCTGGCCTCCCGGAGCGAGCCGTCTTCCTCCCGTATCTGTGGTTCGGTGAGCCGGTCCTCGTGGTCGACGACCTCGGTGGCCGCGCCGCCTTTGATGCAGATCCGCCCCTCGTTGACCGGAGCGTCGCCCCACGGCATGAACTGGACGTCGCCGGGTTCGGCGCCCTGTTTGACCGTGATGCCACAGCCGACCCCACAGTACGGACAGATCGTCTCGACCGTCTCCTCCTCACTGGACATGGCCGACCCTCCGGTGAGCGCGCCGCGTTACGTTCCTCCCGTGTTCGATCATACGTCATCGAGATACGCGCTCACGCCACATAAGGCTCCCCCGAACGACGGGTTTCCCCCGACGGACTTCCCCGAACGACGGGTCGACCGGCACGGTGGGGCCGGTATCGCCCGTCGACCCACCGCGCCGATCCACGTACTGACGGAGTTATGATACGACGTGGTTCCAGTCGGCCGGCTCCCACGCGTCGGGAGGAACCGAAACCGTCGAAACGGTGGGGCCGGAAAGGCAGCCATGAGCGACCGACGCCGGGAGTACGTCCTCGCCGTCGACCTCTCGACCGGATCGGTCGAGCGCCGACGCCTCCCCGAGCGGTGGTTAGAGCGCTATCTCGGCGGGAAAGGCCTCGGCGCCAGATATCTCTACGAACACCTCGGGGCGGGGGTCGATCCGCGCGGGCCGGCGAACGTCCTCGGCTTCGTCCTCGGACCGCTCTCGGGGTATCTACCCGGCCAGTCCCGCCACGCCGTGATCACCAAGTCGCCGCTGAGCGGTACGTTCCTCGACTCCTACAGCGGCGGCGCCTTTCCCGACCGGCTCGCCGGCTCGCTGGTCGACTGCCTCGGCCTGTTCGTGACCGGCCGGGCCGCCGAGCCGGTCCGGATCGAGGTCGAAGCCGGCGACGCCCGGATCGAACCCGCGGAGTGTTGGGGGCTCGACACCGTCGAGACCGACGCCGCCTTCCCGGACGCGGCGACGGCGTCGGTCGGCCCCGCCGGCGAGCGAGAGGTCGCCTACGCCACCGTCGCCTCCGACGGCGGCGACCACCACGCCGGCCGTGGCGGCGCCGGCGCCGTGATGGGCAGCAAGCGGCTGAAGACGGTCGTCGCCCGCGGGGAGCCCCCGGGGACGCCCCCGGAGGTCGAGCGGCTCCGGGCGAGCCTCGAGACGCGGTACGCCGACCACGGCACCGGCCAGTGGCAGGCCGCCGCGGGGACGATGGAGAGCGTCGACTTCGCCAACGAGGTCGGCCACCTGGCGACTGAGGGGTGGCAACGCGACCGGTTCGAGGGGATCGAGGGGATCGGCATCGAGGCCGTCCGCGAGGCCGCGACCGGACGCGAGGAGCCCGACGAGGACGTTCCCGGTGACTTCTACGTCGAGACCGACGACGGCACCGTCGTGTTGCGGGGTGCGGCCTCGATGACCCTCGGTGCGGGCCTCGGCATCGACGATCTGAGTGACGTCGCCACCCTCGGGGAGCGCTGTGACCGGCTGGGACTGGACGTCATCGACGCCGGAAACGCCGTCGCCTGGGCGATCCGGGCGACCCAGGCGGGGGTCATCGACTCCGAGCTCGCGTTCGGCGACGTCGACGCGATCGGCCGGCTGATCGAGGCCATCGGAACCGGCGACGCGGTCGCCGGGCGCTGGCCGGACTCGCTCCCGTCGACGCTCGCCCGTGGCGTCGAGGCGGCCGGCGAGCGCTACGGCGGCGAGGCGTTCATCCCGACGGTGAAATCCATGGCGTTGCCCTCCTACGATCCACGGGGTGCCGCCGGGATGGCGCTGGCGTACGCAACCAGCGATCGGGGGGCCTGCCACCGCCGGGCCCGGCCGATCGAGACCGAGGCGTTCGTCGGCGAGGGGTGGACGGTCGCCGACCGCGTCGAGACCGTCGTCGGTGCCCAGACCGTCCGGTCCGTCCTCTGGAGCCTCGTGATCGACGACTTCGTCGGCGAGGCGATGTGGGAGGACCTGGGCGGCGAGTGGCTCGCGGCCGTCGGCCGGCCGTACACGACGACGGAGCTGACCCGTCTCGGCGAGCGGATCTGGACGCTGATCCGGCTGTTCAACGCCCGCGAGGGGTTCGACCGGCGCCACGACCGGCTCCCCGACCCCCTCCGCGAGCCCGTCGAGGGCGACCCCGGCGGGGCCATCGATCCCGAACGGTTCGAACGGATCCTCGACGCCTACTACGCCGCCCGTGGCTGGGGGCAAAACGGCCTCCCGACGCCGGAGACCGTCGCCCGTCTCGACCTGACCGAGGCGCTGGACGCCGAGACCCCGCTCGACGACGAACCGGTCGGGGTCGACTCGAACGGATCCTGACCGTCGCTGTCGTGGGCTGGGACGCCCCCGTCCCCGATCGTTTCGTCCGCCGTCCGTGATCGGGAGCCGTCGTTCGTCTGCGACCGACTGTCGTCCCCGACAGATTTATCGATCGGCCGTCGTGACCGGTTGATATGCGTGCCCTCCTGATCGCCCTCCTCGTGGTTCTGGCGGGCTGTGCGGCCCCGGCCGTCGACGATCCCGGCGGCCAGCCGTCGGTCGAGGAGTCCCCGGTCGCCGACGGGGATCGGCCGGCGGAGATCGACGACGTCGGACCGGACACCGATGGCGATGATCGGTCGACAGACGGCGATCGGGACGCCGACGACGGTCCGAACGACGGCGATCGGGACGCCGACGACGGCGACGGGGCCGACGACCGGCCCGCGGAGCTCGAGGTTCGCGGCGGCGAGTTGCCGTTCGACGAGGAGCGAACGTTCGAACGGGTCCAGACGATGCTCGGCGTCGAGATGCGCCCGCCGACCGTCTACGTCGAGGAGCCGCTGTCACCCGCGGCGCCGAGGACCGAACCCGACGGCTTCCACGCCACGATGAACCTCACGCCGCCGGAGGGCGGCGACGGACTCACCGCCGGCGGCGTCGCGAGTCCGGCCAACGCCGTCTACGTACTCCCCGGCGAGAACGCCACCCCCGAGGAGATCGAACGGGTGTTCGTCCACGAGCTGGTCCACGCCGCCCAGTTCCAGCAGGGAGTCCACCGCGACGTCGTGGCGGCGATCCCCCCCGACCACCGGGACACGACCGACGCCGACCTCGTCCGGACGGCCGTGATGGAGGCCGGCGCGGTGTACGGTTCGACGGCGTACACCCACCGGTACGACGCCGACGTCGTGCCCGAAAACGAGTCGATCGACGCCCTCTACGAGGAGGCCACCCCCTGGACGCGGCTGACTGCCGGCCCCTACTACTACGGCTACCGGTACGCCGACGCCCTCGCCGACTCCCCCGCGGACCACTGGTCGATCTACGAGGATCCGCCGACTACGATGGCCACGGTCCTCGCTGTCGAACGGGGCTCCGAGCGCGAGCTCGAGCCGTTCGAGGCCCGCCTCGCCGCCGACGACCGCGACTGGTCGCTCGTCGAGACCGACACGATGGGCCAGTACGTCACAGAACAGGTGCTCGCGACGGAGCTGTCGGCCGACCGGAGCCGGACGGCCGCCGACGGCTGGGAGTACGACCGCGCCGTCCGGGTCGCCGACCCCGGGGCCCAGCGGGACGCCCACGTCTGGACGATCCGCTTTGCCGACGCTGCGAACGCGTCGGCGTTCGAGACGGCCGCGACGGCGTACCTCGACCGGCGGGCAGAGGGGGACGGGGAGCCCCGTGTCGCCGACGGCCTGACGCTCGACCTCGAAACCGTCGACGACCGGACCGTCGCGATCCTGGCCGGCCCCGAGTCGGTCGTCGCCCCGGCGACGGTCGAGGCGACCGACGGATCGGCTGTCAGGGTCACTCCGGCGGACGACCCGGCCGTGTCGGTCTCCGACGGATCACTCGTTGTGACCCCGGACGGTCCGATCGTGGGCCCCTCCGCTGATCCGCGTGCAGGCTCGGACGGCTCGGCCACCGGGACCGTCTCCGCCGGGACTCCGTGACCGGAACTCGACCCCGGCGTGACCGTAATCCGACGCCGCCGTGGCCGGAACTCGACGCTATCGTGGCCGCGGACACCACGACACCTCGGCCGGGAGGGCCGTCGATCCGTGGCCGGGGACGGTCGGAGCCGACGATGGCCCACGGCCGCCGGCTTCGCGGAAATCGGCCGTGAACGGCCTTTCCGGGGCCGAATTCAGCCGTCCGACGACACAAACCTTAACCCACGACCGGCCGTAGGCGATGGCATGCACAAAGACGAGCTCCTCGAGCTACACGAACAGCTCGTGACGATCATGGAGTACTTCGAGGACCGCGAGGAGGTCGAGGAAGGACTGTTCGATCCCTACCACGAACTCGACGTCGACCCCTCTCACGTCCACAAATCCAAAAGCGAGCACAAACACGCCGTCTTCGTGCTCGGCAACGCCCTGGCGGGCGCGATGAGCGAGGACGAGTTCTCGAACGCGGGCCGGATCGGCAAACGGATGCAAGAGCTCGCCGACGACGCCGAGTCGAAGATCTAGGCGAAACGTATTTGAAGTGGTTCCTGTTTGGTGACGTATGAACTCCCAGACGAGAGAGCGCGTCGAGCGGTGGGAGTCGAGACCGTTCGACGGCGGGCTCGCGTCGCTCGCCGACCGGAACTTCTCCGGTGCCGTCTCGGCCGACGACGCGTGGCTGTTCGTGCTCAACGGCCGCGCCGTCGGCGTCGTCGGGGACGACCTCGAGGCGTTCGACGCCGGAGGACGGTGTCACCTCGCCCCCGACGACGCGCTCCCCTTGCTCGCCGCGATGCGGTCGACCGGCGGCGAGACCAGGGGCAAGTACTACACGAACGAGACGCCACTCTCGGAGGTCGATCGGACCCTCAAGGAGGGCTCGTTCACCGGCTACGTCGAGCTGAGCGAGGGCGTGCTCAGCGGCGATTACTACCTCGTCTACTACGGCGGCCGGCGGATGGCCGCGGCCTACATCGGCAACGCCGAGCGGCTGCTCACCGGCGAGGAGGCCTACGAGCGGGCGGCCGACGAGGTCGGCATCTACGAGGTCGTCGACGTCGACGTCGAGGTCACGGATCTCGGGACCGTCGGCGCGGCCGGTGAGGGGACCACCCCCTCTGCCGACGACCGGAGCGCGGAGGGGACGACGTCCGGCACCGACGCGGAGTCGACGCCTGGGACGGACGGCGCGGAGCCGATGCCGAGCGTCGAAGAGGCGGAGTCGACGCCGGAAGCGGAGGACGCGGAACCGATGCCTGGCGTGGAGGACGCGGAACCGATGCCGGAGGACGAGGAGGCGTCCGTGGACACCGTCGAAACCGTCAGCTACGACGAGGAGCCGTCGGCCCGGTCGGGACGGATCGACGACGGGCCCATGCCCGGAACCGAGAACGTCGGGGGCGGCGAGGAGGTGACGATGCCCGCGGAGCTGACGGACGAAGACGCGGAGGACGGATCGGCACCGACGCCGGAGGAGCCCACACCGGCCGGGGAGAGCAGCGAGGACGTCGCCCCGAACGACGACGAGAACGTCCCGGCCGTGACGGACGACGTGATCGAGGCGGACGACGTGATCGAGGCGGACGACGTGATCGAGGCGGACGACGTGATCGAGACGGACGACGTGATCGAGGCGGACACCGAGGACACGACGGACGAGGATCGTCCGTCCCCGACGCCGGAGGAGGTCGAGGCCGCCGCCGACCGGCTAGAGGAAAGCGACATACACTGGACGCCCGAGGACGCCGAACCGAAATCGCCAGACGACACGGAGCCGGAGCCACCCGACGACGCCGAAGCGGCCGGCGGCGCGACGCGTACCGATCGGACGGCCGACGCCGAGGACGAAGGCGACCGATCGGCGCTCGATCGCCGCCTGGAGGAGGAAGAGCGGTGGCGGGAGACCCGACGGATCCCGTCGATCGATCCCGAGAACACCGCCGCGGAGGCGAAATCGAACGGGCACCCCCGGGCCGACGACCGGTCCCCGGCGACGGGGAACCGCGGCTCCCGGGCGGCGGAGTCGACGGGAGACGACGCCCGCGAGGAGCCGCCGGCCGACCGGATCGAGCGTCTGGAGGGACGCATCGAGGAACAACGCGGCCGTCTCGAGGATCGACGCGAGCGGATCGAGGAGCTCACGGAAGAACGCGACCGGCTGGCGGCGGCCCGCGAGGAGCTCACGGAGGAACGCGACGCGCTCCGGTCGCGAAACCGGGAGCTCTCGGGGACCGTAGAGCGCCTTCAGGAACGGATCGCGGAGCTCGAGGACGAGCTCGACCGGTTGCGGTCGGCCGACGCCACGGGTCCGAGCGGAGGCCACGAGCTCGCGCCGGCGGCGGCGCTCGCGGACACCAACCTCTTCGTGCGGTACGTCTCGAAGAGCGAACCGACCCTCGAGCGGGCCCACGCGGGGGAGGCCGGCGCCGAGGAGGTGGCTGCGAACCTGCGGCTCGAACACCACACCGGCTTCGACGACGGCTCGGCGACCGTCGACGGCCGACCGTATCGGGAGTTCCTGTCTGCGACGATGGAGTACCGGTTTATCGACTGGCTAACGGGAACGCTGCTCTACGAGATCCGCGACACCGGAAACGGCGACGCGCTGGGTGACCTCTACGACGCCATCCCGCGGATCGATCGCGTGGGGTTCGACGCGACGATCTCGCTGGCCGACGACGACACCGAAGACGTCCCCGACGCCGTCGGCTTCGACCTCGTGGCGTTCGATCGGATGGGTCGGCCACTCGTCGTCGCGACCCTCAACGACTCGCGGGATCCGGCCGAACGGGAGACACTCGTCGAGCTAGAGGAGGCGGCCTCGGCGGTGAAGGCGAACTATCCCGAGCTCGGGGCCGCGTTCGCCGTCACCTCGAGTTTCTTCGAGCCGGGGGCCCTCGAGGTCGCCGAGCAGGCGACCAGCGGGGGCTTTCTGAGCCGCGGCTCGAAGCTCAGTTACGTCAACCTCTCGCGAAAGCAGGGCTATCACCTCTGTCTGGTCGAGTCGCGCTCGGGTGGCTTCCACGTGACCGTTCCGGAGCTCTAGCCTTCGATCTCGGCGACGTCCTCGATTTTCATCTCCTCGAGTTTCTCGATGATCTCGTCGACCTTGCCGTCGAGGTCGTCGACGAAGTCGGCGGTGTGTTCGGTCTTGATCGCCCCCTGGCTGGAAGGCTCGATGAGGTTCTCCTCCTCGAGCACCCGGAGGGAGTAGCGGACCTTGTGGTGGGGATAACCCGTCTCGTTGGACATCTTCACGATGCCGATCGGTTCGTTCTCGATCACCATCCGGAGGACCTGGAGGTGGCGTTCCAGCATGTCGACTTCCTTCTCGAGCCTATCTATCATGGCATTTGTTAACTTGTCTTTATAGGGTTTAAAGATTCCCCTCCGCGACGAAAATGCGACGCCTGTTGACAGATCGGGCGTGCTACCACATAACGTTTGTGGTTCGATCGGCTATCGTCCGTCGGCACGCCGTCGGCGTCGGCCCGACTCCGGTCGGCTCTCCGCTGGCGGACGGTCGGCTCTCCGCTGGCGGACGGTCGGCTCTCCGCTGGCGGACCGACTCTCCGCAGGCCGGTGGACGGATCGTAATGTGTTTACCGGCCGACGGAGAACCGGACGCTGTCATGACCGTCACCATCGTCGGGTCACAGCTCGGCGACGAAGGCAAAGGCGGCGTCGTCGACCTCTACGGCGACGCCGTCGACGTCGTCGTCCGCTACCAGGGCGGCGACAACGCTGGTCACACCGTCGTTCACGGCGAGGAGACCTACAAGCTCTCGCTTATTCCCTCCGGCGCCGTCAGGGGGAAAGTCGGCGTGCTCGGCAACGGCTGTGTCGTCAACCCCGAGACGCTCTTCGAGGAGCTCGACGCGCTCGCCGAGCGCGGGCTCGATCCGGACGTCCGGGTGGCCGAACGCGCCCACGTCATCATGCCGTACCACCGCGTCCTCGACGGCATCGAGGAGGACGCGAAGGAGGGTCTCGCCGCCGGCACGACCAAACGCGGCATCGGACCGACCTACGAGGACAAGGCCGGCCGCCGCGGGATCCGAATCGGCGACCTCCTGGATCCGGACACCCTTCGGGAGCGTCTCGAGTACGTCGTCCCCCAGAAGCGTGCCCTCGCCGAGGAGGTCTTCGGCGTCGAGACCGACGAGCGTTTCGACGTCGGGAGCCTCTACGAGACGTACCGCGAGTACGGCGAGCGCCTCGAGGGGATGACCGTCGACTGTGGGACGTACCTCGCCGACCGGATCGACGACGGCGACGAGGTGATGCTCGAGGGCGCACAGGGCACCTCGATCGACATCGATCACGGCATCTACCCCTACGTCACCTCCTCGAACCCGACGGCCGGGGGCGCCTGCGTCGGCTCCGGGCTCGGCCCTACGGTCGTCGGCGACGGCGAGGTGATCGGCGTCGTGAAGGCGTACCTCTCGCGGGTCGGCACCGGCCCGCTCCCGACCGAACTCGGCGGCGTCGAGGGCCAGACGCCCGGCTACGATCCGGCGGGGACGCCGGCCGAGCAAGAGGAGCTCGCGACGTACATCCGCGACGAGGGCGGGGAGTACGGCACCGTCACCGGCCGTCCCCGTCGGGTCGGCTGGCTCGACGTGCCGATGCTCCGCCACGCCGCCCGCACGAGTGGCTTCACCGGGCTCGCGGTCAACCACCTCGACGTGCTGGCGGGTCTCCCCGAGGTGCGGGTCGGCCACGCCTACGAACTCGACGGCGAGCGGCGGCTGACGATGCCTCCGACCACCGAGCGGTGGGGGGAGTGTGAGGCCGTCCTCCGGACCTTCGAGGGCTGGCCCGACGTCGACTGGGCCGAGGTCGCCGCCGAGGGGTACGGGGCGATCCCCGAAAACGCCCGGGCGTACCTCGAGTACCTCGAGGAGGAGCTCGGCGCCCCAGTCTACGCCGTCGGCGTCGGCCCCGGCCGCGAGGAGACGGTCGTCGTCGAGAACCCCCTCGAGTGACCTCGCTGGAGCGTGTTTTCGGTTCGTCCGGGCTCGTGTAGCTACGGACGCACTTTCGGATCCAGGGCGTCGATGACGCGTGCGGCGTTCTTCCAGAACGTCCTGACGAGTTTGTCCTCCGAGACGTCGAGCGTGAGGATCTCCATCACGGCCACGTTCGGGTGAGCGGCGGGTGCCCCCGAGCCGAACAGCACCCGATCGGGGTGTTCGAGCAGCGCCCGTTCGAGCTGGCGGCGGTAGCGGACGAAGCTCGTGTCCAGATAACAGCCGTCGTACTCCTCGAGCAGGTCGATCATCTCGTCCATCAGCTCCCGGTCGAGCGGAAAGCCACCGAAGCCCGCGACGACGACGGGAAACGACCGGCCGAGGAGGGTCTCCGCGAGCAGCGACGGCGGGGCATCAACCCCGCCGCCGACGAGCACCGGGAGGTCGACCGCCTCCAGGCGCGCTATGGTCTCCTCGTCCGGAATGCCGTCCGCGGCCGGATCGAGGACGAAGCCGTGGAACCGGTCGTCGTAGGCGTACTGCTCGACGTCCGCCGGGGAGGTGTGGTGGTCCTCGCGCCCACCGGAGAGGACGTCGCCGAGACGGCCCGTCCGGACGCTCCCGGGGGAGCGTGGTCCGTCGATGCGGGCGAAAGCGACGAGCGGACGGTCGACGCTCAGTCGGGCGACGCCGTTGTTCGCGGCGACGTACCCCCGCCGTGGAGCCGGCTCGGGCGAGACGACGGCCCGGACGATCCCCGCCTGGTGCATCTCCCGCTCGAGACGGTCGGGCGAGACCGCCCATCCCCCCACCCCCGTTGCCTCCTCGGGCACCAGACGCGTGTGCACGTCGACGACCCGGTAGCCGTGTTCCAGCTCGAGCATCTACCGGTGACTACTGGTTCGAACCATATCGTGCTACCGGCTCCCCGCGGGTCGCCGGCACGTCCCCACTCCCCCGTCCACCCCATCACGCCGTCCGTTCCCCACCCTTCGGACCCTCCTGCCCACTCACCCACGTCGTCCGTTCCCCACCCTTCGGACCCTCCTGCCCACTCACCCACGTCGTCCGTTCCCCACCCTTCGGACCCTCCTGCCCACTCACCCACGCCGTCCGTTCCCCACCCTTCGGACCCTCCTGCCCACTCACCCACGTCGTCCGTTCCTCGTCGGCCGGATCCCCCACCTGCTTCCCACGTCGTGTGTCCACGGCTGTCACGGGAAATCGCCAGAGGGAACGGACTATAGAGGGAAACTTTTATATAGAAGTGCTGGCGATACGTGTAGTGAGGATCTACACATGGCACAACAGCAACGCATGGGCGGACAGCCCATGTTCATTCTGAGCGAGGACAGCCAGCGAACCCAGGGCCGGGACGCCCAGTCGTCGAACATCATGGCCGGCAAGGCGGTCGCCGAGTCGGTACGGACGACACTGGGTCCCCGCGGGATGGACAAGATGCTCGTCGACTCCGGTGGGGACGTCGTCATCACCAACGACGGTGCGACCATCCTCGAGGAGATGGACATCGAACATCCCGCCGCCCAGATGATCGTCGAGGTCGCCGAGTCCCAAGAAGAGGAGGTCGGCGACGGGACGACGACCGCGGCGGTGATCGCCGGCAACCTCCTCGCCGAGGCCGAGGACCTCATCGAACAGGACGTCCACGCGACGACCATCGTCGAAGGCTACCACGAGGCCGCCCGGATCGCCGGCGAGGCGATCGACGACGGCGTCCTCGAGATCGAAGTCGACGACGAGCTGCTGGCACAGGTGGCCTCCTCGAGTATGACCGGCAAGGGCACCGGCGGGCTCACCCCCGAGACGCTCGCGGAGACCGTCGTCGCGGCGATCCGTCACGTCGAGGACGACGGCGACGTCGCCCGCGACAACGTCGCCGTCCACACCCGGGTCGGTGCCTCCTCGAGCGCCACCGAGCTCATTCCCGGCATCGTCGTCGACGAGGAGCCCGCCCACGAGGAGATGCCGACCCTCGTCGAGGACGCCGACGTCGCCATCCTCGACGTCGAACTCGAGGTCCGGACCGGCGAGATCGACGCCGAGTACGCGATCGACTCGATCGACCAGCTCAACGCCGCCCTCGACGCCGAGGAGAGCGAGCTCAGAGGGTACGCCGAGACGATCGCCGACAGCGGCGTCGACGTGGTCTTCACCACCGACGACGTCGACGACCGCGTCGCCTCCTACCTGGCCGCCGAGGGCATCCTCACCTTCGCCGACCTCGGCAACTCCGACGCCCGCGAGGTCGCCAAAGCGACCGGTGCCAAACGCGTCGGCGCGCTCGAGGACCTGAGCGAGGACGACTTCGGCCACGTCGACCGCGTGCGCACCGATCGCTTCGGCGACGACGAGCTCGCGTTCGTCGAGGGCGGCGCCGCCGCGGAGTCCGTCACCGTCTTCGTCCGCGGGGGAACCGAACACGTCGTCGACGAGCTCGAGCGGGCGATCGAGGACGCCCTCGACGTCGTCGCCACGGCGCTCGACTCCGGCGAGGTCGTCCCCGGTGCGGGCGCGACCGAGATCGCGATCGCCGACGCCGTCCGCTCGGCCGCCGCCGGCATCGAGGGCCGCAAACAGCTCGCCGTCAGCGCCTTCGCCGACGCCGTCGACGTCATCCCCCGGACGCTCGCGACCAACACCGGCCGCGACCCGATCGACTCGCTCGTCGACCTCCGTGCCGCCCACGAGTCCGACGGCCGCGCCGGGCTCATCACCGACGGCGAGGCGGTCACGATCGGTGACCCCGTCGAGTACGGCGTCGTCGACCCCGCCGACGTCAAACGCGAGGCCGTAGAGAGCGCGACGGAGGCCGCGACGATGATCGTCCGCATCGACGACGTCATCGCCGCCGAGTAATCGCACCGAGGCCGTCGTCGGAGAACTCGACCGTCTTTTCGTCGTTTCCGAGTCGTTCAGCCGCCGTTTCCGACCGCCGTTATCGGATTCCCGCCGAGGCCGCCATCCGGCGGACGAGGGGGTGTCTCTCCCTGGTGAACGTTCGGCCTCGCCGGATCGGGTAACCATATAAGGTTACTCAACTTGAGTGTAGCATAGTAAAATAATTACCTCACGCTCTCCTATGGCGACCCAACGCACACCATGAACTCGACGAAAACGGAATCCGTTACTGATGAGGGCGAGGTCGACCGCCGTCACGAGGAGGGTGACCGCCGTCGCGAGGATGGCGACCGCCGTCGCGAGGAGGGCGACGGCTGTCCGGAGTGTGACGGTCGGCTCGTCGACGAGACCGGCGACGGCGAGCTGGTCTGTGAGGACTGTGGGCTGGTCGTCGACGGCGATCGGATCGACTACGGGCCGGAGTGGCGGGCGTTCGACCAGGAAGCCCGCGAACGGAAGACCCGGGTAGGGGCCCCCACGACGAAGATGATGCACGACCAGGGGCTGTCGACCCGGATCGACTGGCGCAATCAGGACGCCTACGGCAGCCAGCTCTCGGCGCGCAAACGCCGCCAGATGAACCGCCTTCGCATCTGGGACGAGCGGTTCCGGACCCGTGACGCCAGCAAGCGCAACCTGAAACACGCCCTAGGGGAGATCGACCGGATGTCGAGCGCGCTCGGCATCCCCGAGCCGAGCCGGGAGACCGCGAGCGTCATCTACCGCCGAGCTCTGGAGGAGGATCTGCTCGCCGGCCGGTCGATCGAGGGGATGGCGACCGCCGCGCTGTACGCCGCGACCCGCCAGACCGGCGTCCCGCGGTCGGTCGACGAGGTCGCGAACGTCAGCCGCGTCGAGCGTCTGGAGGTGACACGGACCTACCGGTATCTCGTCCGCGAGCTCGACTTGCGTCTGGAGCCTCCCGACCCAGTCGAGTACGTCGGCCGGTACGCCTCCGAGCTCGGGGTCTCCGACGAGACCGAACGCCAGGCCCGGTCGCTGCTGGAGACGGCAAAGCGGACGGGCGTCCACAGCGGCAAACACCCCGTCGGCCTCGCCGCGAGCGCGCTGTACGCCTCCGCACGGCTGACCAACGAGCGAATTCCCCAGTCGGAGGTGTCGGCGGTCGCGGACGTAAGCGAGGTGACGATCCGCAACCGCTACCAGGAGCTGCTCGAGGCCAAACGCGACGCCGAGAGCTGACCGCCGGAGACGCGAGAGCTGATTCCCGGAGACGCGACCGTCGACCGTCCGGAACGCGATCGTCGCCCGTCGGAGACGCGACCGTCGCCCGTCCGGGGTGGGACCGTCGGAGACGCGACCGATCAGGAGAGGCGGGCGGCGAGATCAGCCTCGGTGAGGATGCCGACGGTCTCGCCGGCTTCGGTGATCATCACCGCCTTGTAGTGTTCGAGCAGGTTGCTGATCTCGTCTAAGGTCGCGTCCTTCGAGACCGTCGGAAAGCTCTCGGCCATGTGTGTCTCGACCGGATCCTCCCGATCCTGCTCGTCGAGGCCGACGAGGTCCCCCTGGCTGATCGAGCCCACCGGCACCCCGTCCTGGATCACCGCCAGCTGGGAGTACGCCTCCTCTTCCATCCGGCGGGCGGCCTCGCTCACCGGATCCTCGGGGGCGACCGAGACGACCGCCTCGTTCATCAGATCCGCGGCACGGACGACGTCGCCTTCCGCGTCGTCGAGGGCGGTGACGATCCGTCTGAGCGTCGACAGCCGTGGATCGACGTCACCGCCCTCGATCCGGGCGATAAGTGGCTGAGAGACGTCGGCCCGGTCGGCCAGCTCGCTCTGGGTCAGCCCCAGCTCGGTCCGACGCTGCCTGAGGTCCGCGGGCGTGGGCAGCTCCATACGCTACAATAACCACAGGTTATAGAAAACGTTTCGGGTGTCCGTCCGGCCACTCGTCGTTTCGCTCCGGCCGCGGGTCGCCGTCCCGCTCCGGTCGCCCGTCGTTCCGGTCACTCGTCGTCCTCGAGTTCGAAGACGTCGACCACCGAGAGTGGAACGTCGCGCAACGCGCCGCCGACTTCGCTCTTTGCGATCCGGGAGGCGTGTTCCTCGCCCTCGGCGTTGAACACCTCCATCTCGAGGGCGAGGCCCACCAGCGCCGTGTCGGCGGCGATGAACGCGGAGTCGAACGGCTCCCCACAGGCCGGACAGCCGGTCGCGCCGACCTCGACCTCGACGTACTCCATGTCCCGGTCGTTGAGCCGTCTGCCGGCCTCGCTGACCGCGACGCCGATCGCGTCGTCTATCGCCTCTACGTCCCGGACCAGCCAGGCGGCCTCCATTCCGACGAGGTAGTTGCTCATACCGGCCCCTGTATCCGAGGGGCCTCCCCTGTTTCGGTTCGTCGTCGCCGACCGGTCCCGGGCGCCGGTCGCCTGGACTCCGGACGTCGCCGCGACCATACCCCTGAAAGACACTCACACGCCCTCTCGGCGCCGTCCGGTGCGCACGGTAGAGAGATCATGGTCATAAGTTACGGAAAACGATTGGCTCAACCCGCCACATTATCGGGGTATTTCGGCCCGAACGCACCTTCGGTTGTGCTCCGTCCAACTACAGTTGAATCGAACGACGGCGTCGACCCGAGACGGTGGTGAACGATGGTTACAGACGCCGCGAGGCAAGAAAGTTTATATACCACCCCCCACTGGAGACGAGAGAACGCCAATGACATCCCGCGTGTACCACGCGACCCTGTTCGCGCTGTACCAGCTCTGTATCGCGATCGGCATCCTGGCGATGCCGCTCGCACTCGCCACCCGCCAGACGGGTGTGACCCTCCCGGTCCACCGGCTGCTCGCCCGCGTCGAGGGCGCCTACGAGGCCGCCGAGGCCGAACGATAGCCGATCCGGTAGCGGAAACGACGACGGCGAACGCCGCCCTTTTATATCGCTCCAGCCGTAATCTCCGTCAATGCGACCACCTGTCCGCGACCCCGAATTCTCGCGTACGGCCTCCGAACTCGCCGACGACACGGACCCGTACGGTCCCGAGGTCGGCTCGCTCCCGGAAAACGACTTCTCGCAGGCCGACCTCCAGGGAGTGAACAAGACCGGCACCACGACCATCGGCATCTCGACCGCCGAGGGCGTCGTCATCGCGACCGACATGCGTGCGAGCCTCGGCGGTCGATTCGTCTCGAACAAGAACGTCCAGAAAGTCGAGCAGATCCACCCGACCGGGGCGATGACGATGGTCGGCTCGGTCGGCGGCGCCCAGTCGTTCATCTCGACGCTGCGTGCGGAGGTCAACCTCTATGAGGCCCGCCGCGGCGAGGACATGAGCATCGGCGCGCTCGCGACGCTCGCGGGGAACTTCGCCCGCGGTGGACCGTTTTTCGCCATCGCACCGATCCTCGGCGGGGTCGACGACGAGGGCAACCACGTCTACAGCATCGACGTCGCCGGCGGCGTGATGAAAGACGACTACACCGTGACCGGCTCGGGGATGCAACTGGCCTACGGTCACCTCGAGGGCGCCTACGAGGAGGGGCTCTCGAACGAGGAGGCGTTGACGATCGCCGCCCGCGGGATCAAAGCCGCCGTCGAGCGCGACACCGGCTCCGGCAACGGCGTATACCTCTGTGAGATCACCGAGGAGGGCGTCGACATCCACGGCCACAACGAGTTCGACGAACTCATCTGATCGGCCGGGCGAGTATCTTTATATTTATCAGGCTACCAGTACCGACTATCGGCGGACGCCGACCGTCCGCACAGCCATGACAGCCAGGAACGTGTTCGGAGCCGAAATCGACTGTAGCGTCTGGAAACGCCGGTTCTACCGGACGCTCGGCTGGCTGTTCCGGACGTACGTCGCCTGTCTCGGCGTCGTCAGCCTCTATAGCCTGCTGTGGCTGTTCGAGATCGCCGGCCTTCTCGACGACGAGCAGCTGGCGGCGATCTGGCTGGCGATCGTCGCGATGGGCGTCGTCTTCCTCGCGCTTTTGATCCCCGTCTACTACACGAGCGGTGGGAGACGTCCCTGACTCGCCCGCGGAGTCCACGCTGTCCGCGGCGTTCGGTTCGCTCGCGGCGCGTGGCTCACCCGCGGAGTCCGGTCCGTTCGCGGAGTCTGGCTCACCCGCGGACGGCCTCCGTCGCCTCGAGGATCGTCCGGTACTCCCCGTCGCTGTAGGCGATAAACCGGACGTCCGCGAGGGAGTCGGGCTCGAAGACGTCTAGCTCCTCGGCGATGATCCGGGCTCCGTCCTCGAGGTCGAATCCCGCGACGCCACAGCCGAGCGCGGGGATCACGAGCGACCCACAGCCCAGCTCGTCGGCGGCCTCGAGCGCGTTACGGGTCGCCTCGCGGACGCTCTCTGCGGTCGCGGTCCCGTCGCCGTAGTGGGGCATCGCGGCCGCGTGGATCACGTACTCGGCGTCGAGCTCGTAGGCGTCGGTGACGGCCACCTCGCCGAGTTCGACCGGCCCCTTCGCGATCGCCGCCTCGGTTATTTCTTCGCCGGCCCCGCGACGGAGCGCGCCGGCGACGCCCGATCCCATCCGGAGGCTCGTTCCGGCGGCGTTCACCAGCGCGTCGGCGGACTGTGTGGCGATATCGCCCTGGACGACGTCGAACTCCATGGTGGGCTGGTACGACCGCCTCCGTACTCAAACCCGGCGATCTCACGGATCCGCTCGCCCGTCTGCCCTCCAGACCAGGAGCCGACGTTCCCACGTGGTCGAACCGACCGGAACCCTTTTTATTTTAGGGCAGCCTAATCCATCTCGATGGACGCTTCCGCCGGACGGACCGACGACCGAGAGGGTGACGGGCCGACGGCCACGGCCGTGGCGAGCCACGAGACCCGTCCCGGACGAGTGGTCTTCACCGAACGCGGCAACTGCGACGGCTGGATCGCGACCGACCTCGTCGCGGACGTCGAACGCTGACGTCGTCGCGGACGTCGAACGCTGACGTCGTCGCGGACGTCGAACGCTGACGTCGTCGCGGACGTCGAACGCCGACGTCGTCGCCTGCGATCCGAACTCGGACCGAGAGCTGGCCGGGCTTACACTGAGGTGACTGTCTGACCGTGCTCAGACCGAGAGGACCGGCTGGCTGGCGTACGCGAGCACGTACTCGGCGGCACGCTCTAGGACCTCCGGGGCGTCGGTCGCCGACTCCCGCGGGAGCACGATGAAGTCGGCGTCGACGGCGTCGGCCGAATCGAGAACGACGCTGCCGGGGTGGCGGGTCTTGATCGTCGGCGAGAACCCCTGAGTCGTCGATGTCGACACCGGGACGTCGCGTTCCGCGCCGAACTCCTCGATCTCCCGGAGGAACACCCGCGCGGTCTCGGCGACTTCGTCCTCGTCGACCGTCCCCGCGTCGAGTCCCCTGACCACGCCGCGTCCGAGCACGTACAGCGCGTGAACCGTGGCGTCGTACCGGTCCGCGATCGCGACGGCGTACTCGACGGC
>LKMJ01002035.1_pt1 | contig 18388 bp, 33 predicted proteins | sample 643391 | NCBI WGS metagenome assembly LKMJ01 (sample SAMN04112250, study PRJNA286221) | soda lake metagenome | biome: soda lake; feature: Kulunda Steppe; material: water; isolation source: sample PL-Br10 brine of Picturesque Lake | place: Russia: Kulunda steppe | collected 2010-07 | reverse complement strand
CGTACTAATAATATAATAGGGAGTGGTAAATCCATTTCTAGTTAGCACCCTGTAATAAACAGGATAGCTAAAAAGGAGGTGTTTGATTTGGCAAGAAAAGTCCAAGAAGTCAGAATCGACAACGACACAGACCATAGAGGTTCAGGTTTGAAAGGTCTTTTGACCAGCGATAGTGAATACTTCAGAGTCGAAGTCGAGGACGACACTCTACAGATTACAAGAAAGACAGAGTAAAATAGCAACTGCCAACTGAGTAGGCGTTAGACATCGAAAAGTTGGTAGTCTATATTTTTATATTTAACGAATCTCGTTCCTTTAGGGACGAGAGAACGTCAATTTTCTAATATGTTTTTCTGTACAGAGAAAGATTAAAAACCAGCTCAACCAAATAGTTGTTGGATGCGAGACCCTAATCTAAAGAGTTCGTACGAAACGGAGCTTAAAGCAATCCAGCGAGAAGCCAGAGAAAAAGATTGCCTAGATGCCAGCGATGTAGAGGATGCTCCGACTGTCACTAAACAGACAGTAGTATCGAACCCTAGACAGAAACCAGTTTGACAAGGAACTTTTGTTTTTTGTCAAGCACACTGTATTTTTGGGAAAGCCCTGAAGTTTTTCTAGGAGGAAGTACCCCGTTTCGATTCAGGGAGAAAGTTGGAAACCAGTTAAAACAGATTTACCCGAATTCGCAGGCCAAGTAATTTTCTTAGACCAGACTGCTCAAAAATCTGAAGCAAGCTTTGAAAACCGAAGAAATTAACTGGAGTATAAGCACTGTGGCTGATGCGATTACTCTGGCCGCAGGCTTCGCCCAGTCACCATTCCTTGAGTTCTTCTTCATTGTTTTTATTGAACCTCCATCGGGGTCTGGAGAAACCCCTTATTTTGTCTGGTAGTTTCTTACCATATCCTAGCTGCTTACCCAACCCCAAGAGGGTGGTGAAAAACAGTGCTGTCATCAAGTAAGCGAGCAACCTGTTCCTACGCTCCCGTTCCTCAATGCTTTCCAGTCTATCATCCAAGGCCTCCGAAGTCTGGTTCAAATCATCTCTTTCCTGTACCAATTCACGGGTTTCATTCTTCAAAATCTCTCTATCATCCTTCACCTCTTCAAGTCTTATCTCCAAACCAGATTTTTCATCTTTTGTTTCATGAAGAGTCTGGTTCAGTTCAAGGACTTCCTCCCTGCTCAAACTCTCCATTGTCTCAGTGTCGATTATCAGAGACGATGTGCTTCCGCTCCCAAGACTTGAGTCTTCGGCTTTTTGCTGGGCGACTTCACCTTCTATATCTATGCTGTAGCTTCCTTCTTGTAGGCTGGGACTGGTCTGTATCTCTGCTTCGACCTCTGAAATGAACGCTGGCTGTACCCCTACAGGGTTGTGTTCGAAGGATATGTTGAAGCCTTCGTCAGTCTCCACTCCGTCTTTTGTCACTGTTGAGTCAAGGAGTACTGCTTCTGGGACTTCACCACTCCATGTAATATTCAACGGCTGTACTATTGTCTCCCCTGCCTGAAGATTCTCCTCAAATTCTGACGGCTGTATATCTAGCTCTGCCGACACCCCTGTCATCATTGTTAGCAGAGCTGCTGTTGCTAGTATTGTTTTGGCGTATTTGTTTTCTGTAATCATATATTTTCTCCTCTTTTTGTTTTTTGTACATTATCTTTGCGGCAACCTCTTCTCTTCAAAAAAAGGAAATAAGAAGAGAAAGGGAAAAAACGGTTATTCTGTCGGCGGCTCGAAGCTGAACCCGTACTCTACTGCTTCTCCTCCCGTATCAACGAAAGGACTTACCTTGACCACAGTAGCTAAAACAGATTCGTCCTCTGGCAGAGTAGCCTCGCCTTCTCCGTTAACCTCACTGTCTCCTAAGTCGACAGGTTGAAGGCTTTCCTCTCCAATCGCTACCTCGCTGTACTGGAGATTCATTTCATCTTGGTCGGCATCTGCGTCAGAAGTACCTGTTCCTACCCCTAATCTTTGAAGCTCTGAGATTTCTGCGTCTTCTCCAAACGTGTCTTCAAAGCTGTCGCTGAACTCCGTATTCACTGGTTCACCGTCTTCATCATAGGCGTAGAATCCTCCGTCATCCCTGCTTTCTGCTTCTAGGTCTAACTGGAATTGGTGCGGAGAAACATGGTCGTGGCTCTGTGCTGATGGATTGACAAGTCTGTAGACTCCGTCATCTAATTCTGCGTCAGTTCCTGTGACGTGGGTTTCATACTTAATCCAGTCAAAGCTTTGGAAGTCGTGGTTCTCTCCTTCTTCAGTCACTACTTCTACAATATCTTCCGACTGTGCCGATTCAGTTTCGAACCATACTATACCATGTACGCTGTCACCTTCGTCAATATCTTCGTTCACTATTCTAGGTGCTACGTTGTCTTCGTATCCGTCAACGATTACTTCTGTACCGCTTGATGTTTCAACGCTGTAACTGACTGCGTAAGTGTTTACTCCGTCTAGGTCGGATACTTGGTAGTCGTCTCCGTGTTCTAATTCCTCAATTTCTTCGGCTAGTTCTTCGCTGGCTCCGTTACTGTCTTCGACCACATTTATGTCAACGTCTTCGTAGTGGACGTTTTCGAAACCGATTTGCGGTGCTATCACTGATTCTTGCTGGCTTCCTTCTTCTCCTTCGCTTGTGAAGTCGTCTTGGACGTGTGCTTCGATGTCTTCAACAGATTGGTCGATTTCAATGTCTCCTTCTGACTGGGCGAAGAAATCAACGACTGCTGAAGCCCCCAGACCTACCATTGACATAAGCAGCAGGACTGTACCGAGTTTCCGTGTCTTAGTTGTACTCTGTGTATTCATTCATTTGTCACCTCCTTTTCTAGTCTCTTTAAAGGATTTTCGTGCTTGAACTTTGAGATGTTGATGTCCGAACGGACATCATGAAAAATATCTTTCCCGTTCTTCCTGATAGTGGTATCGGTTGAGACGCTTAGCTCCGCTATATCATCAACACTGTACTTGTAGCCTTTGATAAGCCAGACTATGCTTCCAGATAATGGTAGCGGGCTGTACCCATTGTACTCAATGAGTTCGCCAACCTCTTGTACGGCCTTCCTCAATGTTTTTTCTTCGTGTTCAGTCAAGTCCATTTCCTGTGTCCAGTACTGGATGTAGTCTTCAGGCCTCCTGAATTTTTTATCCCAGTCTAACTTCTTTTTCATCCGTTTGGTGATATTCCTTAGTTCTCTCACGTTACAGTCTGGACTGTCTTCTCTGCTGTGGACTATGCCTAGTTGGTTGTACTGTTTCTGAATCTGGCGTTTACTTCTGTGTTCGTCCAGCTTCTCTGTAGCTAGGTAATATGCTGACAGATGGGTTTTCATGTTTTCTATACCTCTGAAGTCGGTTGCGTTCCTGTAATCTCTGACGGTGGCGGTGGCTTCCTCCACTACTTCAGGGCTGTTGTGGAGCCTGTCGGCTATCTCTCTTAGTGCGTTAACTGGGTCTGCGAGTTCTGAATCGTTTGACTGGGTTTGTTCTTTCTTTTTCTTCTCCCTGAATTCGTCTAAAAGATTTTTGTTGCTTAATGTGCTGATAGTTGTTCACCTTCTGCTGAGTTTAGCCTGTATAGAAGTTTTAGACATGTTTCGTCAACGACTTGGCTGTCGTATTGGTAGACCATTTCGTGTTCGTATGTGTCTCCACCGTCCATCCCTAGGTTGTGGAGTTTTTCGTGGACACAGGTCTGGTATATTTCTGCTGGTTCTCTGCCTGCGTGTTTGATGAAGATTTTTTCATCTTCGTATTGGTATGTGAAGCCTGATAGGTTGCTTCTTTCGAATGCTGGATAGTTTTCGTCAACGACTGCTATATGGTAGCCGTCTATCGTGTGGACTTCTCCGTGGTTCTCGGCGTTTTCTAGGTCGGTCAGACCTGTTGTTGCGGAGTAGTCGTACTGTGTGCTTCCTAATAAGAACGCTCCTGCTGATATGGTGAGTGCGAACACAGTTAATATTCCTATGTGCGTGAACACATTTAAAGCTTCCAATGTTTTGCGGTTTAGTTCTTTCAGATATTCGAGTTTAGAGCCTTTTGAGCGGTTTTCTCGGCTCCTCCTGATTCTGTCGAGTCTTTCGTCAAGTCTGTTCGTCATTCTTGGTTCCCTCCGTATTTATCTGCGTACAGTTTTGCTATCTGTTTTCTCATGTTCTTTTCTTGTTGTTCAACAAAATTATTCCAGTAGAATGCCATGCCTGCTGAGGCCAAAAGCCCTATGGCTGACATAATCCAGAAAAAAATGTTGAGGTTTAAGAACAGCGTGAATGCTATCATGTTCAGGGAGGCCATGGTCAGCAACCCTGTTACGAATCCTGTTATAAATCCTGTTCCAAGGCTTTTCCTATACTTCTCTATTAACTGGTCAGTGGTGAAAACCATTGTTATCTTCTGTCAATAGGCTGTAGAAGTTCTGAGATTTCATCTATCTTCTTCGCAACTTCTTTCCCTTCGTTAGTGGCTTGGACGTTGCTGCTTCTCCCGTTTTGCGTGACACGGACTAACCCCCATTTTTCCAAGTTTTTGATTTTATCCACTGTATGAGAATAGACTACGTCTGTCTCGGTGGAGATGTCGCTCTTGGTCATCCCTGCTTTTTCACCGAGTTTTGGCGGTTTCGAAACAGATTTTAGGATTTTAATTGATGCTTTCGAACTGAGTAATTTCAGTACGTCTGTTCTGTTGTCTAGTTTCATAATAATATTGTTTGTTAGCTAGCTGGTTTTTCTGCTGCCTTCATGTTTTTTCGAGGCTGATTCTTGTGTTTTTGAAGTGTAGGAGTGTGATTGCGGCTAGTCCTGCTGTTATACCTGTGAGTGTGCTTACCATGCCATCTAGGATTGAAAGTGTTATGGGCGTTTCGTATACTCCTAGGCTTGTGTAGATTGAGTAGCTTTCTATGAAGCTGATTATTCCTATGAATATTGCTGTGAGTGTTATAAACTTGATTCCGTCTTTTGAGTCGTTGATTTGTTGTTTTACATTCATTATGTTATGTTTTCACCTGTTTTTGGACAAGTTTTGGGTTGTTAGGTATGGGGTCAGAGCTAGGATGTATCATGTTCGAGGACTTTTTCGATACGCCACATTATTCATTCTTGATAATACTATATTATCAGGAGGTTGTGGCACAGCTCCTCTCCATTCCTGCTTCCTTGTCAACGAATTATATAGTGTTTTTTATATATCTTTGTGAGTTCCTATGAATTCATATGAATTCACAAAGGTATAAAAGATAAACTGACCCAAACAATACTATGACTTCCCAACCAGAGATAGATTACTCAGAGATACCATACAGAGACAGCATCATCAAAGAAGTAGAAAGACACGCCCTAAAAGAACTAGAAAAAGAGGGTAAAATCTGGAACGACATGCTAGTCGCCAAATGGACAAACGAACGGGGTAAACTAACACTAGATATAGACACAACAGCAGGGAGCGTCAAAAACATTTTATACGGGTTAAGAGACCAGTTAGAAGAAGAAAACATCATCAAAGTCGTGAAAGAAGAAGGAAAAAGCAATGTAGACCGAAAAGTATGGGTGAAAAAACAATGACAGACATGGAAGAAAAACTAGCCAAAAACATCAGAAAAAAAGCCAAAGAAACAGTAGCACAAGCAGAAGCAGGAGACAAAAACAATGAAAACTACATAAACGCCCTACTTGAACGCTCGGCTCACTACAATATGGAAAAAGAAAACAACATGCCGAGAAACTGGGCAAACACATTGGACTACATCAAACAAAGCCAAGACATGATGCTAGTCACAGAGGACGAAATAGACGAACATGTGGCGATGACTCTCGCAAACAGCCTTAAGAACAAGATAGAAACTCTTACAGACACGCTCTCCATACCTCAGCCAGATGAGGCAATGAGCGAAGAACAATTGAAACAGCTAATAGAAAGAACCGAAAGAAAACTGGAAAAACTAAAACAAATGGTTGACCAAGACGTAGGTGAGAACCTAGTATGAGCAACATTCTAGACGTGGTAATGGGGGCATCGACAGTAGGCCTAGCCATATCCTACTACTTCATAGGAGTCAGAAGCCAGATGCTAGTAGAAGCAACAGGACTCGCAATTTCAGCAGTTCTGATAGGGCTTTATATGGCAGAGACGCTCGCAAAATCGGACAACACGGCTTTCGGCAACAAGGTAAATTAATGCTATGACAGACTACGACAACTTTAAAGACACACAAATGAAGGTACAAAACACAAAAATTAGGAAAACACAGAGAGACGGCGAAAAAAGATTCGACAAATTCATTTTAGAAGTCAATGGAGAGAACATGGAAACTTGCTCGATGAAGCTAAGAGAGTACTATTCCAAAGAATCTGAAGAAGACATTGAAGGAATCCAGTTCAACACAGAAGAAGCTGAACCAGAACCAGTGAAAGCTGAAGACATTCCAGAAATCGTGAAGGATATACAGAAGGAGCTGAATGAAAACAAAGAAGCCGTTTTAGAAGCAACAGTTACAAGAGCCAAAGACGGAGAAAGAGTAAACTGGTTTATAAACCCAGAGAACTTCGACACAATCAAACTAATTCGGTGAACTAGAACTAGATGATATTACTATGGTAAAAAAAGTAGAAGTAGATGCAATCTGGCTACAACAAATGGTCAACACACTAGAAGAAGCCTTAGACTCAGAAAGCTTTGATGACCAAATAAAGTATACAGAGACTGTGCTAAATCAAATGAAACAGAAAAAACCTCCAATAGCAGATATTGAACTGCCTGAGTAGCAGTTTTGATAAAAAACATGGGTACAATGAAAGAATTTATTCCGATAGCTGAACTGACATTGAGACTAGAAGAATATCCTAAAGAAAATCAAGTAACGGAAGATGTGAAAGATACGGTTTCTGCCGTTAAAACCGAGGTAGAACGCTCCGAAAAACTGACACACAAGACAAATATCGGAGACAGCAACACATTGTACATAGGAATAGAAGAAGGTGAGGCTTCAAAATGAATTATCCTAGAGGAAGAGTATCAAACGGCACAAGACGGAGAGTTAACGGAGAGTCTCAAAGGGATTGTGACAACTGTCGTAATCCTATTTCGATGGATAACAATGCTGGTTTTGGAATTGCTTCTCACAAAGGCGATTTATGTCAAAACTGTGCATCAAAAATACTTCATGGAGAAGGTGAGGCCTAGTGTTTGGAGGCCTAAGAGCGAAGGTTTTGAACTACTTTGCCGAGCGTCCAAGCCAAGGTATTCCGAAGTACCGAAAATGCTGCGAGTGCGGAGGACTAGCAGAGTTCGGCGAACGATGGAGAACCGGAGTATCAATGCCTAATACACCTACTAAAACCATATGCGATAACTGTTTCGAAGGTGAGGCCTCAGAACAATGACATTTGAAATAACAGACAATCATCTATGCGGTCACTGCGAGGCCGAGCTAAAACCTTATGGACTAGAATCTAATTTCTGCCCCGAATGCGGAGTTAGATTAGAATACAAAGGTGAGGCCTAGATGCCTCATAGTAATGATTGGGAATTGTTTTACAAAGATCCTGTATGCGAGTCTGAGGACAGAGTGCAAAGGGCTTTGAAAGCCGTGATCTCTTCTAAAATGGTGTCAGTAGGCGACATCGAGGACGGTAGAAAAAGCCGTGAATCGCATGTAGAAATGTTTTTAGACGATGTTGAAGAGGCCAGAGACGAACTAAACAAGATATTAGAGAAAGATAAAGAAAAAATCAAACTGAGAAAGGATTTTGAGATGGACGAACCCACACACTGGGATATGGACAAGTTCGAAGACAAAGAGGGTTCTTGATGCCTGAGACTACTAAGACTACGGTGGCGCAGGCCGGTTCAACAGGCCAGTACCAGTTAACCATACCTGGCGGGATGGGAGCTGCTTTAGATCTGAAGGATGCTGAAGTATATTTCAACGTGTTATCAGAGAACGCCTTAGAAATGAAGATTTTAGACAGTTCCGAAACTGTTGATCGTCAAACAGTGAAAGTGAACAAGGATTCGAAAGGATCTTACCGTGTTACCCTGCCCAAGGCGCTCGGAGATGGTATGAAACTAGCAGGAGAAAAAGTAAAATGGAAGATAAAAGCCGGTAACAAGTTAAAACTATCAAAAACCAATGGAGATGAGTAAAAATTTATGACTGATAAGGCGCTTTGCTGGATACGACAGAGCCAAGGAGATGAAGACTCGGTAAGCCTAGAGCTTCAAAGAGAAAAAGTACCTGAAAAGGCAGAGGCCTACTCAGAAAAAGTTGATCTGCTCGACCTAGGGAACCACACCGGTTTCTCCATTCACAACAAGGACAGTGACCAGGAGAGAATAGACTCAAACATGGAAGTCCAAGACAAAATTGAAGAGATAAGATCCGGCGCCTACAATTATCTTGTGGCCTGGGATGACACCAGGATATGCAGGGATGAATACTTCTACACCATTGAGAGAGCCTGTAAAATCGGAGGCTGCGAAATGCTGTTTGTCGGCGATGTTCAAAGAGATGATCTTTCTTTCGGAGTTAAGAGACAGGTTGAAACCCATATTAAGCAGGAAGAGATAAAGAAGGCTAAAGCTGCCGTGGCCAGGAGAATAAATCAAGGGAAGCCTCATGGCCCACCGCCAAAAGGATTGAAGTATAGTGATGACGGCGACCAGCTTGTGCCTGGTGAAGAGTTCGAGAAAGTGTTGGATGCGGTAGAGATGCGTGAGTCAGGCTCCACGTACCGAGAAATCAATGAAGAGCACGGTATTGTTGCCAGTACTATGCACCGTATCATGCAGAGGAAGGAGAAATACCGAGAGATTGAAGAAAACCATGTCAAGGAGGTTGAACCATGATTGAGTTGAAAGTGGCGAAGAACCAGAGTACAGGCCTTAAGCATCATATTATGAAGAAGGATGCTGAGAGCGGTGAGTGGAAGAGTATTTGCGGGAGTATTGAGAAAGAGCCGTTCACCGATTTTAAGGGCTTGGAGAAGAAGCCGCCGCATGGTAAGTGGTGCGGCGTTTGTAGGAACGTGTTTAAGAGTAAGAGTTTTAGGAGTTTTAGGACTCGTGGGCGTTTAACCCCTTGAAAAGCTTTCATATTTGAAAGGTTTTATTAAGGTGTTTTTCTAAACTTCAAAATAGGTCCTTACTTCATGGCAGACAGCAGAGAAGATTACGCACTGAAATTCTTCATAGAAGTAGCTAGAGCCCATCTACGAGACGAAGGCTCAGTAAGCTCCACATCAGTAACAGCAGAGAATATAAGCAGTTCAACAGCTTATAGAACCCAGAAAAAGCTTGAAGAATCCGGCATAGTAAACAATACTTCCGGGAATCAGTACATACTAGGTGAAGAAGGCTTGAAAATGGTGGAGAACTTGTTGGAAGGTGGTGAAAACCAGTGACAGAAAAACCTTCTGAGTGCCCTGAGTGCGGCTCAAAAGATATCGGAGAAGATAAAAGTTTTGAAACAAGCGATCCTAATGTTAAAGCAGTTAAGAAATACTATTGTAAGAACTGCTTCCATGACATCAGTAAACAAAAATTATTAAAAGACTGAAATCGTTTTAATTTACAAATAAGTGATTAAATAATATTAGATCAAAATAAAAACCGGTTAAAACCTCAAAAACTTTCCCAGCCACGGAATTTGATTAAATGTTTCCATACCTAATCAGAAAAAGAAGCGACAACAAAGACTACATAGCATTATTCCTTTTAGGCCTGTTAAGCACAGTTGTAGGTATAGGGATTATTCTAGGTGTTTTCGGTTTTTACCACCAGGTGTTGGCGCCTGTATTGATTGCTGTGCCCTGGATCCCTGTGTTTAGAAGAAGGCTTGAGGATTACAGTTCTGGGAAAGAGTATTTTTCGGAGCAGAGTAAGACGTACATTTCTTTATTCTCTGGCGAGGTCGTTGGTTTTATAGGTATCAGCGCAGCTTTACCTGGCTTTATTGAGGCGCCTACTGAGCTTGCTGAGACCACAGGGTATGCTTTCCACACTGAAAGCTTTATTTTGCAGATTCTGTACCATAATCTTACTGTTTTCTTCATAATATTTGTTTTAGCTGCTTTGATCGGTTCTGTTGGCGCCATCATTATTTCTTGGAATGCTTCTGTAGTAGGCATTATTTTTGGCAGTATGCTTGTCGATAATCCTTTTGATATTATCTGGTTCCTCCCTCATACCTCTATGGAGATGGGAGGGTTTATAGTAGCAGGTCTGGCAGGTACTTTAGCCTCTAGGCTTGCTAAAAACAATTTGGAAAACACTGATTATAAGCTCTACTTGAAGTACCTGGGCTTAGGCTTGTTTTTGATAGCCCTGGGCGCTATTGTGGAGTCGACTTGAATGGAGGTGAGAAAACGAGTTTATGCCAGTTAATGGAAGATTTGGAGTGAACTGTATGAAGCGTTTCTTCTGGGAGTCTTCTGACTTTGAGGTAAGTGAGAAAGCAGGAGTGGCTTTGGAGAACGATATCGAAGATTACGGTTTCCGTGTGTCTGAAGCTGCTATAGATATAGCTGCTGAGAATGGTCGGAAGACTGTGAGGAAATGTGATATTCGGAAGGCTGCTAGAGAAGTTGAAGGTTAGTATTTTAATCCCCGGAGGATTTGTTGTGCTCCGAGGATTACCTCAGTCTTTCAAAATCCCAGCCACGGAATTTGAATTTTCTGAGAAGTATGTTAGTTATTGTGGTTTTTGATTTATAAGGATTGTTAAGGTTCTCTATACTTGATAAACCGTAATACTGTGTTACGGTTCTTTGTTTGTCTTATTGTTCGTTGAGTTTGTCTCTTACACTGTCTTCTAACTGGTACTTTTTTGCTCCGCCCTGTTGTCCGCTGTCCTCTATTTTCAAATCGATTTTTGTCTTTAGTTTGTTTAATATAGCCCTGATATTTGTGGAGTTTGTGTCTAGTTTTTCTGCTATCTGTCTTGATGTGATAGGTTCCTGAGAGTCATGTAGCGTGTGTACTATTTGTTTTTCTCTCGGCCCTAGATCTTTGTGGACTGGTGCTTCTAGAGTTTTGAGTCTGTGTGCCAGGTTGTTTATTTGTTCTTGGATCTGTGTTATTTCTTCTTCTAGTTTCTCTTCTATCTTGTCTATTCTTTCTTCAGGGTTTTCTTTAGGCATGGACTAGTCTTGTTTTTGGTTTAATTGTTTTAACAAGATAGACCTACCGTAGCGCTATGTTACGATTGTTTTAGCGCAGGTTTTTTGCCTGATTTAAACCCAGCCAATAGAAAGCATTCATATATGAAAGGTTTTTTAAGAGTGTGTTTACAAAAAACAAGACATAGAACACCATGGAGGTGACACAACAATTCAAATCAACACTGAAAACCTAGAGCTCCCGGTAAAATACTCAGCACTGACAGCAATATCTCTAACAGCGCTGATAATCTCATGGACCCAACTAGGCGACTGTACAGGCCTTGTCTCAGAATTCGACCAAGCTCTCGACCCAAGCATGGAAAGAAAATGTACAATAATAGAAACAGTCTACCAAGCCTCATTCCTCGGAATAGCAGCAGGAATAGGCCTAATCGGATACGCTAACAAAGAAATGATAGCGAATTAAAAAAATCCTCTCTTTTCTCTCTTAATTTCTCCTAAAAAATTGTTTCAGAAGTACTGGTCCTCTTCGAAGATTTTGAATGCTTCGTCTCCTAGCTCTGTGACGAGATCTTTGCTCAGTTCTTCGAGTTCTTCATACGAAGTGGTTTGACTGTATGTTTCTGGAAGATCTGAGGCCAGGCCGTACATTTCATCTAAACAACTGTCTAAATGATGTTTTAGGGCTTCTTCTGTCATTTTACCACTTTTGTTGATTTGCTGTTGTGTTCTTTGTTGTGTTGTTTTGAAACGCTTGTTTTAGACCTCTTCAGGTCTTGTAAACGTGTTTTTCTTTGAAGTTGTGGCCGGGATTTCATAGTAGTCAGTTTTTCCTGGTTGTTGAATTATTGTTTTTGACTGTAAGAATACACATTAAACTATAATCGTTCAACATTTTATAAACTCCTGAACTATAACAGTCAACACTACACCGTTTAAAAAGCCTATAAACCAATTAAAATGACTATGAAGCTTGAAAAAATTCTGAAAAAATACAATATGGACTTAGACACAGCCAAAGATTATATAGACGCAAAGATCCGGTTAAATAAGCAGGAATCCTCAGTAGAAACAGGTTCCTCATACTCAACCATTCAAAGATACGAGAAAAAATTCAACAAAATGAGCCACAAAGAACGTAACACCGTCATAGCCCACCTAGCAATCGAAAACCTGGCCGACAACGAGGAGAAATAAATGAAACAGTCCACGATAGATGCGATCAGAGAACACATTCTAGAAGCTTTTGCAAAATTAGAGCAACCTACATCCACAAACTCTATCAAAAACAAACTACCAACAAAATATGGGTATAAAAGGACTCTTGAAACTTTAGAACACATGAAAGATGATGGAGAAGTTTCTGTTGAAGAGATAGAGAAAGGAAAAAGAGTTTTTAGAGAATGGACTCTTGAAAAATGAATATAACAAAAGAAATCTTTTGATAGGCAACCGTTTCATGTAAAACATGCGAGCGTTTCACGTAAAAAAAATCTGAAGCACGAGTATTTCATTTAAAATCTGGGTGCGACCGTTTCAAGTAAACTAGAAATGTGAGACCCTGAGCTTAATGCCCAGGGAGTGCACTCACCAACCAAAAATTTGTTTCGAATACTTTAATGACTTACGTGAAATACATGAAACCCTCGAAGGCCTGCGACCGTTTCAAGTAAACTGAGGTTCAAGTAAACACACTTTCCTATATAACTTTCTGCTTCTTTGACTTAATGTCGAACTCTCCTTCGATGCAGTGCTTTGTTTCTAACTGCTCTATCAAGCTTCTCGACATTTCTTCGTTGAAAGAAACTCTAATTTCTCTCGTATTTCCTCTTACACCTTTCTTCTTAGATGCAGTTATTAAACCCATGTTGTCCAACTTGTTGATTAGATCTACTACTCTCCTCTGAGTGAGTGAAGACGTATCAATTATTTGGCAGATTTTTTCGTACTCTGTGAAGAGCTCTCCAGTAGTTGGTTTTCTCTTTTGAAGGATCAGCGCCGATAAGAAGACTATTTGTTGGTGTTGGCTTAACTGCTCAACCTTTTTTTCAATTCTGCCTTCTTCCAGGTTATATTCTGCCATATCAACATGTTCTTTAGTTACTTTATGTTGGTCTTCCTGTTTGTCTACTATCTCAGCAGCGCCATCCAACATTTCTATAGCTGTTCTGGCATCTCCTTCTTTACGAGCCACTATACTAGCTATCTTTGGTATTACGCCGTCATCTAAGACGTTTTCTTTGAATGCATCTTCTGCTCTTTCCTCTAAGATCTCTTTCAGCTGCATGGCATTATACGAAGGGAAAGATACTTCATTTTTCTTAAATTTGGTTCTTGACTTTACAACAGAATTCAGTTTGTCTATTACTGATGCATCGTTGGTAATTCCTACAATTTGTAGGTATCCTCTTTCTTGTTCTTTGATGTTTTTTCTTGTATCTAGGAGCTGTTTTAGCAGCGAGTTTCCGTGGTCTTTGTTTTTACTTTCCTGGAAGAGTCTATCAATCTCGTCTATGACTAGTATGACTTTTTTGTCTTGTTGTACGATTTTTTCTTCCATTAGGTTGTAGTATGTCTTTAGAGATGATCTTCCTCTGAAGTCTAGTTCTAGTTCTTCTGATATTTCTAGTAGGACGCTTCTTTCATTTTCATTGTTTTCAGTGTAGATTACGTCTAAGACCTGGTTTTTTTCATCGTTCATTGCTTTTTGGAAGTCTTCTAGAACTAGTTTAGTTATCATTGTTTTTCCTACGCCGGTGTCACCTGTCACTATGAAGTTTTTGGCAGAGTTTCCTTCTGCGAGCTGTTTCATTAAGTATGTTAGTTCTTCTATTTGTTCTTCTCGGCCTACAATCTTTTCCCTGGGTACTTTTTCACTAGGATCTAGGAGATCTCGGTTTTCAAATATTTCGGATTCTGTTACTCCGTGGAATACGTTTTGTTTCATCATGGTGTGTGCACTATGGAAAACTTTACATGAAATTACTTAAATACCTTTCGTTTCATGTGTTTCATCTATTTCATTTCAACCCTATATTGGTCTAAAGTATATGCGACCGTTTCATGTAAAACGACTCTGAATATCTATATACATGATATAACACTGTTATATAGTATATTTATTATGTAGTAATTACAACTTTCGAAGAAAAATAGATCGAAAATAGTCATATAAGGTTGTTATATAGTACAAAGATTCTCTCAGAGAAATTTAACATGAAACTGTCGCCTATACTGTAGCTCGATATCAGCGCAAATATTTCAAGTAAAATTTAATGCGACCATTTCATGTAATTTAAAAAAGAAGCTTCAGTTTACGAGCATATCATGTTAAAGCTCTTGAAATACAATTAGATTGGTCAAAGAATTGTTGTTAGAAATGAGTGAACTCCACTCAACACAATCATGCCTGAACTCCACTCAATATCTTAGTAAAAACGCTCTTAAGTTTGAAAATTAAACGCTTGGGCTCTAAATCATTAAAATAAAAAGTTCAACTCAACACAATCACATCTTGAGGCTAAAGAGTATCTCGATAAAAATGAAGTGCTTGAAATGATAGAACCTGGATACGACCGTTTCATGTAAAGCTTTAGGCATTGTACAGGGTTTTTACATTTTGGCTTCTGTTTTTGTGATTTCAGGGTTTTTGAGGCATTTGGGGCAGTAGAGGTGGTCTCTGTGTTTGACTTCGATCCAGACGTTTTCGTGAGTGTGTCCGCAGCGTTGGCAGGTATAGTTTTTTCTTTTTACCATGTTGTAGAATCAAGGTGTTTTTTGGAATGGTATTAGGGTTGCGTGTGGTCGTCCGAAAAGACTCTTTGTTTGGCCGCATCAAAGGTAAAAGTGTTTAGAACTAATTTGGGGTTTATGGATGTTAGAGTGGTATTTGCGGTGGTTTTGGTTTTGGTTCTGATGGTTTCTGGTTGTGTTGATTCAGGAGACGCTGGCCCTGGTTCTCAGGATGTGGACTCTTTAAATGTGTCTGAGAATGTTACAGAAGGCGAGAATGCTTCGAGCACTGATTTTGAAGAGGAAAGTGTTGAAGAAGAGGAGGATATAAATCAAAATAGTAGTACGGTTGAAGAAGATACGGGTAGTGAGGCTGGTGTTGGTTTGGAGTCGGGTCAAGAAGGTGTTGATTCAGTTGAGAGTTCTGTTGATTTGGGTAATTTGACTACTACTTTTGTTGATGTTGGGCAGGGCGATGCTATTGTTTCTTACCGGGACCACGAGGTTTTAGTGTATGATACGGGTGATAGGTTTGAATCTAGTCATGGAGAACTAATAGATTATCTAGAGACACAAGATTTTGATACGATAGATGCTTTGGTTGTTAGTCATGCTCATGCGGATCATGCTGGTGGTTGTGAGGCTGTTTTTGAAAGTTTTGAGGTGGAGCTGTTTGTTCATCCTGGCCAGGAGTATGATACGCAGACGTGGGAGAGGTGTTTAACTGCTGCTGAGGAAGGGGCTGGGGAGATTTGGACTGGTGAGGATTTAGAGCTGGGCGAGAATCTTGACTTTATTTCTGGTGTTGATTCTGAGCTTGTACACATTGACCATGAGGCGGATGGTATGCATAGTGGTGATGTGGCTTTGAGGCATGAGTACAGGGATTTTTCGTTTTTGAAGACCGGTGATCTTGAGAGGGATGTTGAGGAAGAGCTCTTGGCCGGAGATCTTGTTTTGGATTCGACTGTTTTTTCGTTGGGGCATCATGGTTCTAGGACTTCGAATACTGAGGGTTTTGTTGAGGCTGTGGATCCTGAAGTGGCTGTGGCTGGTGTCGGGGATGGTAATCAGTATGGGCATCCGCATCAGGAAGTAGTGGATCGGATGCAGAATCAGGGTGTGGATTTGTTTAGGTCTGATGTTCATGGCAGTGTTTCTATTGAGAGCGATGGTGAGGGGTATATTGTTGAGACAACGGAAGGGGTTGAGCCTTATACGTCTTCTGAGAGCGAAGGCAGTGAAGCCTCAAGCGGTGAGGAAGAAGATGGAAGTGTTTCTGAAGGTGTAAGTGTAAGTGCTGTGGCGGTTGATTCTAGTCCTTGTCAGTACACGGATGTCAGTGTAGAAATCGATGTGAGGGATGAAAGCGGCGATGGTGTTGAGGGTGTTGAGACTGTTTCTTCTTGGTTTTACAGTTCTACGACTTCTTCAGAAGAAGGAATTACGGATGAGAGTGGGGAGAGCGTTCATACCAGGAATATTGGTCCGGCGTCTACAAGCCATGAAGTGGACGTAGTTGTTGAGGCAGAAGGTTTTGAAGAAACTGGGTCGACCAGTTTCACACCTCAAAGCTGCTAAAAAAAAGGTTTTCAAGTAGATGAAAGGTCTTCGTTAAATTCTTCTTCTATTACTTCGGCTATGTAGTCGGCGAGTTTTATGGCGTCTTCTTTTTCCCGCATTACTATGCAGAAGACTTTCTGTGAACGGTTTTTCTCCCATTCCCATATTTCTTCTCTGTCGGAGTGGTATCTGGCGCTATCAGGTGTTTGGGCTTCTTCGTCTAGTTCTCGTGCTTTTTCGAAGATTTTGGATGCGCCTTCTTCTGAGATCCTTCTTTTTTCTCTGTTGTCTATGTAGATGCCGTCAACGTCTACTAGGTATTTCCATTTTCTACCGTTTTTCCTTTTTCCTGCGTATACGTGCGGTAGATCTTTTTCGTCTGCTTTTTTGTCTTCGATAGCCCAGTGAATGTTTTTCTTGGTTGTCATTGTCTTTGTTGTCTTGCTTCTTGTACTTGTTCTGCGATTTTGATGGTGTTTTCTGCTTTTTCTTTTTTGTTTTTGATGTTTGATTTGTGGATGCTGATTCTGTCTTTTGGGAATTCTGTTTTTTCTTGGATCTCATCGATGGTGTTGATTTCTAGATCTCCATCGGTTTCTTGGTAGCGCTGCTTCAGTTTTTCTTGGTTGTCTTCGATGTAGGTCCGTGTGTGGTCTGCTTTGAGGACTTGTAGTTCTTTTTGGCCTAGGAAGGTTTCTTCTAGCGCTGTGTCTATGTCGTTGATTGTCTCTGGCTGGTTAATGGTGTTGAGTGTTTTTTCTGCCTTTGTTTTTTTGTCCTGGATTATTTTGCGGTAGTTGGATAGGTTGGAGGAGTTTATCCCTGTTTCTTCTTCTATTGTGGAGGGTGATTTGTTTCTGTAGGTTTTGATCGCTACTTTGCTATCCTGGTTGGATAGAAAGCTTTTTTCTTTGATTTGTTCTGCTTTTTGGTCTTCTTCGTTGTCTAGTAGTGTCATTGTGTTTTGGTTCACGTTTTTTGAGGTGTTGTTGTGTTGTTTTGGTTTAAGATTTTTGATGTGTCAGGTTGAAAGTCTTTCTCTTTTTGTTGCGTGGTTTCTTCTTCTGCTTGGCTGGATGTTTTTTCTGTTTCTTCTTGTTCGCTGCTGTCTGTGTAGGTGTTTTGTTCTATCAGGTTTTTAGCTTGTGCGCAGGCCATTCCTACCGTGTTCACTGTGTCTTTTTTCTTTAGATCTCCGTTGAGTGTGAGGTAGTGTACGTGGTAGTACTTTCCGTGTTCGCCTTCTCTTTCTATGATTGCTATTCTTTGGATGTGGTTTCTGCTGTTTTGTACGTTGGTGAAGGCGATCAGTTCGTTTTCTGTGCCTTTTTGTGTTTTGAATACTTCGTGGTTGATGTCTAGGTGTATGTTTGGGATGTATTTGCGGTTGTTTGCTAGTTTTGTGGTTCTGTGGATTGTGGTTTTGATCATTTGTGTGGTTTCACCTTTGGTTAGAGCATTTTTGCTTGTTGTTTGTAGTGTTTTCTGCAAAGTCTTTCTTTGTGTACGGGTTTTGAGCATTTGTCGTGTAGGCATTCGGTTTCTTCTTGTTCGTTGCTGTCTGTGAAGTTGTTGAGGCGTTTGGAGCCTCTGCTGTCCAGAGTTTTGTTCATTGTTGGTCTCCGAAGGTTTCTACGATGTCTTTCCAGTTTTTGTAGTCGTGAGCTGAGATGTCGTTCATCATTTGTTCTGCTTCTCCTGGTATGTGGCTGGCGGCTACTACTTCTTTTCCTACTCCTATTTGATTGCCGTTGTAGCTTAGTATTACTACGTGGACTTCTTGGTCGTAGTCTTGAAGCTTGGTTTCCTCAGTGTAGAGAGCGGCTGCGTTTTCTCCGTGGATCAGGAATAGGCCGTCATCTGTGTCCAGGTATTCTACTTTTTCTAAAGGTTTCCAGTTGTTTTCTGAGCTCATTGTAGATCCCTCTTGTTTGTTTCTTTTTGGAGTTCTTCGTACAT
>LKMJ01002034.1_pt1 | contig 18392 bp, 20 predicted proteins | sample 643391 | NCBI WGS metagenome assembly LKMJ01 (sample SAMN04112250, study PRJNA286221) | soda lake metagenome | biome: soda lake; feature: Kulunda Steppe; material: water; isolation source: sample PL-Br10 brine of Picturesque Lake | place: Russia: Kulunda steppe | collected 2010-07 | reverse complement strand
CCCACGCTCGGATCGATCGTCGTGAAGGGATAGGCTCCCTCGGGCACGTCGTTCATCGTCGCCGCGTTGAAAAACGTCGACTTGCCCACGGAGGGCTTGCCGACCAGTCCGATCCGGTAACTCATTACAACAGGTCCGGCGGCCCCGGTAAAACGCGTTTCCCTCTGTCCGCCCAGTGGTACGGGGTGACGTGCCGCCCGAACGAGTGCCCCGCCAGCGTTGGTCAGTTCCACGGAACGCGAGCGATGTCGCCGCTACAACAGGCCGTCCTCTCTGGCGAGCAACACGCCGTTGATCGTCGCGTCGTTGGTCGGGTTCTCCCGAACACGCTCGACCGCTTCGTCGACCGGAACGGTCCGGACGTCGAGGAACTCGTTGTCGTCGAGTTCCTGTTCGACCGGCGTCAGTCCCTCGGCGAAAACAATGCCACGTTCGTGGCGGAGGAGCCCTGTCGCTACCTGATAGGTCTGCAACAGCGAGGTTCCCGATGGCTCGAAGCCGGTCTCCTCGCGGAGTTCGCGTGCACCCGCCGTGGTGTAGGACTCGCCGTCCTCGACGATCCCCGCAGGCAGTTCGAGCTGGTGCTCGTGGATCGTCGGTCGGTACTGCTCGACACAGACCAGCTGGTCGTCCGCGACGGCGACGATGACGACCGCGGGCGGAAGCTCGGCCCAGTAGTAGCGTTTGGTGGTTCCGTTGGGCTGCTCGACGAGGTCGTAGCCGCCCTCGTACCAGCCGGTCTCGTACTCGGTGACCGATTCGAGCACCGTCCAGTCGTCTCCTGTCCCCGCCCCCTCCCGTTCGGAGTTGTCCATACGGGGTCGATAGACTCGTGACTCACAGAGCTATCGGTTTCGACAGGAACACCGCCCGCGGCTCACTCGGGGTAGCGACGGACCGAAAACCGCTCGTAGCCCCCGTAGGCGACGTCGAGCGAACCCATCCACCAGTTCCAGCGCTCGGCAGGCGGCCCGTCCGGAGCGTCGGCAAGATGGTCGATGATCTCTTCGACGGTCAGTTTCGCCCCCGTATCCGATTCGTACTTGCTGGCGTCTTTCAGGTCGACAGCCTGTCGGGCAACGACGCGCTGTTCGCCGGGCTTGCCGCCGAACTCGTCGTCCAGTCGCTGTCCGAGTCGAACTGGATCCAGTGTCACACCCGCACTACGGTCTCCGGACAATTGAGTTCGGTGGTCACCCGAGGATCTCCCGATAGATCGTCCCGAACGCCTGCCGCCGGAGCGTCGCGACCGCGGCCCGCTCCTCGCTCTGGAACGTCGCCGCGGCCGCCCGACCGTCGGTACCGACGTGCCAGACGACGTTGTCGACGTGCTCGCTCCCCCGCACCTCGACCTCGCCGTCGAAGCCATCGCGCCACGTCTCGAACTCCTCTACGGTCCCGACCCGGACCGAAAGCAGCGAGGCAAACAGCGCGTCCCGCGCAGTCTCGATGACGTCGCCGGTCACACGTTCGTCGTACTCGTCGGCGTCGAAGGCCATCGCCTTCGCCGTCTCCTTGACGACGGTCTGTGCGGCCGGTCCCAGCGACTCGTAGATCTCTACGGCCTCGGCTTCGTCGTCCGGAGAGAATAGTCCCGTCGTGTGCATATCCCAAAATGCGTCGCTTGCCAGTTACCGATTGCGACTTCGGAGCTCACTCCTCGTCGATCGCTTCCGTATCGTCGACCTCTCCCGATCCGGGTTCCTCGAGCATCTCCTCGGTCATCTCGCGCGCCTCGACGAGAACCTCCCGCGTCTCGTCGGTGAGGTCGCCGCGACCGCGGCCTGCGGTCTGTCGAGCCATCTCCTCCTCGAACGTGGCTCCCTGGTGGCCACCGTGACCGTGATCGTGGCTATGCCCATCGCTCGTGTCCTCGAATAGCTGTGGAAACTCCGTCTCGGGGACGTGTTCGACGACCGCGTCGGCCAGTTCGTTCGGCGTCGAGTCCCCCCAGTCGGGGGCATGTTCGTCGAGCCACTCCTCGTGTCCCTCACGACCCATGATCGCCGTGATCGCGAGATGGTTGGCGAGGTGTTCCCCGTCGGCCTGCGGAGCCTCGCACACCGGACAGGCGTATCCCATGGGTGTGCATTGGCGGGTCAGGTGGAAAAGACTAGCGCGTCCGGTTGCGGGATGGAGCTCACGTTGGCGGGCGTCAGTCGTTCGTCTGTCCGGTGCGGTCCTTGCGCGACAGGACCATGATGATCGCGTCCTCGCCGTCGTCATAGTATCGTGGGATGCGCCGCAGCGGCTGAAACCCGAACCTGCTGTAAAGCCGACGTGCGCCCTCATTGCTCTCCCGAACTTCGAGCTTTACCGAGCGAACCGACTGCTCGTACAGCGCGTCCAGTCCGCGTCGAAGCAGTGCCGTCCCGACCCCCTTTCCCCGGTACTTGGGATGGACTGCCAGGTCCTTGATGTGCCCCAGCGGCTGGCCGTGATTCGGCACGAGATCCGCAACGACGAAACCGATGACGGCTGCCGTGTCGATGGTCTCGCCGGTCTCCTCGTCATCGACGGCGACGAGAAAGCCCGGCTCGGAGAGCTGTCGCTCGAACGCCTCGAACGGCCACGGGCTCCCAAATGAGGTCTTCTCGATGCGGTAAACGGCGAGCAGATCCGCACGCTCGGCCTGTCGTATTCGGACATCGGACGGCACGTCCCTCGATGTGACGGTCACTACCTCGGCTACGCGCCTCGGGTCGTTAAGCTCTATCCTTGCAGAGCGCTCGGACGGCTGGCCATCAGTGATTTGACAATCAACAGACACGCCGCTCGTGCGTCGACAGCAAAAAAATCTGTTCCGAATATCGATTCAGTCGTCCGCGGGAGCGGGACTGTCGCCGCCTTCGGCTTGCTGTTTCGTCCACGGGAGCTTGCCGCCCAGCGAGAGCATGTCGCGCTCGCGCCGGGAGGCTTTGAGCTGTGCGGTCGCTTCCCAGTCGTCGTTGACGCGGACGGTGAACTCCTCCTGTCCGCTCTCGACGCCCTCGCGGACGTCGTCGACGATCTCGATGTCGTCGCCCTGGTTGATCTTCTCGTAGGTGTCTTCGTCGATGATCAGCGGAACGAGCCCGAAGTTAAACAGGTTCGCGCGGTGGATCCGGGCGAAGCTCTGGGCGAGCACGCCCTCGATGCCCAGATACATCGGGCACATGGCGGCGTGTTCACGCGAGGAGCCCTGCCCGTAGTTCTCGCCGGCGACGAGGAAGCCGCCGTCGGCGTCGGCCGCTCGCTGTGCGAAGGTATCGTCGACACGCGAGAGGGTGAACTCCGAGAGCTTGTCGATGTTCGACCGGTACATCAGGATGTCCTGCGTTGCAGGAATGATGTGGTCGGTCGTGATGTTGTCGTCCATCTTCAACAGCGCCTCGCCGGTGAGCTCGCTGTCGAGCTGGTCTTTCAGCGGCACGTCGCCGATGTTGGGGCCCTTGATGAGCTCGTCGTCGACCGCCTCGTCGGGTGCGATGAGGTCGGTCTTGGAGCCGTCGTAAGTGTCGGGGAGCTCGATGCCGGGCGCTTCGAGGTCGTCGAGCTCGTCCGCGAGGTCGCGCGGATCGACGATCTCGCCTTTGAGCGCCGCGGCGGCGGCGACTTCGGGCGAGCAGAGGTAGACGTTGTCGTCCTCGATACCCGAGCGCCCCTCGAAGTTCCGGTTGAACGTTCGCAGCGAGACCGAATCGCTGGCAGGAACGTGGCCGATCCCGATACAGGCACCACAGGTCGACTCGGAGAAGTTGACACCGGCTGCCATCATCTCGGCGACCCAGCCCTGTCGGGCGAGCATCTCGGAGGCCTGCTTGGAGCCGGGCGCGACGATCGTCTCGGTCTCCATGGAGACCTCGCGGCCCTCCAGCATCTTCGCGACGGGGAGGATGTCCTCGTAGCCCCCGTTCGTACAGGAGCCAACGATGACCTGTTCGACGTCCTCGCCGGCGGCCTCGCTGACCGGCACGACGTTGTCGGGCATCGAGGGCTGAGCGATGAGCGGTTCCAGATCCGAGAGATCGACGACGATTTCGTCGTGGTACTCGGCGTCCTCGTCGGGCTGTAGCTCGACGTACTCCTCGCCGCGGCCGACGCGTTCGAGGTAATCTTTCGTCTGCTCGTCGGTCGGGAAGATCGAGGAGGTCGCACCGAGCTCCGTACCCATGTTGGTGATCGTCATGCGCTCGGGGGCGGTGAGCGTCTCGACGCCCGGACCGGTGTATTCGAGGATCTTGCCGACGCCGCCCTTGACGCTCAGTCGGCGGAGCAACTCGAGGATGACGTCTTTCGCGGTCGCCCACTCGGGAAGTTCCCCTTCGAGGCGGACGCTGACGACGTCCGGCATCTCGATGTAGTACGGCGCGCCGCCCATCGCGACGGTGACGTCGATCCCACCCGCACCGATGGCGAGCTCACCGAGCCCACCGGGCGTCGGGGTGTGAGAGTCCGAGCCCAGCATCGTCTTGCCGGGCGCGGCGAAGTTCTCGCGGTGGACGTTGTGGCAGATACCGTTGCCGGGGCGGGAGAAGTGTGCCCCAAAGGTGCCGGCCGCAGAGCGCAGGAAGCGGTGGTCGTCCGTGTTCTTGAAGTCAAATTGATATGTCTGGTGGTCACAGTACTGGGCGGCGATCTCGGTCTGGACTTCCTCCAGACCCATCGCCTCGAACTGCAGCCAGACCATCGTACCCGTCGTGTCCTGCGTGAGAACCTGATCGATCTCGATACCGATCTCCTCGCCGGGCGTCAGCTCGCCCTCAACGAGGTGATCATCGAGGATCTTCTCTGTCAGTGTTTTTCCCATAGCGCGCGGATATCGTCTTTCCTCGAATATAAAACCCGCGAGTCCCTCCTGTTCAACCGTTCAGGATTCGGGATGGGGCACGGATGTTGTTGTGACATCCGGTCAGAAGTTGGTAGCAGAGGTCCCCAGCGAATCCGTCCGTTAGGGAGTCTATTTTTGAGGATAGAGCCGCTGTACACGGTATGGCTAGCCGGGTGTCACAGGTTGCACAACCGAGCCAGACAGCCATGCACTGGCTCGTCCTTGCGACGGCGTACATTCTGCTGGTGCTGTTTCTGGTCGGCGTATTCGATGTGCTGATCGGCCTGTACGAGCTGTTTGCGACGGGACAGTTCACCGAGCCAGTCGCTCTGGTCCGACTGCTGGATACCGTGTTGCTGTTGCTGATCATCGTCGAGGTTCACCGGACGCTGCTGGCGTACGTCCGGGACGACCCGGTCGTTCGAACGGTCATCGGCGCGGCGATCATCGCCGTCACACGGGAGATAATCAGTTTCCGGCTCGACGACTTCGCGACCACCGACGACGCGCTCGTCGCCGCCGCCGCGTTCGCCCTGCTGCTACTCGTGCTCGTAATCGCGTACTATATCGTGTACGCCCGGATCGAGTAGCGGCTTCCGACAACCTAAAGCGCACGGCACCGGACCTGTTCCGTATGAAGTTCCACGACGCGGCGAACTTCCTCTACGATCTGCGTCGGTTCGGTCCACGCCCCGGGATCGAATCGACCGCCGATCTGCTCGCCGCACTGGACGACCCACACGCCGACCTCGACTGCGTACAGATCGCCGGCTCGAACGGCAAGGGGAGCACGGCCCGGATGACCGAGTCGATCCTGCGGGAGGCCGGACTAACAGTCGGACTCTTCACCTCGCCACATCTCGACGACCTCCGCGAACGGATCCGCGTGGACGGACGGAAGATCCCCAAGCGCGCGGTCTGTGAGTTCGTCGAGGGCGTCGAGGGGCACGTCCGCGACCGTGGTGCGGAAGGCATCTCCCCGACCTTCTTCGAGGCGACGACCGCGATGGCGCTCTGGCAGTTCGCCCGTGAAGAGGTCGACGTCGTCGTGCTGGAAGTCGGCATCGGCGGGAAGAAAGACGCCACCAGCGTCGTCGATCCGATCGCCAGCGCCGTCACCTCGGTCACGCTCGAACACACCGGCGTCCTCGGCGACACGATCGAGGAGATCGCCAGCGACAAGGCCCACGTCGCACCCGCAGACCGCCCGCTGGTCACGGGCGTCGACAATGACGCACTCGACGCCGTTCGCTCGGTCGCCGGTGACGTCGTCACGGTCGGCCTGGGTAGAGATGTCGTGCCAACCTATGAGGGCCGGACGAATCACACCGAGGCCGCCATCGGAATCGAGGGCCTGGACTGGTCGGTCGACACGCGGATCCCGACGCTTGGTACACACCAGGCCGAGAACGCGGCCATCGCCGCGATGCTCGCCCGGCAGGTCGCCGACGATCGGGGCGAGGAGTTCGCCGAGGCCACGATCGAGACCGGGCTCCGACGCTCGCACTGGCCCGGCCGGTTCGAGGTCGTGGATCAGGAGCCCCTGACTGTGCTGGACGGCGCGCACAACCCCGGAGCCTGCGAGCGGATCGCCGAGGTTCTCGGGGAGTTCGAGTACGAGGACCTCCATCTCGTCTTCGGCGCGATGCACGACAAGGACCATCGGGCGATGGCCGACGCCCTCCCGACCGCCGACCGAGTCGTGGCGTGCCAGCCCGATCTCGACAGAGCGGAAGACGAGGCCGTGCTCGCGCGGGTGTTCGAGGCCAGCGGGGCGGACGAGGTAGTCACGAACAACTCCGTCGAGGGCGCGCTTTCCCGTGCGCTGCGCGAGGCCAACGCCGAGGACTGCGTGCTGGTTACCGGTTCGCTCTTTACCGTCGCGGAAGCGCGGACGCGCTGGACGCGCCTGCAGATACCCAAGCGGGTCGAGGAGATCGAGGACGCGCGGGACGTGCTCACGGAGGCCCACGTCAGCGATCCTGGCGTCTGGCGGATGCGCGGCAAGGGCGTCCACCGCGTGCTCAAAACGCGCGTCCAGAAGCGACAGGCCCAGTACCTCAAAGAGGAGCTACTCAGCCTCGGCGGCGAGTGTGCACTCTCCGGGCTGAACGATCAGGACGACGTGGTCATCGACGTCGTGATGATGGCGACGATGGCGCAGTTCAACCGCCTTGTCGACAAGCTAGACGGCCAGCCCTACGGCCTTTCGGTCGTCGGCGAGGAGATCCGCGAGGCGCTGGGAATACGGACCGAGAATCCCGACACCGGCTACCCGTGGGACGATGGGACCGCCGTGATGGGCATCCTCAACATCACGCCGGATAGCTTCCACGATGGCGGCGAGTACAACGCCGTCTCCGAGGCCCGCGAGCGCGCCGAGCGGATGGTCGAACACGGCGCGACGATCCTCGACGTGGGCGGCGAGAGCACCCGTCCCGGAGCCGAACCCGTCAGCGTCGAGGAGGAGATCGACCGCGTCGTCCCGGTGATCGAGGCGATCGCCGACCTCGACGTTCTAATCTCCGTGGATACGCGAAAAGCCGAGGTCGCCCGGGCCGCCGTCGAGGCCGGTGCCGACATCATCAACGACGTGTCGGGACTCGAAGACCCGGAGATGCGCTTTGTCGCCGCCGAGCACGACGCCGCGCTGGTCGTCATGCACAGCGTCGACGCACCCGTCGACCCCGACAACGAGATCGAGTACGACGACGTCGTCGAGGACGTGATCGACCAGCTCGCCGAACGCGTCCTGCTCGCCGAGAAAGCGGGACTCGACCGCGAGCAGATCGTCGTTGACCCCGGTCTGGGTTTCGGCAAGAGTTCCGCCGAGAGCTTCGAGCTACTCGATCGGTGTGACGAACTCGCCGCGCTGGGCTGTCCGATTATGATCGGCCACTCGCACAAATCGATGTTCGCGCTCTCGGGCCAGGACGCCGACGAGCGCCTGCCGTCGACGATCGCCGGGACGACCCTCGCGGCCGAGCGCGGGGCCGACATCGTGCGGGTTCACGACGTCGCCGAGAACGTCGCTGCAGTCCGGGTAGCGAAGACGGCGGATCGGCGTCACGGTGACGAGTAGATTAAATCTTGTCCCACAAACGACCAATAAACATCTCGAAGTCGTACGAGGGACAGCATTATATTCGAGGACGAGATAGCATGACGTATGAGCACGACCGATACACCGGGTGATACAGAGGAGATCCGCGAGATCTTCGACCGTCACGACGATCCGGTGCTCACGACGAGCGAAGTCGGCGATGCCCTCGGCGTCTCCCGGCGTACGTCGTTGCGAAAACTCACTGCGCTCGAAGACGCCGGCGTCCTGACTCGAAAGGAGGTTGGTGCACGTGGTGCCGTGTGGTGGCTCGCTGACGACGGAGAGCCGGAGTATATGAAAGGATTCGGGGCCGCCGATGGAACCGACTTCCGCGATGCCGTCTCCACAGTTCGCGAGGAGTTCGACGAGGAGTTCGACGAACGCCAGAATGATCTGTTTTGATACGAGCTTTCTCGTCGACTACCGCCATGGCGAGGAGTATACCGCGACCTTCCTGAACGATCGAGCTGGGCCGGGAACCACGTTCGCAGTTCCGACGCCAGTCGAGTACGAACTGCTCTCGGGGGCCGCCATCAGTCAGCACGAGTCAGTTGCGGACGTCCGTGACTCGCTTGACTGGGCAGCGACGGTCCCGTTCGATCGTGACAGCGCGGTCGAAGCAGCAAGTATCAGGGCAACGCTCCGGGCGCGTGGAACGCCGATCGGCGCGCTCGATACTGCAATCGCCGGAACCGTTCGGTCCCGCTCAGCAACGCTCGTGACCAGCGACACACACTTCGAGTCTGTACCGGAGTTAGCAACAGTCGATCCGAGGGAACGCTGACGGGAGTCGTCCATTACTACAAATTTCGAAGCAATACACTACAGACTTCGAAGTATTGGCATAAAACGTCTGAACTGTCCTATAGAACGCCGTACTGCTTGCGAACCTCTCGATACAGATCAAGATACTGCTCCAGTACGGCTCCCCGGTCGAAGCCCGCGAACTCTTCGTCGATCGTCTTCGATTCCATCCCGCCCGCCTCGCGAATGGCGTCGGCGAGTTCGCTCTCCGAGGTGGTCCGAAACCCGCGGTCGAGCCCCTCGACGAGTTCGTGAGCGCTCGAATCGACGTGATACTCGACAATGCCGACACAGCCACAGGCCAGTCCCCACAGCAGTTCGGTCGCGAACTGACACTGTCGAGCGGTCTGGACGAAAACGTGTGCGCTCCGGTAGATTGCGACCCGCTCCTCGCGGGAGAGCGCCCCGGCGAAGGTGATCCGGTCGTCGATCCGCAGGTCGCGGGCCTGCTGTTCGTACTCGTCGCGTCGGGGGCCGTCGCCGATCACCGTCGCCGACCAGTCGAACTCCCGCAACTCGGCGAGGGCGAGCAGGAGGCTTTCGAGGTTCGCGCCCTCGTCGAGGTCCCGTGCGTAGACGATGTGGCGTTCGTCGGCAGGCTCCGTTTCGCGGATCAGATCGAAGTCGACGCTGTTGGGGACGACGCCCGTCCGGTCGGCCTCTGCACCCTGTTCACGCAGGCGGGTCCGGACGAGCCGCGAGGGCGTGACGATTCGGTCGGGGGCCGACAGCCCGCGCCGGGAGAGAAAGCCGTCGCCGACCGTCGGAGCGTACCAGTCGGAGAGCAACGGGACGCGGGCAAGCGTCGCACCGACGCTTGCGGCGGCGACCGCGGGTGGATACGTCGCTCCGGCATGCACTACGTCGGGGTCACAGCCGTTGATCGCGAGCGGGAGCCCCAGCAGGAAGCCACGGGTCGAGTCGGCAGACCTGACAACTCCGTGATACGTGATCCCCTCGCGCTCGAAGGTATCGATCTTCTTCTCCCACCACTGCGCGCAGAAAACGTGAACGTCGTGACCTCGCTCGACCAGTGCCCCTGCAATCCGGTCGAGTCTGCGCTGTGGCGCTGCGTCGCGCTGGTGGACCGTCTCCAACGTGACCATCGCGACGCGCATACTCGGGTCGGAGGCAGTCCCTCGTTAAAAATCCCGCCGATTTTGTGTAGCCCCCGTCGAGACGTTTACACGGGTTCGCGCGAATCCATCCGTATGGACGCGGAGTTGCGCGCCGGGATCGCGATCTACAACGCGGGGGAGTACCACGCCGCCCACGACGCGTGGGAGGAGCGCTGGCTCGAACTGGAGGACGGCACCGACGACGAGCGGTTCCTGCACGGGCTGATCCAGTTCACTGCCGCAATCTATCACGCGCGCAATCGAAACTGGGAGGGTGCAACGGGGCTGGCGGAGAGTGCGCTCAGGTATCTCGATGGACTACCCGATCCCTATCGTGACGTCCGTCTCGACGGTGTCCGTACGTATCTCGACATGCTTGCCGGTGATCCCGAGGTGATCGAACGACGTGATCCCCCGGAACTTACGTGGGACGGTACTGCGCTCGGTCTTGCGGAACTCGATGTCGACGCGACGTTCGTCGCGGCGTCCGTGCTGGCCGAGGAAGAGGACCGCTGGGACGAGGCGATGGTGGACGACGCCGTGAGCTACGCACGCGAAGAACTCGACGCGGCGGAGACGACGTTCCTCACGCTCGTGCTCGATTTCGTCGGCGACCGCGAGAACAGAGGGATCATCTATCAACGGCTTGTCGAGCACGTCGAACGGCGGAGACACCGCGAGAAGGACGTCGACGGGCTGTTCGAGTAGCTACTCGACTCGCTGTTTCCCGTCGAACTCGGCGGAGTTGTCGCGTGGTTCGTAGCCGAGCGCTTCCTTCGCGCGTTCGATGGAGTAGTACTTCCGGTCGTTGTCCGAAATCCCGTAGACGATCTCGAAGTCGTAGTCCGCTTTGAGACAGCGGTCGGCCAGATGTGCACAATCGCGGTGGGAGAGCCACATCGCCTGCCCGCGCTCGTAGTCGATCGGCGGATGGTTCTTGGTGAGGTTGCCGATCCGCAGACAGACGACATCGAGATCGTGATGGTCGTGGTAGTATCGACAGAGTGACTCGCCTGCAACCTTGCTGACGCCGTAGAAGTTCCCGGGGCGGGGGAGCTCGGTACCATCGAGCCGGAACTCGTCGTGTGTGCGGTACATTTCGGGTGTGCGCTCGTCGGTCTCGAACGCGCCGACAGCGTGGTTCGAGGACGCGAAGGCGAACTTCTCGACGCCTGCGTCGACGGCCGCCTGGAGGACGATTTTCGTTCCGTCGATGTTGTTCTTCAACACGCTGTTCCACGGGGCTTCGGGTCGCGGATCACCAGCGAGGTGAATGACCGCACCGATTCCGTCCATCGCTTCGCGCATCGCATCTTCGTCAGTGATATCCGCGACGACGAACTCGCCAGGGAGCTCTCTCTCGGCGGGACTGCGAGCGAGCAGTCGCCACTCGTACTCGTCGCCGATGCCGTCGAGGATCGCGGTACCGACCCGTCCCGTCGCGCCGGTGAGTAGTACGGGGTCGTCCATTCGTTTGACCAGTGGCATAGCCCAGTAAAGTACCATGCGGTTTCTACCGACGAACCAGTCGTTCGCCTCACGGCTTCTGAGCCGTGGTTTCGGGATCCTTTAGTCCACGCCGCCGTGAGTGGTCGTATGGAGCCAACCGTCGGGGAGCGCGCGTGTTTCGAGGCTGGAATCAAGTTCGGCGCGCTGTATCACCAGTTCGCCGGGACGCCGGTAAGTCCCGACAGCGCGGCCAGCCTCGAACGCGCGATGGAGGAATCGATCGAGAACCAGCCTCACGCCGCGACTGTGACGGTCGACATCCTCGAAGAGGAACTGAACGCGGCGATTGACCATGGCTACACCGAGTTGACTGGCGAGTTCATGGAGGTCGAAATCGTCATCGAGTACGAGGACAGCGAGGTCGTCACAAGCATGGCGATGGAGGACGGGTATCCGCTGATGCGCGTCGACGATATTCGCCGCGGAGAGTGAGCGAGCCGCGTCGACGATATTCGCCGCGGAGAGTGAGCGAGCCGCGTCGACGATATTCGTCGCGGAGAGTGAGCGAGCCGCGTCGACGATATTCGTCGCGGAGAGTGAGCGAACCCTCACAGCGAGTCGCAATGATCTCCGACAGCGTATTTTAGGCTGGATCTGTAAGGTTTCCCTATGAGTCTCTCTGCGGTCAGTTCCGTCGGCGATGCGATCGATCTCACACGGGAGTTCATGACCCCGTTTTCGCCCGGTCGAATCCTCAAACTCTCGGTCGTCGTCTTCCTGCTCAGCGGCGGCGGGATCAGCCTCTCGGCGAACGTCCCACCCGTCCCCCCGACGCTCGACCCGACCTACAGCGGGCCGACCGCAGAGGATGCCACGGTTGAGGAACTGTTCGCCGAAGCGGAGATTACGGACTCTGGTCTCGGTGCGATCCCCGAAGAGCTGTTGCTGGCGCTGCTCATCGCAGCCGCGGTTCTCGGACTGCTTGCCCTCGCGTTCGCTGCCGTCGCGTCGATCGCCGAGTTCGTCTTCGTCGAGTCGCTGCGGAGTGGCGACGTCACGATCAGGAAGTACACCGCACGACGCTGGAAACAGGGCCTTTCCCTGCTCGCGTTCCGGATCGCGCTTGGGCTGCTCTCGACGGCGTTTGTCGTCCTGACAGCGCTGCTCGCGCTGGAACTCGGTGTCGCAGACTCGCTCGTCCGCGCGCTCGGGTACGCCGGGACTGCCGGTGCGCTCGTCATTCTTACAGCGACGGTGATCAGCAGCCTGACGACTTACTTCGTCGTCCCGACGATGATCCGGGAAGATCGGGGAGTTCTCTCGGGATGGAAACGGGTCTGGGCGGCGGTACGGGCCCAGCCCGTCGAGTTCGTGGTCTTCGTGATCGTGCAGTACGTGCTTGGGCTGGTCCTCGCCGCCGTGGTTGCGACTGTCCTCGTCTTCGCTGGCGGGCTGATCGCCCTCGCGCTCGCCGTCCTGTTCGGAACGATCATCGTCGTGGGAGGGCTCGGGGTTACTTCGGGAGCGGGACTGGCGCTAGTCGTCTCCGCCGTGGTGATCGGCCTGACACTGCTGGCGGTCATCGCCGCAGTCCTGCAGGTTCCAGTCCAGAGCTATCTGCGATACTACGCCTTGCTCGTGCTCGGTGACGTCGATGACCGACTGGATCTGGTACCCGAGCAGCGCGAGCGTGCCCGCGAGAGCCAGCTTGGGCTCGGCACGTGACGGACCGGTTCGTAACTCAGCTGTCGACGAGATCCGACGAGTGACGACCCAAACTGACTGATTTCACTTTCACTTTCGGGCAACTTTTTAACAGCGGTCGGGTTGAAGTAGTGATATGAGCCAGTCAACGCTCGACAACGACGAACTGTTCGGCGAAGCGGCCTCGGAGATGCGCGACGACGTCGAGGCATCGCTTGCGGACGCGCGTGCAGAACTCCCCGACAGCGAGTCGGTCTGGGAGGCGCAGGGCGACAACGTGCTCGGGGTGCTCAACGGGTTGCGCTCGGCCCTCGACGTCGGTGCGGCGGCCGACCACCTCCGCGACGCCAAAAAGTGGTTCACGATGGGCCAGCGCGCCGACGCGTTCGACGACGCCGAAGATCTCGAAGAGTCGATCGAGGAGGTCGAGGAGCTGATCGAGACGATCGAGGACGCCAGCGAGCAGGTCGGCGATCTCACCGCGACGATTCCGGACCTCAAAAGTACGCTCGAAGATGCCGCAAGCGACGACGACGCGGACGAAGAAGACGAGGAGTAAGTCCCTGTCGACTCACCGACCGGCAAAACAGTCGAGCAGCGACCGCCGAACCGCTACTTGTCTTTCGGTCGATCCACGTCCCGAGTTACCACCGCATCCAGCAAGTCCGCGAGCGCGGCCGCCGCGAGATCTAGTAGCTCTTCACCCCGCTCGGCGTCACCCTCGGTGGGATCGCCGACGACGCCGTTCTCGGTGAACTCCGCGGAGTCGTAGGCGAGGTTGACGCCGCCGTGCCACTCGCCCCAGCCGTCGCTGGCTCCCTCGCGTGCGTCCTCGATTCGCTCCTCGTCGACGTGCTCCGGGCTAACGTGACGGAGGAGTGCAGTTTCGAGCGGGCCGCCGTGACCCATCTCAGAACTGTGCTCGCCGACGGCCTCGAACCACGTGAACGGGGCGGCGTAGGCGTCATCGTGGCGCGTGATCCGCCCGGCGACCTCGCGGAGCGCGTCGACGTTGCCGCCGTGTCCGTTCACGATGACGACCCGGTCCCAGCCGTGATAGGCGAGGCTTCCGACAGTCTCGCGGACGTACGAGCGAAAGGTATCCTCGCTCACCCAGAGCGTCCCGGGGAACTGGCGGTGTTCTTCGGCGACGCCAACGGGGATCGCCGGGGCGAGGACGACCTCGCCGTTGTACTCCTCCGCCCCGGCCTCAGCGACCGCCTCGGCAGTAAAGACGTCGGTACCCAGTGGCGCGTGCGGGCCGTGCTGTTCCGTACTTCCAACCGGCACGATGGCGACATCGGCGTCACTCGCAGCGGCGTCCGTCCAGGTGTGGTCGCTGAGATGCACGTCCAGTGAGTTGCGGGCGAGTTATAAAATAAGTGGGGACATGCGGCTTTGTACCGTGGCGTTGTCGAATCTACTGAGGAGAGTCCAATGACAGATACTGATACCGACACAGACGCGAACGACGACAGCAAGACCATGGGCGTCGAGTTCGGCGAATTGGACGACGAACTCGACGAAATGGAGTATCCCGTCGAGACAGAGGAGCTGCTCGACGAGTACGGTTCCGAGACGCTGGAGTTCGAAGAGGGATCTGCGACGCTCGAAGAACTGCTCGAACCGATGGGTCCCCAGTCGTTCGAGTCGAAAAACAGCGTCCGGCAGGCCGTGTTGACGATGGTCGGTGATGAGGCGATCGGTCGAAAGAACTACAGCGATCGAACACCCCCCGCCACCGGCGAGGACCGACAGCCCGAGAGTGAGCCGGGAGAGGACGGCGATGGGGGCCAGGAGTCGTTCTGATGCGTGTGCCGCCAACGAACAGTTGCGGGTAATCCACTGTTACGTGTCGAAGTTGTGGCTTACACGTGGACATATCACTCCGAACGGTTCGAAACTGTGGCCAACGGTGACCCCGCTTAATCGGGTGACGGATGAATACATACGGGAGCAATGACCGAACAAACATTCGCGGAGCGGCCATCCCTGAGTCGCTGTGCTGTGGGGGAGTTGCAGGCTGCTGCACAACGGGTGTAACAAACAGATGAACGATCAACCGACGGTGCGAACGACCGACGTAGCCGCGTCGTTTCTCGACGGCAGGGAACCGATTATCGTCTCGAACCGCCAGCCATACAGTCACGAGTACGACGGTGACGAGATTTCCGTAAACCGACCCGCAGGCGGTGTGACTGCAGTGCTCGACCCGATGATGCAGACCCTCGGTGGAACGTGGGTCGCCTGGGGGGACGGTGAGGCCGACGATGAAGTCACCGAGGAAAACGTCGTCACGGTGCCGCCGGAGGAGCCCGCCTACGACCTCCGGAGAGTCTGGCTCGACGACGAGCAGGTCGAGGGATACTACTACGGATACAGCAACCGGGCGCTGTGGCCGATCGCGCACTCGGATACGTCACGGGCGATCTACTCGGTGGACGACTGGGAGCACTACCGGTCGGTCAATGACCTGTTCGCCGAGGCGGCGATCGAAGTCTGCGACGACGACGAGCCGGTCATCTGGTTCCACGATTACCACTTCGGGCTAGCTCCAAGAGTGGTCCGCGAGCAACTGCCCGAGTCGTTTCTCATGCAGTTCTGGCATCTGCCCTGGCCGAGTTGGGACGTGTTTCGCGCATGTCCGCACGCAGAAAAGCTGCTCGACGGACTGCTCGCGAACGATATGATCGGGTTTCACACGGATCTGTACTGTCACCAGTTCCTCGAAACGGCCGATGCACTTCTCGACGCGAGAGTCGATTACGACACGGGGGCGATTCGATACCGCGGCGGCCAGACCAGTGTCCGCCGGTTCCGGCTCGGTATCGACGCCGGAGAGCAAGCCGATCTGGCCGGACGGGAGGGTGCGGCCGAGTTCTGGGGGGAGTTCACGGGAGCCCACGGCATCGACGACTCCCAGTCGGTTGCCGTCGGCGTCGACCGACTCGATTACACCAAAGGTATCGTCGAGCGGCTCACCGCGCTGGAACGGCTCTGGGAGACGACTCCGAAGTGGCGAGGGGAGCTAACGTTCGTCCAGAAAGGGACCGAAAGCAGGAGCGATATCCCTGCGTATCAGCGTTTACAGGAGCGCGTGGAGTCGAAAGTCGGGGAAGTCAACGATCGGTTCGGAACGGACGACTGGCAACCGATCATCTACACGACGGAGATGCTCGACAGGGATTCGCTCGCGGGTCTGTATCGACATGCGGACTGTTGTCTGGTAACGTCGCTTCGAGACGGCATGAATCTCGTCGCAAAGGAGTACGTCGCATCGCAGGTAGATGACGACGGTGTGCTCGTTTTGAGCGAGCTAGCCGGTGCGGTCGAGCAGATGGGCGACAGTTCGACCGTCGTTCATCCCTCGAATACCGTCGAAACCGCCGATGCAATCGAACGAGCCCTTACGATGGACGCCGACGAGCGCGAGCAACGCATGAGTACGCTTCGGTCGAAGGTTCACGAGGACGACGTCTACGCCTGGATCGCAAAACAGTTCAGAATCGCCGAGGCGGTCGAACGAGGTGCTCCCGATACGGGGTGGCAAGCCGATGTCAGATCGAACTAACACGCGCGACGCCGAACGTACCGATCGAAAACGCGGCAAATCACCGGAGACACTGGTTCCAATAATCACCGATCTCCGTGACCGAATCGCCGACAGCGAGGGCGTGATCTTTCTCACCGATTTCGACGGGACGCTCGCACCGATCGTCGATACACCGGACGATGCCGCGGCGCTTCCCGGTGTCGACGAGACGCTCCGGGCGCTTCGCGACAGCGACGGCACCGCAACCGGGGTCGTCAGCGGTCGGGCGCTCGACGATCTGTACGAGCGCGTCGGCGTCGAGGATATCGGATACGCTGGAAACCACGGCATCGAGCTCCGCTACCGCGGCGAAGACCAGATCCATCCGGACGCCAGAGAGTCAATGGATTTGATCGCCGAAGTAGCCGATACGCTCGAATCACGGCTCGACAGCGTGGATGGCTGCTTCGTCGAGAACAAGCGGGTTACGACGACGGTCCACTACCGCACGGTCGACGACGAGGAGATCCCGACCGTCAAAGAGACGGTGGGACGGACGGTCGACGAGCAGCCAGCGGGTCTGGAGATCACATCCGGGAAAGCGATTCTGGAGATTCGGCCGGACATCGACTGGAACAAGGGTGCAGCGGTTGAGTGGCTCTACGATCGTATCGTCCCCGACGACGAAGAGTGGACGACGGTGTACGTCGGCGACGACACGACCGACGAGGATGCGTTCGAGACGCTCGAAGACGGCGTCTCCGTCAAAGTCGGAGACGAAGAAACCGTTGCGGATTACCGGATCGAAGGCCCCTATCAGGCCCGCGCGCTGGCCGACTGGATCGCGGATTCGGCCCCTCGAACCGATGAGTCGCTCTGATCAGTCGTCGTCGGTCTCGGTGCGGGCCTGCCGTTTTGCCGCCCGTTCGATGAACTCCTGAGGTAGCTGGTCGATCTCGCCAGCCTGTACGCCCCAGAGGTGGGCGTAGAGTCCGTCGTTACCCAGCAGTTCCGCGTGGGCACCACGCTCGACGATCCGTCCACCTTCGAGAACGAGGATCGTCTCCGCGTCCTTGATCGTCGAGAGCCGGTGGGCGATCGAGAACGTCGTCCGATCCTCAGTGAGCCGGTCCAGGCTGCGCTGTATCAGCATCTCGGTCTCGGTGTCGACGTCGCTGGTCGCCTCGTCGAGGATCAGGATCTCGGGGTCCTTGAGGATCGCGCGGGCGATGGAGAGGCGCTGGCGCTGGCCGCCCGAGAGTTTGACGCCGCGTTCACCGACCTCGGTGTCGTAGCCGTCGGGCAGGTTATCGATGAACTCGTGGGCTTCGGCCATCTTCGCGGCCTCGACCACGTCCTCCCGGTCGACGTCGAAGGTACCGTACCGGATGTTCTCCTCGACCGTTCCGTAGAAGAGGAACGTATCCTGGCTGACGTAGCCGATGGATCTCCGGAGGCTATCGAGAGTGACGTTCCGGAGATCCTGACCGTCGATTCGAACCGCTCCTTCGTCGACGTCGTACATCCGCAAGAGGAGTTTGAGGACCGTCGATTTGCCAGCGCCAGTCGGTCCGACGAGCGCGAGCGTCTCACCACCCTCGACAGTAAAGTCGATATCATCGATGATCGTCTCCTCGTCGTAGCCGAAGGTGACGTCGTCGTACTCGACGCGTCCCGTCGAGACGGTCAGGTCGGTCGCGTTCGGGTCCTCCTCGACACGGCTTGGCTCGTCCATCAGCCCGAATATCCGTGCCGAGGACGCCCGAGCGCGCTGGTACATGTTGATGATCTGCCCGAACTGGGCCATCGGCCAGATAAAGCGCTGGGTGTAGAGGATGAAGACGACGAAGGTCCCCGTCCGGAGTTCACCTG
>LKMJ01002033.1_pt1 | contig 18396 bp, 16 predicted proteins | sample 643391 | NCBI WGS metagenome assembly LKMJ01 (sample SAMN04112250, study PRJNA286221) | soda lake metagenome | biome: soda lake; feature: Kulunda Steppe; material: water; isolation source: sample PL-Br10 brine of Picturesque Lake | place: Russia: Kulunda steppe | collected 2010-07 | reverse complement strand
GGGGGGGGGGGGGTGTCAGAGGGCCCCGGCCCAGAATTTACACGTGGCGTCCTTCAGAATTTTTTTTTGACCCTCCTGGCTGAAGTAGCAGTTTGTTAAAAATTGTTTGCAACAGCTTAAAATGTTTAATGTGCCTGCATCAGCCTCATATTCATAGCACCCATGTTCTTGTTTGTGTGTGAGCATATGTCACATATGATACGTGTGACCATACGTAACAAACCTTAACTTTTAGATCGCACAATTCCTGTAAGCTGATTTCATGGCGTTCGTGCGATATCAAGTCAATGTCAATGTGAGTATTTTACCTAATTGTGTCTGTCAGGCACATTTGAGGTGATGTTATGGAGACGCACGTGCTTGCTTAAATCAAATGCATGTGTGCCTGCAGACGGAGTTACCTTTTTACCAGTCCGCTTTGAGAGTAAGCTGTACGCACTTGGCGTGCGTTTTGGGTTCACTGCCTTCTCCATTGCCCTGGGATCCTCATACTTTCAGGTGTGTGTTTGCTACTTGTTTATTAGGCAGCCTGTTGTGTTCTCAAGCTTGCAAAATGATAGGCCCACGGCTTTTCAAACTTGAGTGCTGGGTAAAAATGGAAGTAAAGCACTCTTGCAAAGATTAGATTGCTTTTGGAGGCAGTTGTGTATGCCTGACCCTTTCTCATTATCCTACTTGAAGATGCAAGTTCCCATACTTGTACTCATAAAGGTGTGCCCTCTTGAAATCTCTACAAGACCCCATCAGTGGCATACGTTGATGCACAAGAGCCTTGACCTTGCAAGCTTGTATGCCAATGTCGCACTGTAAAGTAGACTGCCCCTCTTGCCCAGTACAATCTGCTGCTGGACTGCGCTGTCATATCTGTTCTTGCATAGGACTATCCTGCTGGCCCTTGTTGCTTGGTATTGTGCCTACCTTTCCATTCTTTAAGTTCACGCATGTCACAGGCCCTCATTTTGTGCAACACGGCATGCATTGGCACATGGCTGTCCTGTGGTGTTTGGCTTGTGCAGCGTCTGCTGGCAGTTATGCCACAACTGGAATTTGCCGTGAGGCGCTGTGGAGCAGCATTTGCTGATTACCTAAGCTGCCTACCCGCGTGCTCCGAGCAACGCCTGGATGAGTTGCAAACTAAATTTGGGCCGCATTACACTTCTCCCAATCATTTGTCTGAGGTGAGGCCGGCAATGCTCTGCTATGCATGCCTTCGGGGTTGGTGCCACTGAACAACAGCAGATACAGAAATTTAACGACGTGGATACTGGGTTGCAAACCATATGAAGTATCCATGCGTGCATCACATGCTGTGTGTGCATGTGTTGGTTTGGGGATTCAGTCCATGACATTTGGACCAAAAGGGGCAGTTTCATGTCAGTAACTGGTGTCAAGAAGCCATGACAGGCACCCTACCACATGCTTCAGCATTTTCATCTAGTGGCAACAACCTTTCTTGACTGCTTTGTGTAGGAAGCCACACTGACCTCCATCCAGTTTACCTGCATATATTTGGCTACCAAGATTGTCGACCGCATGCCTATGATGGAGATGCTGCGCTACATCCTTACCCACCTGTATGGCTCCCTCGTATCAAAGTCTCAAGCCTATGATGTGGAGTCCAAGTGCCTGGAGGTATGGAACTGAGTGTCATTCAGCATTGGCAAGTTGCATACTAGACTTCAGGCAAGGTCTAAGTTGCGCACCTGCTCACCAATCCATTGTCTTCAAGCCATGGATCTGTGGTGCTAAGCTAAGGGCCATTGATGGTTGTCCATCCTCAAAATTTGAATTGCTCAATTCAGTCTAGTCTACCTTTTGCACCTTCACTTCAGTGATCGGTGCACAATATCATAGCAGTCAAGGCATTGCTTGATTTCTATAGTGCTTACATCAAGGCACTGTCATTAAGATTAGATCAAGTGTAAGGAAAGAATGGAAATACCTGCAATCTGATGGAATACGCATTGCACGGCTTTACGTGTTAGCATTGAAGTCCAGTAGCATAAAAAGCCCGTACCACTGACCCTCAACTACCCGATGGAACAGGCCTGTACATTTTACCAAGTGCTTTTTTAAATGTCCTTGTCCATGCCCATGTCCTATGGACATATTTGTTTTTGCGTTGCAGGGCCTGCAATTCCGGCTCGGCCCCTTTTATTCCACTGATGTGATGGAGGAGTCCTGATAAGGCCATGTAAGCGGCTTCTCTGGCTCTTCCTTGTCATCATAAGCAGTGCATGCGCACGTATAGAAATACGAGCGACCATAACACATCTGCTCCTTAATACAGAGATTAAGTACTGATGTAGCCAGCTCCATGGAAAAAAAGTGGCATGATCTGGTCAGTTGTCTCCTGTTTTGCAAAGGTGGAGGCAAATGTTCAGTATCAGCCGTACAGGGGAGTTCAAATCTAAGTCCTACGTGGATTTCAGGGACTGAAGGGGTCCTCTGGTAGGTCGTTCTGGCAGTAGCTAGAGGTACAATGCCCACTTGACGATGCAAGGTCCTGAGCAATTGAAGTAAGCGTGTTGACTTAACTGATCATTTGTGCATGTGTGCGGCATTGACAGATGGTGCCTAGTGCTTTAGTTCTCAACAACATCGCGAGCTCTGACAAGCATGATAAATGAAGCGGTGATTTAATAGATGGTGTTGTTACATGCAGACTCTCAATTTTGCTGAGGCTGGGGCACACTTTAATGCACTGTTTTCCTGCTTGAGTTTTCTTGATTAATTGCATTTTTGCACATCATCATGCATGATGTCAATTGTGCTGCTTATTTTCTGGGCCGTTTAAAGGCTTAGACACAACACATTCTGGTTGCTCATAGCTTTGACCTAATGCATTCAGCAGGGCTTAAAGATGGCTTGCTAAGCGTGCAATGGCTTCAGTTTCGAGACAATTTGTTCCCTTTAACTTTTTATGGAACTCTAGCTTCATGATCGTTTGATTTGGCAGAGGATCAGATCAGTGTGGCACAACTATTTGATTTGATAGAGGATGTTGTGGTTTTCAAGCATTGCTACTGGCCTAAGGTGCCTCAGCAGCTGAAGGAGACAGCTGTGGTAGCAACTGGTGATGGTGCAGGCCCATGGTCAAGGCATTTCCTTTGCATGTGCAGTGTATTTTTGGAACATCATGAGGCCATGGCATGCGCAGTCTGGCTGACTGCCTCACCATACTCGTAGCCTTTACAACAGAGTACAAGCCGATGCTATGGGTATTCCCTACGGGCAGCTGCCATTTCTTGTCCAATGTGTACCGTTCTGCGCCAATTGTATTGGTGCACGCATGCAGGAAATTTATGATGGTATGTGCTGTTAGCGGCATTGTTAGAGGATGATGATTATGATACGTATCCCACACGCTGGATACATTTACTGAGAAATCTGCCTCACACTGTTGGGCAACAAATGGTCTGGTAGTGTGTGCCTTTGTGTTCTTTGTTTAAATTTGGACGTTTTCTGATGTATGTCTTGTTTGTGTTCTACAAAACGCCCTGCTGAAATGTGTCACAAACGTGCAAGGGCACCTTTGTTTTTTTAAGGCATACTTTGCTGGCCACTTTGCACATGCAAACAGATGGCAAACGGAAAGCCTCTTGCCCAATGAGGTCTAAACTACTCGATTATTTAGATTTTGATGTGGATTTCAACAAGCTGCAGATCCTCTTTCATACTATTGTCATAATTGTTCTGCTGCTAACCTGTACTGTAGGCTGAATTTTTATCATGATTGTGTTTGGTAAAGATCACAGTCGCAGGGAGCCCTGATTCCCTTGCTTTTATTGAGAGAAGCAACGGCTCTAGATCTGCATTACATGAAGCCTAAATCATGGCTCCACGCAGCTCCACGCCTATTTTTGTAAAAGCTCCCCATTTCTAATTGTGAGAGGAGCGATCATCAAAGGGCAAGTTTAGGAGCATGTTGGGGAGTAAGCCAGGAAACTTGCCTTGGAATCCTTGTAAAATCTAATTTGCTTGATCAGTATCCACGCAAAATGGAAGTGTGAATGGCAAGACTCTCAGAAATCTCAGCATGCACGAAAAGCATAGTTATGGTACACAAAGTGTACTACACATAGTGTTGTTGTTAAAATTAAGTTACAATGGGGTTAGTAATTAAAGATAAATGGCTTTTCATGCATTCATATGAGTCATCCAGATGCCGACTCCGGGGTGTGTACCGCACAGACAGAGCAGCAGCAGCAGCAGCAGCAGCAGCAGCAGCAGCAGCAGCAGCAACAGCAGGAGCCCGAGAAGCAGCAACAGGAGCAGCCAGGAGCTGAAGGCCCCTGAGAGCCCATTTTCCATGTTCAGCGACAATGTGCTGTGGTGTCTTGCAGATGGTGAACAAAAGGCTGTAATTGATCCAAAGAACATCTGGGGAAAGGAACCCTGACATGCCCTTATCCACAGGTACCTGCCCACCCACACCCACTTTGAAGCGAACGTGCGTTAATTAACCCACTATCACCCTCAACCCCCATAACAAAACACATGCACACACCTCAGGTGTGCATGTACCTACCCAACCACCCACACCGACCTCGAAGTAAATGTGCATATATTCACCCATCCTCACCATCCACCACCATGAAACACATGTATGTACATACACACACGCACGCACGCATGTATGCGCATACACGCACAGACGGACAGACACACAGCACAGAACATACAGACAGACACACAGCACAGCACACACAGCAACCGAAGCACACACGCACAGGCACACGCACGCGCTAATGGTAGCTATAAATATGAAGTGAAGAAATTAATGCTTGACATGACACGAGGTCTAAGTTCTGTAACGGATTCTGAACCAAAATACTGATTCTGCTCTGGTGCGGACCGCCCTGAGGCGGTCTCCGCTACAAGCGTTTCCAGAGTATATGTTACGTTACAGGGTCAAATAAGTCGAGTGAAATTATACGGTAGTTATTGTATTTGTAAAATTCAATTCAATGATACCGAGCAAGTCCTTGGCATGTCGAGGTCTAAGGTCAAAGTCAAGTGAAATTATATCGTATATGATAAAAATTTCAAGTCAATGATACCGAGCAAGTCCCGAGTAAAGCCAGAGCGCGCAGGTGGTACCCCCACCGATGGAAAACGGAAAGATGCCAGTATCCCAGACTTAGAGACATTCTTGCAGAAGAGGGACTATGCTGGGGCTTGCGCCCTGCTCCAGTTTAAGCGCCATGCCAACCGCAACGATGTGAAGACAATGGAATGGTTGGCATACTGCCACTTCCACTACGGAGAGCACGATAAGGTGGATTCCGTGACTTTGCAAACATACAAGCTTGCATTGTGCACATCACTCCTGGGCTTAGCACTGCACACCAGCACTACTTAGCAATAACTGGGCATTGCTGGTCAGCTGTGCACGCATTTGATGTGTCCGCCTGCAGGCCCTCAACCTGTACAAGGACCTGATGCAGTTTGAGGACTACAACCCCATGGTCCACATATATGCAGCAGCATGCTACTTTTACATGGGGCTGTACAAGGAGGCAGAGGAAGAAGCAGAGAGGGTACGTGCAGGAGCAACAACTCTGTTCAATCCTTGTTCCCTAGCAAAAAATTTCCCTAGCGAAAATGATGCAGAGCTGACCTTTACAACCTGGATAAGCTGATGTATGAACTCCTTCCCCTCTGTGAGCAGATGCTGAAAAGTGCAGCATGATTGAGCAGAATATGCAGACAAAACAGTTGTGGGGAGAGAGCAGACTAAGCTTGCCTTAAGGTCTAAACAGAGTATATCTGGGCCTGGGCCGAAGAGATAAGCAAACGTTTTTCAATTAGCTCAACCATCTTAACCAGCTTACACCTGGTCAGAAATGACATTTGATGTTGGCTGATTATGCCCACTGTGCACTCCGTTGGAATTTGGTGCTAATCCTTTGCCGTTTTCATCTGCCACCAATCAATTTGCGTGGACAGTAGCTAGAGTATTTTTAAGCATTGCTTGTGCACTTTCCCCACAAGCCCTCCTGCGCAGTGGCAGTCGTTTTGGTTGTGTATCCGTGTTGCGAATAATTCCATAGGCATGTATAACAACCTTTTTGATTGGCTATGTGTATGAAAAGGCCTGCAAGCATATCTAGAACCGGATCAAGCACATAAAAAATGGAAATGGAATTACTGACCTTCTTGTGGCTGTCATTGATGGTGGGGCTCTTGCTGCGCTTGAACCTGGTTTGAGAGGATATTTGGGTGACCTGACCAGGTGTCCTTGCATGAATATTTCCAGGCAATCAGACACTTTGCTTCTGCCCTCACATGGTCAGGAGGAGCACAGGTAGAAATTTGCTAATTGCTGGCAGCTAAGCACCTCAAGTGTCCTAGCCCCAGGCAATGCACAACGTGATGCATGAACGTGTGCGTACATGAAAACACGTCTACGGCTTAACACACAGGAATGCACGCACTGCACATGGAGTACATGTAGACATAGACAGCCTGGCCCCCGCTGCTTGTACAGGGCCCCCGGTGTGGGCTGCAGATGCGTGTGCTGTTTCATGTGGCCTACAAGCAAAATGATGAAGCTCGGCTGCTGCAGTACCACCAGCAGCTGTCGGACACCATTGAGGACCAACTATCCCTCGCTTCCATTCACTACCAACGAGGGTAAGGATGCTGAAAAGCCTCTGCATCAGGAGTGTCACATTGAATGTGACAATACAATTCAACTGGTGAATGACATTTGTGTTAGATTGGGCTGTGGTCTCACCGAGACTGGGCGAGTCTCTTTGGAGGATGGGGATGACCCTCGTCAGTGATGAGTCATCTTTTTCAACATGGACACTTTTCGGCAATAGTGAGCCAACAATCCCCCAAATTTCCCTTAAATGTTGGAGATAAACAATTATGAATATATGTGAGGGACAAGGTAGTGCAGAAGGTGATGATGAGCTTGGAAATGTCTGGCAGGGTGATGTAAAGGATTTTCCATCCTTCCAGGGAGGAAGCACCCTGCTTATGTCACCCCAAAAGTGAGAAATGATGGGAGGAGAAGGGAAAAACGTTCTCCAACCCCCGCGTCAGCCTGGCCACAGTGCGGCTGATACGCACCCCATGGCTTGTACCTGCACCACGCAGCTGTGCCAGTGAGCAAACTGGTCAGTCTGGCAGCTGCCTACTGAGCACCACAGCTGTCCTCCAAGCACTAAAATCCTTCGGAGCGTGCGCAGGAGCACATCCGCTGAAGCATCCAGGATTTAAAAATGGATGACCTGGAGCCTGCAGCTGCTTGATAAGAAGGTCTAGGTAGCCTAGAAACGAGCTTCAGGACGAGCAGCTGGAAGGGGGAAGGGACGGGGGGGAAGAGGACTGAACAGCATGTGACTCATCCCGGCGACTGGGAGGCCCAGCCCTGTATGATTAATTTTGGGAGCTGAAAGGATGGACGATTTTAGGGTCACCCTCCTGCATACTGCTGGTCACGAAGATCATTGATCAGCGCTTATTTTGTTTTACAAGATGCCTCTTCTACAACAGCAGCTTCAGAGATTTGCTCAAATCAGGAAGCACACAGGAGCTGCAGAAAATCATGACTCCTGTCGAGACAGGGTCACTCACAAAACATACTAGCCTGACCCCTGATTCAAAATTCTACTTTGAAGCTTAAATCCATCACAGAAAGGAGCTTGAATTCAGGAGAGCGGGGACACTGGAGCAGGTTCAGTGAGACACGATTTTTCTAGCAAAATTTGGTGCACACACAGCGCCTACATCTCCCATCCTTTCACACCTGCTGGCCATTCAAGACTCTTCAACACCCAGTGCATGGTTTTCTCAGCCAGTGGGGTAGCCAGGATGGCTAGAGTGCCAAGTAACCCTGCTTTTCCAGGGCAGGGTGCAGCCTTCATGAAAGCAATGAAAGTACCGCTGCTATTCAATACGTGCTGGTGCCCTCTGGCTTGCAGGCACTTCCAAGAAGCCACTGACATTTACAAGCGTCTGCTACTTGAGAACCGCGAGTTCCTAGCTTTGAACGTGTGAGTAAGAGGATTACGTGAGTGATATCGCATTTATTTAGTGCTTTGCTTCATTGCCATGCCTTTGGAATCACATTATGATCCTTGATGGAGTGCCTTTTGAATCACATTATGATTCTTGATTGCAGTGCCTTTTGGAATTACATGATGATGCTTAATGGCAGTGTTTTGGTTGTGTGCATCTTGGAGGGCCACACTGTGACAGGGATTTGTGGTTTTATGTCGGCATAAGATCAGGGCAATTGCATGGCACCCTGAAGAAGTAATGCCTGATCCCAGCTCCTGTTCAGCATACCATGCATGACTGTTAGGGCTTCAGGTCAACAATGGAAGCCTAGGCACCTGTGAGCAAACTCAAAAGGCGCAAATTCCTACTCTGCTGATGCCTTCACAGCTCTAAACTTGTTTGATGATGCGTGGCAACAGGTATGTGGCCCTGTGTTACTGTAAGCTGGACTACTACGATGTCAGCATGGAGATATTGCAGGTAAGCAAAGGAATCACACCCAAACTAGTTTATTGATGCATACCCAGCTGCTACTGGTAAGATTTATCTCGATCTTCTGAGCAAGAAGTTCTGGCAGCTGTTGCAGACCAAAATCACACAAAGACGCATCTTTTGCTTTATGTACCCCGTCTGTGTATAGTTAAAATGGTACAACAAGCAATTCCCAAATCTCGCCAGGCAAACCCACACACAGAGCACTAAACCAACTATACAGTAAAGAAATCAAAGTTGCTGATGAATTGAAGAATATCCCTGTGCAGCAAAGACCCGTGTGTGCGTGCCAAATTTGCCATTCATAAAGTGCTGGGCAGCCTTATGGACAATTGCCCTTTGGATCAAGTTTGAATTGCTTTGAGCTCACACCTGGGTTGTTGCCTTGTCTATCGCATACCAATTGGGCGCTTGTAGGTCTTCTGCTGTCTTCATAATATTCCTGTTGCTCAAAAGCTTGCCACAAACAAATCATCACCTTGAGATCTTGACCATGCGCTTTGACCTACCAGCTACAAGCACGAGCACAGACTCTCAGGTCTTCCATAATGCCGCTCATGTATGCTAATTGGTGCTTGATTGGGCTTCCTGCTGCTGCTGCTACTCCTGCTGCTGCTACTGCTGCTGCTGCTGCTTTGCCCCCAAGTGATCTTTTTCTTCCATGGACAAGTCTTCTTTGTCCATAATCCCAGGCAAGAGCAGAAGTCACCTGCGATTCTATTGTAAATGTCAGCCAGCATAAGTGTCTTGGGAACGGTCAAACTTCATATGTGACGTAGATAGTCTCAAATCTCTGGTAATTAAACTTGTACTTGTGTGGCAATTTGTTTGTATGGTGTGGGTGTAGAGGAAGTAGAACTTGCCCACTCCCATTTACCTAGGGTGTGGGTGTATAAGGGTATACAATCTGCCCACCTCCACGTTCCTACTGTATACCTAAGGATACTTCCATGTACCCCAAAACCTTTTTCTTGGAGAAGATTATTGTTTTTGTAAGTACCCTTGTATTGTTTTTGTAAGCACCCTGCCTTAAATGGGCGTGAACATAATATGTAAAGACAGCTCCCTGTTTGTAATGATGCCCACATTGTTGTTGAGCCTTTGCTAAAAGTGCTCAAATTCCTCCAGCACGCTCACAGTATGCAAGCCAGCCTTCAATCCATTATTCAAATCAATGTCAGGTAGCAGCGTAAATCATCCCTGTTGGACACACTGCTATCTTGCACTATGGGCACCCCTGCCCTAGAATTGTAAGGGTACCAGTGGGGAAAAATGCTTGTTTTTTGGTCATCTTCGATTGATCCTATTTGCTAAGCTCAGCTGCGTGGAGCGATTGGTGGACAGCAAAAAAAGTGCTCAAGGAGGAGAAGAACTCCATATGCATATTTCTTAAGATTCTGCAGTTTGACCAGGCAGATGCTGCAGGGGTATCCATTATGTGATTTTTAGACCTACATATCTTGGGTAAAACTTTAGACAGTGCAAGGACTTGCAAGCCCACTTGTAAGCTGCGTCCTGCCATACCTTAGAACCTTCCAATCATGATTATTAATTCAAGCGTGAGCTCACTGCTGGGGCCCTTTTCACTGCCAAGCTGGTGTAGGCTAGTTTGCCTTCCAGGTAGCCAACTTACGAAAGATTGGAGGTTTCTGCATCAAGATATGCCACGCATGTATACAGGTGTACCTTGATAAATTCAAGGACAGCTCAGTAGCAGTTAACCTGAAGGCATGCAACACCTTTCGTATGTTCAACGGTCGGGCTGGTAGGTGGAAGATATGTTGGGCTAGAGCAGTCCCTGAATTATAGCGCTCATGTATTTTGTTGGATGTGTGTGTACGTCTGATGTGTGCAAGTATCAATCGTGCATGCAATCCGGCAAGACATACGACCTTAAGGAATTTTGGGGGTCGTGCAGGCAGTGACAATAGATGTGCATTTTATAAAGCAGCTGATTGCTTAATGGCTACCAAAAAGGAAGCCAATTTAGCAAAGCTAGGCAAGCACACCTAAGCTGGTAGCAGTCTTGCAAATAGCAGCAGCACAGCAGGCAGCTGGGGTAGAAGAAGCAGGAGGAAAAGGAAAAGCATCCTTTTGTTAAGGATGCTTGAAACTCAAGCGGGGAATGAAATCAAAATGGATATGTAGCTAGTAGGCAGCTTTTAGCAGTAATAGGCCAATTGCCAGAACAAAATGACACATTTCAGGGCCTTGCAAAGCAAAACTTGATCAATTTTGGGTGCAAAGAATGCCATGCGTACAATTATTTTCAAAATGCGAAGCAAGATAGTAGAGCTGTCTACTTTTGATGAGGGTGCACAATCTGCAAAAAAAAACGATTAAATTTTTTTTTTGGAATTGTCTTGCTGGTTTGCATAGGTCAAGTGCACAATTGGATCAGCTTCATGGAAGTACTTTCACTGTTTCAGCATGCTTCCTTTGACTTGAATATGCAGGCACAACATAGATTGTTTGCATCAATGGATGCTTGAAATGCTTAGGTAGCCATTTCACTGCTGATAGCATGCCGCTCACACTTGTACGCCACATGCACACCAAAGAGGTTGAATGGGTAGATTATCATTAGGTTGCTTTTTGCCCATGTTGGTCCTGTGGTGTTCCACCATTGTTTCTGGTCCTCCAGTGGCACAGGCTTGCCACTAACCTCATCCATGCATCTTTGTCTGTTGCTCTGATTACCTGTGCAGCTGAGGCAGAGCTCAAGCAGTTGGCTGAGCTCAGTGGAGGGGCTTACCTGGAAAATGACTTGTTGCGGCATAACTTGGTGGTGTTCAGGGGAGGAGAGAATGCGCTTCAAGTAAGAGAGGAAGACTGTTTTCTGAGACACGAGCCTGCATGCAATTGCAACTGCAAATGATACAAAGTATACTAGCAATTAAAATTGAGTGTGTATTGTTAGTCTCTGCTCGAAGTAATGGCCAGCACGATCTTGACAGTGATGCAGCTCACTGTTTTTGTTGGCACATGTCGCTGTTTGACATTCAATGTTTCTTATAGAGTCATGCCTCAAAGACTTATACTGCACCTTTTGTTGTTGTTGTTTTTCCAAGTATTTGCCGCCTTTAGGGGATGTCCCTCCTGAGGCTCGCCTGAATTTAGTAATCCACCATTTGCGGCACAATGACATGAGTGAAGCAATGAACCTGGTAAAGGATCTAGAGCCGACTTCACCTCAGGAGTACATTTTGAAGGTAATAATCAGGGCTTGCTTTATGTTTTAAACATCAATGATCATGATAACTCAAGTATACAGTTGTATCAATTCTTTGGGTAAGTCATTGTTGGTGTATCAGCCTTGGGATGAGCTCAGAAGCTGTTGTGGCGTATTCTTTGGCAAAATACTGTGCAGTAAGCTGCATGAAAGAAAGAGATTTGATAACAGCTCACAACTTGGACGTAAGCATGCTATGTAATAAGTGTGCTGCAGAGCTATAACTCAGGATGAGTGCAGCTTTTGCAGACCTATCCACAGTCATATTCTTGCACAGCGTTGATAATTTGAGCCGTTGTTTCATTCGTTTACATGCAATGTGTCTGCAGGCTGTGGTCCACGCTAGCATTGGGCAATCCAGAGGCAGCGCAGAAAACATTAAAACTGCCCAGCAGTACTTCCAATTGGTGAGTGCTTCATGTGCAATGGCAGCATCTCCTTTAAGTGGAGCCCCAGTCATGGGGCAAAGCCAAAAGGTTTGAAATACTTCTGCTTAAGTTCACAGTGCCCCGCTAAGGCCCAGCCAGCGCACCACAGGGAGGCCACTGGCAGAGATGTGGAATTGATTATGCATAAAGATGAATCATGGTGGCTCGTGGCAGGTGCATCCTGTGCTATTCAAGCCAGAAGGTCAGGATTCGAGGCTGCGCATCTATTCTGGCCCACAGAATCATCCATATCAAGCCAAACTTGTCACATGATTAGACAGACAGTTCATGTCTGTTTATATGTATAACATTATCAAGATAGAGGCAAATATTTACTTTTGCTCAGCTGCCCCCACTTGATATTTTTACCGACATCCGCTTTGTTTGGCAGGCCAGAAAGCTTCAAGCTTGAAGCAATGCTGCAGAATTTATTATCTGCAGTGCATGCGTTATTTGAAGGCTTCGGGCAAAAACATCTGTTTATGTATGTGTGTGTGTGTGTGTGAGGGTGGCCTCATGTTTCCCTCCCGTCTGTCCTTGGCCAACTTTGCATTAACTGTGCAGAATACTGACTGACATAATCAAGTTTAGAAATATATGCACTGTACTGCTCCTGGCAATCTTGCGAGTAATTAATTTATTGCAGCACCCTCATTGCAACCCACCAGCAGATAAGTGAATGACCAATTTTTAGAGCTCAGAAGGGATGCTACTTTAGTCACTGCCCCCTTTCCCCACCTGCACGCCTCAAACAGGCATAAGACACTTCTCAATGTGGGTTGCGCAATACATCGCTCAGAGGGCAATGGGCAGCCTGATGAGCCGCGTATCCGCCAAGATCCCACCCTGCCCCAGAGAGGTTCTAAGCTTGAAAGGGTGCTCACCGCTGCCAACCCCCCTCCTCCACCTAGAGCTGTGGGCGGGCCTGGGCCGTAGAGGCCAGCTTTACTTGTTCCCAAGAAGGAGCCCGTGGTGTGAAATTGCTGCCCTTGCGGCTGCCCAGCCATCAGGTGCACTTGAGCTTGCACTAGCATTTCTAAGGCCAAGCAGCAGCAGAGGCAGAGAAAGTAGCTGAACGGGACAAGCAGCAACTGGGTTGGCTCAGTTTGGAGGTGGGAGGTAGAGGGCATGTGTATGTGCAGCTACGGGTCTCACCATTCCCCATGCTAAAGCAATGGCGTGAATGGAAAAAAGGTTTGCACTCAGCGTGGTAAAGCGATTTAAAAGGATTTGAAAGAGGCTCTGGCTCCAGGGAAAATGCAGCAATGATGCAAAAGCTTTTGACTATGAGACATCAGTGTCCTAAGATGAAGAAATGGTGGAGTGAGCTTTAATTGTACTGAACAACCAGATGATGAATGCAGGTGTAAAGCTGAATCTCACAAAGCATGGCTTCAAATCTGGAGACTTGCAACCTTTTATACTCGCAAATGAATTATTGTATTTGTTCCTTGCAAGGTAAAGGACACGCGAGGTCAAGCGAGCAGTACAATACATTATAAAGGCTGCAACTCTAATTGTGCTTGCCAACCAGAGATAAAAACATTTGTATTAAGGTTTACCAACCTGTGTGACCTGCCCCCTCCAGGTTGGCGCCAGCTCCTCAGAGTGCGACACCATTCCGGGCAGGCAGTGCATGGCTTCTTGTTTCTACTTGCTGAAGCAGTTTGAGGATGTGTTGGTTTTCCTGCAGGCACGTGCTCTTTGGTTTATTTTCTCAGTGTAATGCCAATCTTAAGGCCTCTAGGACCATTGTGCATGACTGCACCTTTTCTGTTGTCCTTTAAGGCATATGCTTGATTGTAAAGGTCAATAATTTAGTGCCTTTCCTTTGTATCCACTCACTGTTTCTTTAGTATGCCCTTGTGCTATGCCTGCTGCGCAGTCAATCAAGAGCTACTTTCCAAACGATGACGACTTCAATTGGAACTTTGGAATCACAAAGGTGTGTGTGTGTGTGTGCTGCAAGTGTCGCCTGCTGCAGATGGCAAGGCAGCTTTAATATTTCTCCTGCTTTTGTTCTGCAGTTGATAAATGTGAGAGACCTTGCTGTGCTGGTGAAACGTCCTTGATAAGTGCAAGTTATGCTTATCAAACTCATTTCATTGCGGCTTTTCCTGTGCAATCCATCTTTGTCAGCATCTAGGCGTGTGTGGCAGCAGTAATTTTTCACTGACTCCATTGCGCTCGTGTCAAAGAAGATGGCTTTTCTGTTCACCTCTTATCATCATGCTCACTTGTACAATCCAAGCTGGTGAAACGAGGCTTAATGATGAAACGGTTGGCCTGTGCTGCTTGCACATAATGGAATCCTTGCAGGCAGCAATCGGCAAGAACTACAAGGATGCAGAAGAGACGCTGCTGCTTGTGCAGAACGAAAAGTACAAGTAAGCCTTAAGCCTGTTGCGTATTTTCTTTTGAAGCTTTCTGTGATGTGATGCACAAGAGATATTCCCAAGGCCGGCGGTCACACTGGGCCAATTCAAGCTCCAAATCAACCCCGCAATTCAGGGTTAATTCATTCACCGATATGGCCGCTCCAAAGTCAACCTCACCAAAATTGCTCAACTCAGGGGGGGTTGGTTTGGAAGGGGGGGTCTGCGCCCCACCCTGAAAATGTAAATCTCCTTCCTTAATTCTTGTCATGACATAAAGCTTCAGTTAGGAAACGGCACTTAGCTTTTAAGGCCGCAGTCACACACAAATTTGTACTATTTCCTCACTTTTTCCACTGGGAAGCGATTTTCACATGGAAATGGTTTGGGTCGAGCATAAAAAAGTGAAAAATGGTGTGTGACCGCGGCCTTAAGGGAGCATACAAAATGCATTTCAAAGGACACATTTGTAAATGCTGCAGCATGCTGAGACGCCTTGATCTTTGTAATTTCTATTACTTAATGTGACATTGCCTTGCACTGCGCGACCAATTTGCATCTGTGACGTCTTGCACAATCGCAGCTCCTTGCAAAAGCTGTGATGTCCTGCGCGGCCAATGCTCAGCGAGTGCAGGTTGCATTGCAGGAATGAGGGACTTGCACTCCTTTCATACATGCGTCTCATGCAGGTCCGAGTATTGCTACATCTCATGGCTCGCTCGCTGCTACATCAGAAACGGGCGATCCAGGCTTGCTTGGGAGTTGTATTTGAAAATGGAGTCCAGCACCGAGAGCTATCAGCTGCTACAGCTGATAGCCAATGACTGCTACAAGATGGGCGCATTTGTGAGTCAAGAATTTTGCTCATGCCTTGCTTGTTTTCTCTTGGCCTGCTGCTTGACCTTTTGCTCTCTAAAGGGTGGACTTGATGTTTGCCATGGTGAAGAAATAGCATTTCCAAATGCCCTGACACATTAGCCACTAACACAGCTTAAGGGAGTTGAAAAAATAGCTGTCCTTGCTTGATGATCCAATAATCCTATCATCTGCATTGCCGTAAGGGCAAAGTTTCTTTGCAAGGAGCTTGTTCTCATATGGTCCTTTCCCTACGTTAAGCATGCTAGATTGAAATGCATGCGTGTGCATGAAGCGCGCACTGCCTCCTGACCTTCAGCAAAATATGCACCATTACCATGTAGGCAATGCCGTACAAAGCAGGCAAGGCAGGCCAGCCTTGGGCCAACAATTCCCTTGAGGCTAGCTAGAGTGTGACCTGTACTCGCTTTAAACCAGCCATTGAAGTTGCCTGCTACAAAACGCTTGTTGAAGCACTCTATTGCTAGCCTGCAGCGTTAAACTCGTAAAAATATGCCACGGCACTTATGCCTCCAGTTCTATGCTGCCAAGGCATTTGATGTGTTGGAGCGCCTGGATCCCGCCCCGGAGTACATTGAAGGCAAGAAAGGGGGCATCGCAGGCACTTTCCAGGTGCGCACTCGTTTATGGAAGCAGTAGGCAGGATGCTCACATGAACGAAATGGAAGGCGCATGGTGGATGCACACGTGTGGACTTGTCCCAGGTTTGTCCTGCTGCTTTTTCAACCTATTCTTCTTTTTGACGTTTATTCTTCCAAGCATAGAACATTGCCCAAGGGTTGGTGAATGGGGTATGTCAAAATCTCTACTAGCCTTGGCCTATGTGGACAGGGTCTTGGTGGTGCGTTATCTAAAGGAAATTGCTACTCACAGATACACTCAAACAACCTCGGACTTTACATCCAAGTTTCTTAATCTAAAGGACAAATAGATTCCAGTCGACCCCGATCTGCCACAAGGCCGGCTGAGCTAGGGGAAACGGAGCAGCTGCCGGCTGAGCAGCAACTTTCCCTCACAACTTTTTCTCCCCATTCCAACTCTGATATTTGTCTGCCATATCCCCACTCATCTGAGGTAGCGCCTTGATTATCTACTCCAAAGAGCTTGAGGCATGCAACTCTTCTTGCACTGCCTAAGCACTCTTGTTCTGCTGCCTGCTATTTCAGCGCACATGCATGAAACTTCATGTGCACCAGAGGGTGAGCTTGGACAAAATATGTCTGGACAGCAGCCCACCGCTGATTGATTTTGCATACTGCCATGTGCTGGCTATGAATGCATGTACAGCAAGCACACTGCAGTGCTTCTTGGGATGGAAAGGTCCTCTTTGCTTAAGCAATGTTGTAAATTAATCAACGATTGGTTGTGCTGCAGAGCACAGTCGGTCCAGTATGTATTGAAATTGAGATCTGGAGGGTCTTGGACAGGTCCGGTAGGAAGAAAAGGCAGGAAGTCAGAATCGTTACAACTGTATTGCTCTGTAAGGCTTGGAGGGGTTATGTTTGCCAAATCAACCGCTTCCATGCAAATGTGGCCATCAAGTTTTGAGGGCTGGCAGGAACTCTCCAATGCTTCGATTAAGGTTCTGGGTGTGTTGCCATTTGGCGACACAGGCTGCTTCTGCTGAAATTGTGTGTCGCCACAGCAATTTCGCTGACGCTGCTAGGAGATGGGAGGATAAGGAAAGTGGGGGAGCAGGGGAGTTCTGGTCTTCAACTGTCCTTGGCTTGGAGGGGCCTATGAGCCCCGAAGCGCGTTTATGTATTATTGCAAAGAACTGTTTAAATAAAAAGCAAGAATTTGGTGACGCGGGCTGGTTTGCGAGCATTCCTCGTGCTGCCATTTGATGACGCAGGGTGCTCTGCAACGCCCTGCCAGGTGTCATACTGTCGCCAAAAAAGTGAATTAAATTCCACCATTTGGCGACGCAACGGAAACCTCTCTTTCCTCATGTAGAATGAAGGATGAAAAAATTAGTAAAGGCGCTACAACGGTCCACCAGGCTAGAAACAGTGGTGCATTTGACCTTTGCCAGAATGATGGCTATAAAACAATTCTTTTTGGGAATGTCCGGTACTCTCTGGCTTCTTACTCAATCTTTTCTTTTCTAATAATCTTTCAGGGACAGACTGAGTGTCTCAAAAGGTATAAACAAAGTTGTCTGAATAAGGTGCCTGAATAGGATCAGAAAAGACGAGACCAGACCATTGCTGGTCTTTTGGGTATCAAACCTTAGCTTTTTCGCGGAGCTGTTACTAGCTGTCCCAAACTTAAGACATGTCATGTTTTCTTTGACAAACACCTTTTCTCAGCTGTCTCTGTGCTTAGGCTGTTTTGGAGGGGGTCGTACATACAAGCCCAAGCTGACCAGTTTCGTCCTGAAGCAGCGGATACGGCATGCCATTAGCTTAGTTCAGTGCCGTGAAGCAGAATCTGGCAACTTGATGCTATTTGTGCAAGCTACAGAGTTGGATGAACCAATTCACGTTCACCTGAAAGAGGCACAATCCAGCCATACGCATGCACTGATTTAAAGTTCAAAAACCCCACCTTGCCTAATTGTGCCTTTTACCAACCCTTGCCCTCAGGCCATCATTGCTGGAAAGGAGCCAAAGGATGGATTGAAAGACCTCATGGCCATGCTGCGGAACAGTTCAGCAGACCCTCAAATGGAAACAATGGCGCATGTCATTAAAAAATGGGCAGCCGATGACAGGATGATGCTCTGAGCCACCTGTAAGCCACTGGCCCTCTACCCAAAATGTGTGTTATTTTTGCAGTCCTGTATCTAAATGACATGACAAAGCTCTCTGGCGACTGCCAAGACAATCCTGACTGCACCTGAAAATGACTAGGTTAGGTTAGGTTAGGTTACATAGCTGTATCCGCCGAACGAGGGCAGCTTAGCTGAAGCCTAAAAGGCCTGCAACTCTAAACCAAAACTAAAGCGCTCAAATCAGGTGAAAGGTAGTGTCTG
>LKMJ01002032.1_pt1 | contig 18396 bp, 29 predicted proteins | sample 643391 | NCBI WGS metagenome assembly LKMJ01 (sample SAMN04112250, study PRJNA286221) | soda lake metagenome | biome: soda lake; feature: Kulunda Steppe; material: water; isolation source: sample PL-Br10 brine of Picturesque Lake | place: Russia: Kulunda steppe | collected 2010-07 | reverse complement strand
CCCCCCCCCCCCCCAAGGTTGGCTGCTGCAGCACAAAATTGAAATAGATGGTGACCGGCTCCTCACCATTTAAGTCTGTGGCACTAAATGAGCACAAACCATTTCTTATCAAAGTGGCTAGGTTTGGACAAGACTGACAAGACATGGCACGACTTCAAACGCTGCAGCCTCGTTAGGATGCAGCAGCTGTGCTGTGCACTGCGCCTATGCATGGGCACTGCAGCCTCGTTAGGATGCAGCAGCTGTGCTGTGCACTGCGCCTATGCATGGGCATTGCAGCCTTGCGTAGCACGAGCCTGCTGGTGCGCCCCTGGAAGACCATATTGCCTGCATTCATGCCGCCATGTGATGCATCCCCCAAAGGCCTGCTTTCTGGTTGAAAGCATCCTAAAGAGAGGTCAACACCTCTGTGATATGTGCCCAGGAGGCAAGGGTTGGTCCCAAGAGTCTGGTATCTGATATCACGACACAGCTGCGATGTCTAGCACGAGGCTGATGACCCTTGTCCGTAAGATCTGGGCAAAATCCTTGCACCCAGGTCAAGCGGCTTGCGCATGGTGGACCTTGAGCAGGCTGCTTGCCTGCACTGGGTGCGCGCTCCATGGGCACGCCGCTCGATGGGCGGTTGAGTTGAGGGGAGGGGGCGACGGCGGCGGGGATGGGGGGTGGCGAGGGGGCGCGGCCTGGAAGGAATTGGTCCATCTCTGGATTGCGCATGGCTGCCTCTCGGTCCTGCACCCCACCGTGATGCGTGTGTTGGCAGCGTCATTGGGTACTCTCACTGTCATCTGAGATTAGAGCCGCTCAGTACTGAGACAGGGCCAGTGCGCACGCCAGCAACGCAAGTCATGCAGGGTGCGTGGGAAGGCCATTGAGGCTGTGGAGTGGCTCATCTGCGGCCGTGCCAGCCCTTGCCTGTTTCAAATGGTGACACACAAGGATGCGTGAGCATGCATGTGTACATGCATGCATGCATGCTACCCTGGAAAAGGCAAGCGTTGCCTGGTCGCGGCCATGCCGGGCCATGTCCACCCTTTCTCTGTTCACATGATCTTGGTCTTGACCAAAGGCCCTCCTCCCTGCAACCTGTAACCATATGCCCACCCCCGCCTGGTCCAGAGCAGCCGCTCTGGCGCACAGGCATGATGCCGCCACATGACGTGGCCTACTCCATAGCCAGCTTGCCTGTGGCGTGATCTCCTGGTTATCCAGCTTCTCCACGCTTGGCAGCATGCACGCTACGATCTGGCGGTACAGGGGGTGGTCGGCGCAAGGGTTGTCACACAGCCACAGCACGCGCAGGTCATGCAAGCCTGCCAGGTACCGGATCTCCGAGATGTCAGAGATATAGTTCTTCCGCAGGTATAGCTCCTGCATGTGTGATTGAGATGCCACGCAGTTCTCCACGAGCACAGCACCGCAAGCAGAGGAGGAGGGGGGCCGGGGCAGGTGACAAGGGGGGCAAGGGCTGTTGTTATTGCACATCCTGAATGCCAGTAGAGTAAGCAGCAACCCAGAGGAAAAGCTATCTGCCAATGTTGCATATCAGGAAGTGAAAAGGTGTGTGCCGTCCAACTTATGATCATTACAGACTAGGCACCTGGTGGTATGCATTACTGCACGTCTTAAGCATGTATGTTCCAGTGTCAATCATAGCAACTGGCCACATGGAAAGCAGAAAACGAAGCGCCTTTGAACACCCAAAGACAATGAAATGACACCATGCAAGCATGTCTTAGGGAGATTAACTGTACCAACCAAGCATCCCACATAGCACCAGCGTTGTCCCACACAGCACCAGTAACTTTACTTCCCACTCGGCATAAGGTTGATGCCTGAAAGCCATGCACCTGCAGCTTGACGCAATGCCTGAAGTCTCGCAAGGAAGGAATGTGGTTGACCGACAGGGACAGGACTTCCACATTGGGCATCATGGACAGAATCGACACATCACTCAAGTCCTGCCCCCATAGGTTGACTGCATTTGCAAGCAATATGAAGAGACTGAGTTTTGGGTTGAAGAAGAAGCCATAGGGTCTCAGGAGATCCGTTCAAAATGCAGCCCCTTGCATGCTATGCGCTCTTGGAATAGAGCAGCATCTCAGGAATAGACGCCAACTGATCTTAAGTAAAAAGCACAGACCAAGATCTGCCCAAGTCTACGCACACAACTTCTTCACACCGCTCCTAAGAAAACTGTCCAGCCTAGCTTCGCTCCAGATGCCCTTGCACGCTCATTTGCAAGCCCATGCCAGGAATAGGGGTAAAGTTTCAGGCCAAGAAACTATCCCGCATGTGCCACTCACGGTTCTTCACTTCATCCAGGCGATCCAGCCGCGTCTTCCCGCGGATAATTTGTTCCGTCAGTAACACCATTTCTGGAGCTTAATATGAAATACCAAGTTGTTCTTTAGTTGTTGTTTAGTTGACTTGTTTTGCACATGTCCAGAATATCAATTTTTCATCGAATACAAGATTAAATAAAATTTATTTAATTCTAACTATTTATTTTTAGTGGGAGGATGAACTGGCATTCGGATACCCTGCTCGCGGGCAAGGGCTCTTTTACTCTCCTGCTCCTCACTGAATGACCTTTAATCCTACTCTATGAGGTATATTTTCTTCAACTGAGGTAAGCTGGTAAGCTGAGTGTGCTGCAGTGAAGTGAGGCCCTCAATCTCTAAGTAATGCCTGTTTTTGCCTTGTCCTACTTGTTCATAGTTAGATAATGACAGCACACATTCTGTCTGAAGAGACTTGGGATGGTCACCCATATTATGGCCCTCTAAGTGTTAGCATGCACAAGCCCCCAAAAAACACCACAACGCGTTGACGCTACCCTTGTGTGCAACTTGCACGCAGCTCTCCACACACGAAAAACTTATTTGAGCAGATTCCTACTGGTCTCCTCACCTGTTACTCAGACCGATGCCAGCACCCCGCGCCAGCGTTGATCAGCCCCCTCCACCCCCCACTGATTTGACGGGAGTGTTGCAAGTGCTTGGGCAAGTCAACGACCCTGGGCAGATTGCTGTGGCCCTTGGGGTTCTGCTAGAGCTAAAGAGCCTGCCCAATGTGAGTTGAGCTGTCGGGCTGCAGCTGCCTGATCTGCTTGGATGTTGGTTCCCTGCTCCGCCTGCTTGACTACTTTGCCTTCACCCGAGCAAGGCAGCACCATGGCCTGCACCAAAAATTGCACGGCAGCAATGCATGTGTCCTTGGCCGACCATGTGTCCAGCTTAAGAGTCAGGCGCACGCCTCCTTGTTTTGCCCTCGTGTGCTTGACGCGAGCTGCTGCAGTCCTTGCTACGAGCAGAGTGGCCTGGCCCCCAGCATGAAGAATGCTCAGCAAGCAGCACGTTCTGTAACCAAGGCCGCTCATGTTGCTCTGCACTGGCAACGCTTAGTTGCTTGAGGAGCGCCGCCAAATGTACCAGGCAAAGTTTATCCCCTCAGCATTTTCGCCCTTCTTCAGTTCTGAATGGGTCGCAGGCTGTTTGGTGACAGCAGCGCTCCTTTATCAGGGGCAGTAGTATTGTGCTATCCAGCATGTCTAGCTGAGCCGAGGAGGTGGTAAGGCGACTTTTTATCAAACTCCTGCCCTCGGCAGGAAGGGGAGGCTGCAGAGGAGCTTATCACCAAGGCTCTACCTCATAACAAGCTGTGCCACAAGGACCTGCGCGTGCGGAGTGCATCCGTACGGGTGTTGGGTAGGCTCATCAACTACCCAGGCTACCTCCAGTCGCAGCTCATCTCAGAGGAGCAGTATGCCACGGTGGGTGCGGGGCCTCCCGTCCCATCACATTCCATTCCAATTTTCACAGGTGGACATTTGGATGTCTCACTGTGTCCCACAGATCCTTTTGTCATTGTGTGATATAGGCTGTGGAAGCGCTGTGCAGCATGGTGCTCACGATATTGTGTGATATAGGCTGTGGAAGCGCTGTGCAGCATGGTGCTCACGATAATGATCATCTTCCTTAGCATAGCTTGCAGGCCCACTTCATTTCCTTCACTGTTCTTAAAATCAATGCTGCTCTTCACCATTCAAAAAGTTAATGCTGCCATGCGCTGCTGAGCGCCAGCAGCTCAGTTATCCCTCAGCCACCTAGGACAACACATTTTGTATGTCGCACTCCCTTATTCCAGGCTAAGCGCACTTAATCGGTAGTCTGGTCTGGGCAGTGAGTGTGCTGCCCCTGTGTGGTGCACAGACATGGGTGTCTTCAGGGCTTCAGGGAAGCATCATTCGTTCAGGTCAAGGAGCTGAGGATCTGGGACTGCCTTCCGTGGCAGCGTGCTCGCCCCATTGATTCACAAGTTGATTTATGTGAGGTGGTCAATGGCCATTCATTGGTTCACAGCCCCCAGCCCCCCCCCCCCCTTGTTCCTCCACGCTTTGCAGGGTGCATGGGCCTGTTTGATGGAGTTTGGTGATGTGTACGGAGCGTACAAGGAAGCAATGATCCAGCTGGCCAATGCGCCGCCCACTCCAGAGGTGCAAATGTCTCACTGTGGAATGTGGTGGGCGTGGGCAGGCAAGATGGTCGGGCCTGGCAGGTGCTGTGGGCAGGAAAGGCGGCCGCTTTGCACAGCCAGCACGCACGCCCCCCCCCTTCTCCAGTCTTGCTTGCCCAGTGGCTGTGCATTCGTCTTGGCCAGCGACTGGGCTAGCAGTTCCTGCAAGACTTTGAAAGCCATGCCAAGCTGCAGCTTGCAGCCTGGGCCAGCAGTGGCTTGAGACAGCTTGGGACAGCTGCAGCTTGCAGCCCAGGCCACAGCAATGTGGGCCAGGAAGGCCCTGGGGAAGCCAAAAGCTTGCATATGCTTGCACTGCCTGGCACCCATGCGTGGCAGTGCTTGCGCATGACTCCTCTTGCACGATGACTGGCCAAGACTGCGGTGCACCTGATGTGTTCCAGCTCTGGCCGCTGTGTTTATAAGACCTCTGCGTTGAGGGTGCTGCACCCACAACGCATTGAGCAAAGCGCAAGCCAGCAGGAAGGGACGGTGCTGCCTCTGACGCATGCGCGATGTGTGCACGCCGCACGCACGATACTGCAGGTAAAACGTGGGCCGGCCGCTAGGCTGGCGGCTGCGCCTGACCCAGAGGCGGGGCTGCCTGGTCCCAGCAAGTACGCTTTGGAGGCAGCGCTGCGCACGCTGAGCCTCATGCTGGCAAGGGGCCCACAGCATGTCTCGCAGTGGCTGGTGAGTAGCAAGGTCCACACTGCCGAGGCCAAACTTGCTTCGGGCCCGAGTGCTAACAAGGCTCTGCAGTTGGGCAGGGGCGTGCTGGCCCCTGTGCACGCGGTGTTTGTGTCATCTTCTATTTGTCGTGTCAGGTGCCTCATCCTTGTTTGTGTCGGTGCGAAGCTTGCAATTGACACAAGGAATGTTGTCTGAACCAGGGGGTTTGCATGACTGGCAAGTGGGGCATGTGACAGCATGGGCAGCACCGGCTTGACAACTGCAGGGGGCTAGGAGTGAAGGTGGTTGGTATTCATCTGTCCGCTTTCTGGGTGCCAGCTCCTGCATGTGGGCAGCCAATCATGGCTTTGTTGGCTGCTGAGTTGCATGTGGGCGGCTAGAGGGCAACAATGTTGGTGCCACAGGTGCCGATGTTGAGAGGCTGTGACTTTGATGTCGCTGCGTGCGCAGGTGGGCGGTCACAGCGCCATGCCCCTGACGCCGCTGGTGCAGCTCTTGGGCCACCACTCAGGCCGTGTGAAGATGCGTGCAGCAAAGGTGAAATTTGCGGTTTGGCAGGGGGGGTCGGGCTAACATATCAGGGGGTCGGGTGGACATTCGTGCAGCAAAGGCAAAGGTTGCGGTGCAGCAGCGGGGCTGGGCTGACATTGCGGGGGGTGGGTGAACATGCGTGCAGCAAAGGTGAGGGTTGTGGTGCGGCATGTGGGGCCGGGCTAGCATTATGGGAGGGCAGGTGAACATGCGTGCAGCAAAGGTTAAGGTTGCGGTGTGGCAGTGGGGCTGGGCGTACACTACACGGGCCTGGGGAGTGCCAGTGCCGCCCTTTTTTGGTGGGGCCGCCTGAGTCAGGCAGCAGCAGGACCGCTGACTTTGCACATGGCGTCTGCCTTGGTGCACCTTCCCAGGTCATGATAGGCCTGAAGCCTTTTCAGGTCATGATTGGCTGCCTTGGTGCACCTTCTCAGGTCATGATAGGCCTGAAGCCTTTTCAGGTCATGACAGGCTGCCTTGGTGCACCTTCTCAGGTCATGATAGGCCTGAAACCGTTTCAGGTCATGATTGGCTGCCTTGGTGCACCTTCTCAGGTCATGATAGGCCTGAATCATAGCATTCAATCCCCCTTGATTGCCCTCCCTTGACCCGCATTATATATGCTCCAGGCCCCTACCAACATGAGCTGCCAGAGCACCCTCACTGTTCTTGGCCGCAAGCACAATGCCCACCTGCTCCCAGCTCCTCCTGGGAATTTGCATCAGGCTCCTGCTGCCATCGCACCTTCACTGTTCTTGGTAGCAAGTGCTGGAGCCCGCCTTTTGCACGAGGATGCTCTCTCAAGGCCACCCATTGCCGGAACTGCGTGTGCAGCTCATCAAGCTGGTTGGCGGCACCGAAGGCGGGCGATTGCGCCTGCTGCAGGCTGGCTGCATGGCAGCGCTCTTGCGGGAGGCCAGCAAGAATCTGTCAGGCACCGTGCGCGTGGAGGTTGTGCAGGTAGGCACACCGCTTCTGCTGCTGCTGATGGTGGTGGTGATGACTGTTGGTGATGAATGTTGGTGATGATGGTAATTATGATGGCGGCGAAGGAAGTGGTGGTGGTGGTGGCGCTGCTGCTGCTGCTGCTGCTGCTGCTGCAAGGCTTACCAAAGGAACAAGTGGCACAGCTCTACATTTTGCGCACCTAGGCTTGATCACCATCCAGGGCCTCCTTCGTGCCCGGACTGCACACACAGCAATCCCATCTCTTTCATTTGTCTGTCCATCCTTGCAGTGCACTGCCTGCTTCCCAGCTCGGGAACGCGGCCTGACCCTGGTTGCGTGCTGCTGTGCAGGCCCTGCACCGCCTACTTTCCTGCCCAGGCACACAGCACCTGGATCTGCTGGAGCCTGGGGACCAATCCTGCCAGCCGGCCTTTGACAAGCCCAGCAACCTTCAGCTGGAGGGTGGGGATGGTGTACAGGTGGGCCTTGGTGCGCATGCAGCCCTGCAGCTGAAGCAGCACACGCGTGGTCACGTGACTTGCTGGTGTGTGGGGACAGTCTGCATGTGGGATGTGAAACTTAATGGCCCGCACACGCCTCATAGGGTTGCCTCAAGGGGCGGGTGGGCTATGGCTCGATCAAGTGCGCATTGTGTGATGAGATGTGTGATGGGAAACTTTTGTAGCTGGCCTCAACCTAGTAAAATTAGAAATGTATTGTTTAAGTTGGTCAGAAGTGCCGCGTCAGCCCCTGGAGGCCTGTGATGTGGTGGTGCATGAGCGTCAGGTGCAGATGCCTGTGATTGCAGACTGGAGGCTGATGCGCCTCCATCCTCTAAGGCTTGCAGGAGGCAGGAGGCTGAGGCGCACTGGGTTTATAAGTGGTGTCAACTTGCTAACCCGGCCGGCAAAGCAGCCCAATACAAAGTCATTGCAACGAGCACAACGAATCGATCTATGGCCAGCTTGACCAGCAGGGTAAAGCAGGCCAGAAAAATAGAGTTGGCATTCTGTCAAGATGTTTCAACCCATGAAAGGGAAGCCTAAAACTCATTCTTTCCTTGGCCAAGATGTGCCAAGGCTGACATGGCAATGAGGCTGGAGCCTTTTTTACCTGCATGCCCACATGCGGAAGCAGATGCTTTGTTTGTGTCCTTCTTGGTGGAGATTATGCGCCAGCAGTTGGACTGTTGTGTGTCTCCAAGGGCTATCATGGAGATCGAGGGACACTTCAGAGCAGCATGAAAGAGGTGGCTCAAGCCTCTAAGCCAATGTGCGTGCACCGTTTTGACGCAGATCTTGCTGGAGCTGCTGATTGCCCCCGAGAATGGACACGCAAAGACTGTGCAAGAGCAGATAAAAGAGGCAAAGGGGTAAGGAATGCTCCTGCAGGCTCCAGCCGCTGCCTGCCCATTACCTGTCAGTGTGCTGGGCCAGGACTTTTGCCCCTCTGCGGCAAGGGCCGATAGATGGATGCACTTGTCTGGGGTGCTTTTCTGCGGTTGGTGCGTGTCTGGGGTTGCGCAGGGTGACTCAGGATGGCACACGCTGCCGTGCTGCCTCAGCCCGCTACTGGCAAGACGCCCTGATGACCATCCCAGAATGCCTGGCCTGTGGCTTGTCTTGTCCTTGGAACACTCCGCTGCAATGTATTCTGGGTCTGGGGGGGATGCAGAGGCCTTAGCGCAGAGCCAGCTTTAACGCCACCCGCGGACCGGGCAGGGGGCAGGGACTTTGACTTGCAGCAAAGCCACACAAACCTTATCCAAAAGGTTTTAGGTTGCTAGTAGCCCGGTCCCCTCTGGCGGGGTGCTCCCTCGGTTGGGTCTGAGACAAACCCTGCCTTGTCAACACACATCAGCCGGCATTGGCGCCCTGTAAGCACAACGCGTGGGCGTGTGGACTGCAATCTCAGGGCCTATGAGGCGTCTGAACGGGGCTCAGTGCAGGGCGGGGTCGCCCCAAGTGTTGCCATGACAACTACGGGCGGCGGCGGCGGCAAGCAAGGCAAATCGGCTCAAGCGCCTGCGTACCTGGGTCCACCACCGCTAGACTTCAGCAAGCCTCAGCGCAGCAAGCCGGTGAGTTGTCTGTAGAGCAGCAGGCGGGTGGGTGGCAGCCTGGTGCGCCGTGAGCTGGTGGGTGGTGGCCTTGTGTGCCATGAGCCAGTTGGTGGTGGCCTTATGCTGCAGCTGTTGGTGGGCGGCCTGAAGGGCAGCAAGCTGGTGGTTGGTGGCCTTGCGCAGCTGACCTGCGAGTGGCCCAGAGCAGCTGCAGTTGTGCTCGCAAGTCTGCTGAGTGCATGCCAGGTGGATGCTGGTGTCTGTGCCTTCAGCACCTCAGAACTTGCCATTCACTAGCTGCACCACACCTTTGCGCATGCTGCAATGTGCTGCAGTGCGGCAAGGTTTTTGCACCTATATATATCTGGTTGCCAAGCGGGGCTTACAGGGAATTTTGTTAAGATAAGGCTGGCGGGATCTCTTCGTGTTGTTGGCCTGGCTGCCGCCTCGGTGCTGATATCCTCTCGGCTGCCCCCTCGGTGCTGATATCCTCTGCCCTTCTGTGTCTAACACGAGTGCACTCAGAACCTGTAGGACGACATGGGAGCATACACCTGAGAGAATGTCAGGGAAATGTTACAAGCTGGACGCAACATGGGCTGGCACACACTGTTCATGTCCTCAGGCATCTTCAAGATCTCCTCGCGCTGTGTGTCCTGTGTTTGCACTGTGTGGTCTACCGAACACGCCTTTCCTTGCTCACCTCGTGCTGGTGCAGGAGGACCTGCAGCTCGTGCTGGTGGTCGTGCTGGTGGTCGTGCTGGTGCAGGAGGACCTGCACCTCGTGCTGGTGCAGGTCACCTTGCTCACCTCCTTGCTCACCTCGTGCTGGTGCAGGAGGACCTGCAGCTGGCAGCAGCACAGGCGCTGCTGTCTTCCTGCACCTTCTGCGCAGCCACGATTGAGCGTTTGGTGCAACTCGGGGGCCTCCAGATATTGCTTGCCTTGGTCCCTCAGCCGCCTGCTCCAGGTGACTATTGTCAGAAGGCAGGACAACTCTGTGAATAGTTAAGACAGGTGCAGACGTTGCCTTGGTCCCTCAGCCGCCTGAACCATGTGACTATTGTCAGCAGGCAGGTTGACCCAGTAAAGCGTAGAGGCAGGTGCAAAGAGCAAGGGCACTAGACACGCATGGCTCTATGTGGGTAAAGGAAGCACGCACTGGTCAAGGTAATTTGGTGCACCTGCTGAGTGCATCACCTGCTGGCTCGCTTGCCGCAGAGCCCAGGGGATAGGATGCGTTGGGCTGCGTGCCACAGAGCCCAGGGAATAGGGATGCGCTGGCCTGCTGCATCCACGCCCTTTGCTGGCATGCGCATCCTTCATCTGCACAGGGTACAGCGATGTGTGGTGCTCGCCTCTGCCAAGCTTGTCACAGAGTGTGAGCTGCGTGGTGTGGAGGCACTGGGCGGGCATGTGCAATGCTGCCAGGGGATTGGCCCCCTTGCTGCCTGCCATTGTATGAGGAACAACCTTATAAGTGGCATCCATTGTAGAGTAACCCCCCATTGTATGTTTGACACTGGGCAGGCGCGTGTAATGCTGCCAGGGGATAGGCCCTCCTGCCGCCACTGCGTCGCGTGCACAGATCATCTGTGCCATCACTGGCCTTTGCTGCGTCACTGCATTGCTGCGTTACTTGCGTCGCTGCACCACAGGCAGTCGCTGCATCGCTGCACCACTGGCTATGATGCTTGCACAGATCACCTGCATGCACGTCATACTTACCTTCCACACTCTGGTGATGTATAAGTTGAATAGCTCAGCAGCTTGCATGTGTGAAGGCCGATCAGGTAAACTAACCCAAGGCTGCTTAGATGTCTGGGAGCTGATCCTGATGAAGAAAGCATAAGCACAAATACTCCGCCCGTTGCGCCTCGTCCTGCTGTAAGCAGGGGCGCAAGCACAGGTTCAGGGTGGAAAATTTAAGCTGCTGCAAGCAGGCGTGCATGCAAGCATGGCGCTAAGCTTGCCGCGCCTGTGGCCCTGCTGCAGAATCTGAGGGGCAGAGCGCGGCTGCCGCTGATGGGCCGCCTGCTAAAGAGGACAAGAAGGGGCCCAACAGCAAGGGCGCGCCTCCACAGGCACCTGCGATGGCCACCATTACAGATCTGGAAGAGGAAGATAGCGAGAGCTGCAGCAGTGCAGTGCACGAGCGTGCAGCCGCGGAAATCAAGGTGGGGCAGCAATGCAACATCTTTGTGCGGATCGTGTAAGCATGCATGCAAAGGTGTGGATGTGTGCATATATTTTTGTTGTGGAGCAATCGTGCACACATGTGCTATTATCTGAATGTAAGCAGCAGGCAAAGGTCTGCTGCACTCACTGTCGCCCCTTCAGTCTGTTTGTTCAGTTGCCTTGCAAGTGCCATTGCAAAAACATGACTTGCCATTATGGAGCTGCACTGTATAACTACTACTGCGAGAGAGTATGCTAGCTGCATTTAAGAGGCACACACGTACGTTAGCCAACATTTTTGGGCTCTGCCACATCTGTGGGATGCCTGGCATGAATGCATGTGACGCACCTTAAAAGTTTGTGACAAGTGAGTGTGCCTGGCAGCTAACAGCTGATGTTGTTTTTCTTGTATACTGCAAACACAGTGCATATACGCCCACACTCACACACACATATATACACACACGGACGTGTGCTTGCACATGTGCACTTGCATGCCCTGCAGGACCTAGACTGGACAACTAGGCTTGTGAGCTCCGTGTTTGCAATGCCCCGCTTAAAAGCCTTGACCACAGAGGTGCATGTGGTGGTGCTCAGGCTGCTGTCGCTGCTTCTGACCCTCCCTGATATTCAGGTGAATGAGGGTTGGGACAAGCGCCCAGGGGTAGAACAGTCATACACTGATGCTAAAGTAAAGCTTCAAGTAGCCATGCGATGAGGCTTCCACTACACAGCTTTGCATCAAGGCTTACACAAGCCAGCCATGTGCTGAGACTTAAGGTTATGACAGCCTGTTTTCCGTTTGTTCAGAATCGGCCGCCTTAGGGCTAACTTACCTGCCAGGCTTCTCAACTAAGAGCTGCTCGGCCATGTAGCTTACACCATGCGGCAAGCCGGCCTGTACTCCATAAGCAGAACACAACGTCATTCATTCGCCCTGTCTGGCCAAGTCTGATGGGGTACACGCCCCTTTTCCAGCTAAAAGATGCTTATCACTCCCTCATCTGCACTAGAATGCTGCTGATCGCTCCTAACCCTCTTGCTGCCACTCTGAGGCAATTATAAGGTTACTCTCCTTTCTCCTGTACCCATGTTGTAGAGGGCCACCTGCGTCAAGCAGACCGCACTGTACATGTCTGCCTAAACAAACTGCACACTTGATTGCAGTGCCCACAGTGTTCACCAAAACCCCTCAATCCCTGCGTCATGCAGGCCACGCTGCATGGGCATGCGCTGGCAGAGCGCCCACAGTGTTCACAAAAACCCTCAATCCCTGCGTCATGCAGGCCACGCTGCATGGGCATGCGCTGGCAGAGCGCGCAGCAGCTGAGGCGCGCCGCGTGCAAGCTGAGGAAGCTGCAAAGGCGGAGGCGGCGGCCGCTTCGACCACGCCCCCGCCGCAGCAGGGGGGGCCTGTAGGTGTGCCTCCCAAGCCGGGCAAGGGCAGCCAGGCTGGGGCCACACCAGGGGGCGGACAGCAGCAGGCAGAGCAACTGCAGGGCAGGCCCAGGGGTCCCGACAGCAGGGGCATCACAGATCGTTGGGGCAGGCCCGCGGACGTGGAGTGCGTGAGGCTGCTGGGCACGGTGCACGAGGTGGTGCTGTTCTCTTGGGCTGCGCAGCTGGTGAGTGGGGCTCTCCCTGGCTCTCCCGAACCAGCTAGGGCTTTGACCTGCACCTTAAAGAACTTGCAAAGGAACTGCCCTCGAGGACGAGCGAGGCTGTGAGGTCATATGTAGAATGCCATACATGACCATACGGGACCGCGTTACAGCTCCCAGCCAGTGGCTGGCACGCTGTCATGTGCTTATTAAGCACTGCTCATACAGGCTGGTCAGTGTGTCTGCCATGCGCTTGTCATGGGCAAGAGCAAGAGCGCAAGGGCGCAAGCTTGCAAGGGCTTCCCCATGGGCGGCTGCCTTGAACAATCTCGAACAATCTTTTCCTTGGATTTTTCCATGGGGTCCTTCAAGACTACCTTGCACCTTCTCCTTCCTGGGAAAATCCTGGCAGCAAGTCTTGTCATTGAAAAGGCTAACTTGTCATGCATTTTGCTAGCCCTCGCAGTCCAGTGGTCACTCTTGCCCTTAGGCTAAATTGTCATGAATTTTGCTAGCCCTTGCAGTCCTGTGGTCATTCTTGCCCTTGGGCTAACTTGTCATGAATTTTGCTAGTCCTCGCAGTCCTGTGGTCACTCTTGCCCTAAGGTAGCCTTGTCATGAATTTGCTAGCTCTCGCAGTCCTGTGGGCATTCTTGCCCCAAGGCACTCCATCCAAGATTTTGGCCAGGGCAAACTGTCAACTACATATTTTGTGCATGCACGTGCACGCTGGAATGGGATATTTTGAGAGAGGCACGGTGCACAAGAAGCAGGAGCTCAAATGATGGCATGCAAGAGGAGGTGGTGCATTTGACTTGCGACCCCTTTTCTTGATTGCCTCGGTGTTTCAGAATGGCTGCCTCTGGTGGGAGCTCCATTATGCATTGCGCAGCGGTGCACAATCCAGCCTGGTGCACAGCGGTGCACACTCCAGCCTGGTCCGTGTACAGCGGTGGTCTGTGCGCAGCGGTGCACACTCCAGCCTGGTCCGTGCACAGCGGTGGTCTGTGCACAGCGGTGCACACTCCAGACTGGTCCGTGCACAGCGGTGGTCTCTGCACAGCGGTCCACACTCCAGCCTGGTCCTGCGCTGCATACAAGAGCAAGAGCGTTCCCTGTGGCCCGGTCTTTGCCTGTATGGACCTTTTTGAACCCTGTTAGTGCCCTTTGGCCTCTGGCTCTGTGTGCAGCCCCCTCCGCCACGGCCCACAAGCGAGAGTAAGAGGGACAAGGGGGACAGCAAAAAGGCTATGGCATCCAAGGGCGGCAAATTCCCTGTAGAGGTGAGGCACAAGAGGTACCTGCTTGTAAGTGGCTGTCTCCTCGGTGTTGGCCTTCAGCCTGGATTTCTGCACACATGGCCGCTGCATGCAGCACATACTCCTGGGCTGTGCAGTCTTTGTGGCTAACTCAGCCTGCAGCTCCCATCTGCTTGGCAGGCATTGGTGCTTGAAGCGGCAGAGGCCTCCACCCTCACCTGCTGCACAGACATTGCAGCTGCTTGCAGCAGGATCTCGAGCCTGCACCTGCTACCTCTTGTTGTTGTGCTGCCCCTCAATGCTTCAGGAGTTGATGTGAATCCTCTCAGGAGCCGTTGTGATTCTTCACGATGGCTGTACCATGGCACAACAAATTTTTGTGATGGGGTGCTGTTGGCGTCCTAGCCTTGTTGCTGGCCCTGCACGATGCTGCCCTGCAGGGTATGTGCCGGCCCTGCACGATGCTGCCCTGCAGGGTATGTGCCGGCCTTGCACAATGCTGCCCTGCAGGGTATGTGCCAGCCCTGCACGATGCTGCCCTGCAGGGTATGTGCCGGCCCTGCACGATGCTGCCCTGCAGGGTATGTGCCGGCCTTGCATGATGCTGTCCAGTTGCTGACCCTGCAGGATACGTGCCGTCCTTGCAGGTGCACTCCCTTCACCTCGCGCTGTGCTGCAGCCCTGCTGCCAGCCCTGCAGGAGCACACGCTGCGCCCCTGTTCTGTGCTGATGCCTCACTGCCAGCCCAGCAGCAGCACTCGCCGCCCCTGCCGTACTGCTGTTCTGTTGCTTGGCCCTGCAGGATGCGCCGGCCCCGCAGGAGCACATGCTTCCCCCCTTCGGCGCGAGCGTGCGTGCAGCTGCCATGGAATGCCTCATCCAACTGGCCAAGCATGAGGGTTTTGCAACGATGATGGCTACCAGCAGCCAGATGAAGGCGCTCGTGGGGCGGCTTGGCAGGTACGCAAGTATGCGTACCCTGCGTCTCGTCTCTCTCTCTCTCTCTCTCTCTCTCTCTCTCTTCCCCCCTGCTCCCCCCCGCCTCACCCTCCCTCCCTCCCTGTTCCTGCTTTCCCTCGAAATGTCTTCATTGTATTCTATTTGGATACGTCCTTTTGTTGATGCTTGAACATGCGTGTGTCTGGAAATGTTTGTGCTTTTTTCAACATGTAATGCGCGTGTGTGCCTGCGTACGTGTACCTAGGGTTTAGAGTTTTGGTTAGACCATAAACCCTAAGTACCCTCATTGCTGCACTTGCGCCTGGGAGCTTGTGACAGACAGGTGACAGCATCTGGAAACATCTAGCACCTGCAGACTCGTTGTGTTTGCGTGGGCGGCCAGGCGGTAATGGTGCAAGCATGTAAGGACCACACAGTCATGAGGCATGCCTGTCAGCAGCTGCCTCTGCTTCGTTGCATGTGTGCCTGCAGGTCAGAAGAGCCGGCCGCCCAGCCGCCGAATGACCAGCCGCTGCGCACAAGCTCTCCTTTAGGCAAGGTGTGTCCTCCCTCACTAATCATGCGCAAACCATGGCGGTGCTCGCATACACCACAGCAAAATGCGGTGTTGTATGAGCATGCTAACAGGTGCGTGTACCTCATGACAGCACGTGCGTGCACCACAGCAAAACATGGTGATGGTGTGTGTCAACACACGCGTGTACCTCATGACAGCACGTGCGTGCACCACAGCAAAAGGTGGTGTTGTGTGTGTCAACAAGTGCGTGTACCTCATGACAGCACGTGCGTGCACCACGGCTAAACATGGTTTGTGTGTTTCAACACATGCTTGTACCACAGGACAGCATGTGCGCGTATCACTTGACAGCACATGGGTGCATCACAGCAGGCCGTGGAATTGTGTGTGCATGTTTCTCCCCATCCTCAAGTTCCGCTCCTCAAACTTGAGTTTAGTCCAGCGTTTGCAAAAGCAGGCTGTGCTCAGGATGGCTGCAGCAAGAGAGAGTAGAATCAGATTCAAATATTTGACCAGCTGTGGCTGCAGCAAAAGAAAAGAATCAAATTCAAATTTGGCACTAGCTGTCAGGCATACGGGTGCTGGCCCCCAGGCCCAACTTGACTCCTGCACAGACACAGCATTAAATTTGACCGGGCAGGGTCTGGGAGACATAATGGGCAGTCCCTCATAATCAGGGCTTATACAAGTGGCCAGGAGGGCATGCCGGGAGAGTTCTATGTTTCCATGATTACAGCATGCACTGTAAGTGCCTGAGTGGTGCTTCTTTACCACCTTTCCTTGGCCTGAAGGGGTTTGACACATAAAATACCCAGGAGCATACAGATGTGGGTGATTAGGGCTGGAAGCCACCTGCTCATGCGCAGCATAGCCCAAAAGGCAAATCTGGCACGGAAATGCTCCACTTCAAAAAGATGACATTAGCAAGATTTTGATGTATATCTACGCTCACTCCATTGTCTAGATTGCACTTCACAGGGACGCGACCTGGGCCCTGCTCCATCTTTTCTTAGCAATGCTTGGCTGGCCTGATCAATAGTCCATCATTGCTCCCCTTTTAATTCCTCTGCACGAGTCCCTGTATCCAACTGTCATGCCATCCATGCTGTGCGCTGCCCGTGCTGCACCGCGCGCAGGGCAAGCCCAAAAACCGAGGCCAATCCCCCTCTCCCCCTTCATCGGCCAGTGCACAAGACAGGCAAGCCAACACGGGGACCTTGCCCGCAGATGGTGAAGAGGAGAAGCAAGGGAAGAAGGAGGCCAAGGTGAATGCCCAGGGCGTATACTACCGTGCCCTTGTGTGATGCCCGGGGCAGTTTTTTGCTGCTGTGCCCTGGTGCTGTGCTAAGGGTATAGGGTGGCACTGCTGTGCACTGGACGATGCCTTGGGCAGGTGCTGGTGCAGGTCCCTTATCAACACCACCCCCACGGCCTGCATGCCATCACAGTAAGCCACCGACACATGCTTTCAATGCATGTCCTCGTTGCGTGCTTTCAACGCTTCCCTTGATGGCATGCCCGTACTGCAGGCCCACACCCTGTGCTGTCTTCACCTGCCTCCACCTCTTGCCCGCAGTGCACGCCCTCACAATGCACCCCCTTCCTCCTTGCACACCTGCACTGCGCACCCATCTGGCTGATGCACCAACTCCAGTGCAAACTTTGTAAGACTTGCACGCCTGCACAGGTGGTGCTGCCGCCAGAGCCAGAGCTAATTGCACCCGTGGCTACACTGCTGCAGCTGCTGATCCCTCACATGCCCGCCCCCGCCCCCCCCCCCGACGCAGCACCTGCAGTGGTGCCCCACAAAGCACGCGGCTCAAAGGTGTGGCGCGCACCCATGCTCACAAGCTGCGCACATGCGCATGCACGGGCACCTAAACTAGGGTCTACAAAAGCCGGTCCACACATGCACGTGGACGCTCAGCCAAACAGGGTCGCATGGCACGTGGCCAAGCAGGGTTGGGCAGGGATGGCGTGTGCACGTGCACGTGGCCAAACAGGGTTGGGCAGGGATGGCGTGTGCACATGCACGTGGCCAGAGGGTCGGGCAGGGATGGCATGAGCACCTGCATGTGGCCAAACAGGGTTGAGGGGGCACGTGCAGATGCACAGGGGGTGCAGGCATGACTCAGCAGTCCGACCCACAGGCAGCCTGCACGGGCCTAGATATGGCACCCGGCAATACCTTGCTGCGGCATGTACCCCATGCTTGTGCTCCATGCTTCACGGGTTCTCAGGGGGGAGGGTAGCAGGCATATGTGTGTGTGTGTGTGTGCGTGTGTGTGCGTGCATGTGTGCATGCACGCGTGCGTGCGTGCATGTGTACGTTCATGCGTATGCATGTACACGCCAGCAGCGCTGCAGCACTGGGCATGAATGAGGGCGTATGCCGAGGTGACGGGGCCGCTGCACCATCCTCTGAATGTGTGCATTAGGTAATTGCGGAGATTTTCTGAGGTGGTGGGGCGCACTGCAACCGCCCTCAGGTGTGTGTGTCGCCCAGGCCACGCCCCAGCAGCCAGCAGTAGGGATGGAGAAGTGCACGGTTGTGCCTTGGCCCACGCCCCATGGCCCATGGGCCTTTGCTGTGGCTGCGGTGTACACCCGCTCATCCAGCAGGCCGTGCATAGGCACGAATGGCAATCAGCATGGAGCGTGGGTTGGGTAGAGTAGAAGATGCGTGACGAGATGGGCAACGTTTTGCAGAGGGGGCTGGAGGTGGAGGAGCAACCCCTGCTCTTAGTCCAGGGGTGGGTTGTGACCCAAAAGAAAGAGCGCGCCAGCAACAGGCGTGCGGTGTGCAACTGCCGTGCCAGCAACACGCGTCAGGTGTGCAACTGCCAACGTTGCTGCCGCAGACGCTGCTGGGCCTGAGGCCTCCAGGCGAGGGGGCCCCTGCACAGGCTGCACGCGCTTCGGAGGTGGGCCTGACGCGGCCAGACGCCGTGTGCGCCCTGAAGCGCATCGCCGCCGCGGCACACGCGGTGGGCAAGCAGGGCATCATGGGGCAGGAGAGCGTGCAGCTGGCAGTGGCGTCCGCGGTGCTCATGCTGCCAGAGTCAGAGTTCATGGTGCGCGTGTGCACGCACATGGAGTTGTGTGTGTGTGTGTGTGTGTGTGTGTGTG
>LKMJ01002031.1_pt1 | contig 18398 bp, 13 predicted proteins | sample 643391 | NCBI WGS metagenome assembly LKMJ01 (sample SAMN04112250, study PRJNA286221) | soda lake metagenome | biome: soda lake; feature: Kulunda Steppe; material: water; isolation source: sample PL-Br10 brine of Picturesque Lake | place: Russia: Kulunda steppe | collected 2010-07 | reverse complement strand
CCTTGTTTACTTTGGCATTGGCCTCCTGGGCTGACTCTGCCCTGACAACTGTTCCCACTACAATCTTTTTACCGACACCCATACCTTCAATAACCGGCTTGCCGACAACATCTACTTTAATCAAATTAGTGGTGCCCGGAATGCCGACCGGTGCTCCGGCGGTAATTATCACCATATCTCCATCCTTGACCAGGCCCCTTTCCAGGGCAACCTGGGTGGCATTTTCAATCATTTCATCGGTGGAATCTGTCACAGCTGATACCAGAGGATATACTCCCCAGCTCAGGGTCAGAAAATGCTGCACCCTGGCATTGGGGGTGACCGCTACAATTTTGATGGGCGGGCGATATTTGGCCACCTTGCGGGCGGTAAGCCCTGAACCGGTGGCGGTGATTATAGCCTGGGCCTCCAGGTTCACGGCTGTTTCACAGGAGGCATAGCTGATTGCCTCGGTGGCGGTGTTGCTGCTGGGCTCTTTAATGCCGGCAATTTTCCTGGTATAGGAAATGGAATCCTCGGTTTCCCGGGCAATCCGGGCCATGGTTTCCACCGATCTCACCGGATATTTACCGGCAGCTGACTCACCGGAAAGCATGATGGCATCAGTGCCGTCAAAAATAGCATTGGCCACATCAGAAGCCTCAGCCCTGGTCGGACGGGGATTTCTGATCATGGAGTCCAGCATCTGGGTAGCTGTAATGACCGGAATAGCAGCTTCATTGCACTTTCTAATAAGCTGTTTCTGGATTATAGGGACTCTTTCCGCCGGTATCTCCACCCCCAGATCTCCCCGGGCTACCATGATACCATCAGAGACCTCAATGATATCATCAATATTCTCCACACCTTCTTCATTTTCAATTTTGGGTATGATTTTGGTATCCTCAGCTCCAGCTTCTTCCAGTAGTTTGCGGATCTCAATCACATCACTGGCCTTGCGGACAAAGGAAGCTGCCACAAAATGTACTCCCTGCTCCACCCCAAAGTGAATATCTTTACGGTCCTTGTCAGTTAAAGCTGGCAGCTGAACATTTACACCCGGCAGATTCACTCCCTTGCGGGAACCAAGTGTTCCTCCATTCACAATTCTGCAAAAAACTTCAGAGCCCTCAATCTCTTCCACCTCTAATTCAATCAGGCCATCATCGACCAGAATCATGTTCCCCGGCTTTAAATCTTCAGGAAGCCCCTGATACTGGACGGTAACTTTTTCTGCGGTTCCCTCTACCTTTTCAGTGGTCAAAATAATCTTGTCATCCTGTTTTAATTCCACTTCACCTTCAGCCAGGTCTCCGGTCCGAATCTCCGGGCCTTTGGTATCCAGCATAATTCCCAGGGGACGATTTATTTCCTGTTCAATCTCTTTGATTAGATCCATCCTATGTTTGTGCTCCTGATGATCACCATGAGAAAAATTAAAACGGGCCACATCCATCCCCTTTTCAGCCATCTCCAGCAGGGTTTCTTTATCGTTGCTGGCCGGACCCAGAGTACAAACAATTTTAGTCTTACGCATATTAAATCCCCTTCCTGATATATATTGATTATTTAATAATTTTTTTCTATTTTTGCTTTTTTTATCTTTCTTCAGAGAAGCTTTTTACCTCTCTTCAGAGAAACTTTAAATGAATCACACCAGCACACCTTTCAGGACCTGCTCTCTGTTTCTATTTGTCTCTAGTTACTATCCTGTATCCTATGCTTTTTCGGAGCTGTTTTTATCTTCAGCTCCCCAGTGATTAAATTTAACCCTGAGAATTATCGGTAAAATTCTCAATTAAAATAATAATCATCCTAAAATCTTAGCAAGATTATACAGTGACTCATCAATCTGTTTTTCCTGCTCAAGAATAACATCGTAATCAACGGTAACAATTTTATCCTGATTGATTCCCACCATCACTCCCCGGCCTCCTGATTTTATCACCTCAACTGCTTTAGAGCCCAGTTTGCTGGCAGTAACACGATCTAAGGCCGAAGGTGAACCCCCTCTCTGCACATGACCCAGGACAATAATTCTCACTTCAAATCCAGTATTCTCAGTGATGATCTCTCCGATCTGAAAGGCTGCACTGTAATGTTTCTCCTGTTTTTTGCTCTGATCCAGACAGCAGTCCTTAATTCCTTCAGCTACCATAATGAGATTGTGAGATTTTCCACTTTCATAACCTTTTCGGACTATCCCGCATACCTCTTCAATATCAAATTCAATCTCCGGAATTAATATAGCTTCTGCCCCCACAGCCAGTCCTGACTCCAGGGTTAACAGGCCATTATTCCGCCCCATGGTTTCTATCACAAATACTCTCTCATGGGAGGTAGCGGTATCTCTGATTTTGTCAACCGCCTCAACCACTGTATTAACAGCAGTATCAAAGCCGATGGAATAATCTGTTCCGGATAGATCATTATCAATAGAAGCTGGAACCCCCACTGTCGGTATGCCCTGTCTTTCCAGAGCCATGGCTCCCTGCAGGGATCCATCTCCTCCAATTATAACTAGAGCCTCTATTCCATAATTTTTAAGTTGAAAGATAGCCTCTTCCTGACCTTCGGCATTTTTGAACTTCTCACTCCGGGCAGTAAAAAGAAAGGTCCCTCCCCGGTTTATTTTGCCGGAAACATCCTTATCTTTTAATTCAGATATTTCCCCTTTGATCAAACCGGAATATCCTCTGCTGATTCCCATGACTTCCAGATCCAGATTTAAAGCCTGCCGGGTGACAGCCCGTACAGCCGCGTTCATTCCCGGGGCATCTCCTCCACTGGTAAGCACCCCTATTCTTTGCATGCTTATTTTCCTCCTTAGGTTTATTCCGGTCTGGTTAATGTAACATTGAAAAACCTTTATGCCTGTAAATCGTAAATACATCATATCACCGGACTTTCTCGCTTGTCAAGGTAAAGCAGTTTTCACAAAACATTTGGATCAGTACTTAATTAATATTTTGATTAAATTTTTCTCGAACCCCAATTAAGCTTTAATCCAGTTTAATTCGGCACTGAAAATTTTAATTTGCATCTTACCTGCTAAAGTGGTAAAATTTATTTCTGTAGGGAAGCCATTTTTGCCTCGTACTTATTTTAACAAACCCTTATTAACTTGTCGACCATTATTAAATTATCAAAGCATTATCAAACCTCATTAAATATTTTGTTTATTATTCAAACATTATTGACTATCTTTTAAGCATTATTGAAAAGCATTATTGATCATTACTATTAATTTCAGGAGAGTGATATTATGAAAATAGGAATCTTAACCGGTGGAGGAGATTGTGGTGGATTGAATGCCGTAATTAAATCGATTGTCTGGAAAGGTATCAAGGAATACGGTCACGACTTTGTTGGCTTCCGGGACGGCTGGAGGGGTGTTCTGGAAAATGACTGGCAGGAATTGACCTTGGATGATGTTATTGATATTCTGCCTGAAGGCGGTACCATGCTGGGCAGTAGCAGAACAAATCCCTTCAGTGCCGGTAATGACCCTGATAATGTCAAAAGAACCATGGAGCAGGAAAACATCGATGCTCTGATAGTAATTGGCGGAGATGACACTCTGGGAGCTGCCAACAAACTTTATCAACAGGGAGTTAAGATCGTAGGTGTTCCCAAAACAATGGACAACGATCTGGAATGTACCGATATGACCTTTGGCTTTATGAGCGCTGTTCAGGCCGCCACCGACCATCTGGATCGCCTTAAAACAACTGCCCGTTCCCATCATCGGGTGATCGTCTATGAAGTCTTTGGTCGCTATTCCGGCTGGACTGCTCTCTATGCTGGCTGGGCCGGGGACGCTGATGTAATATTGACTCCGGAAAAAACCTACAGTATCAAAGATATCTGCAGTTACCTGGAGCAGCGACGGCAGCGGGGCAAGGATTATGCCATTGTAGTTGTGGCTGAAGGAGCCACCACCACAGAAATGGATGAAATGATGGCAGAGGATGAAGACACTGACGAATACGGGCATGTAATCCTGGGTGGTATCGGCGAATATCTCGCCGATGAAATCGAGCAAAAAATGGACTGGCAGACCCGCTATATCCAGCCCCGTCACATTGTCAGAGGGGGTACCCCCACTGCCTTTGACAGGATTCTTTCCAGCAGATATGGCCTGGCCGCCATTGACTGTGTAGAAAAAGGCCAATTTGGCAAAATGGCAGCCCTTAAAGGTCAGGATATTGAAATAGTTGATCTGGCTGATGCGGTGGCTGAAACAAAAACTGTGCCTCTGGAGCTTCTGGAAAAAGCTGAGATTTTCTTCGGTTAAGGCCAATAACAGAAATCAGTTTAACCGGTTTTACTATATTTTCGCTTTTTCTATATTTCACTTTTCTATATTTCACTGTAGTATAGAAAATATAATTAGTTCAAAGCAAATAAATACAAATTAATAATTGATAAAACAAATAAACCATCAAAACAGAAAAACCCCCGATCAGCCAATCCGGGGGTTTTTCTTTGCCAGTTTATTTTTATCCGGGGATTTGTTAGTCAAATTTTTGTTCCGGGATTTATACATTAAACCTCTGATTTAATATCTCATAGACCTCTTCAGCCTCACTCCGGGGAGTTTTAATCTGATAATCACCCTCTCCCATACCTTCAATTTTAATCAGAAATCCCTCGGCAGTCAACTCCTCTTCAATCCTTTCTGCTTCTTCCCGGGTGTGCACCACATAAACAATCTGCCACATGCTTCTTTCCTCCCCTCCCCGATTGGAGTATGTAGGCTTTTTGCTGTTACATTTGCTGTTAAAACTGGATATTGTTAAATCTGGAAATAAATTAGATTTTCTAAATTAAATTCGCTGCTAAAATAAATTTACTAAATATCAAGTAGCTCCTTGCCGGCAATCCCGGGCTCGGTCATTTCATAGGGGTTCAGTATTTTCTCCAGCTCCTCGGCGCTTAAAATTCCCTCTTCCAGAATGATATCTTTAACTGACCTTTCCTCTTCCAGAGCTCTTTTGACAATCCGGCCAGCAGTCTCATAGCCGACATGGGGGTTAATGGCCGTTATAATCCCCACACTTCTCTCCAACAGCTCCCGGCAGCGCTCCCGGTTGGCCTTAATCCCCACAATGCAGTTGTCAATAAAGGTCTCGAGGGCGTTCTCCAGCATCTCAATCGATTGAAAGAGGTTGTATACCAGCACCGGCTGCATAACATTCAACTCCAGCTGACCGGCCTCAGCAGCCATACTGATTACCTGATCATTGCCTATAATCTGATAGGCAACCTGGTTTACCACTTCGGGTATCACAGGATTGACCTTACCGGGCATGATTGAAGAACCTGGCTGCACGGCAGGCAGGTCAATCTCATTTAGCCCTGCCCGGGGTCCTGATGACATCAATCTCAGATCACTGGCTATTTTTGAGAGATTGACCGCTGCTGTTTTCAATACCGAGGAAACCCCCACCAGAGCATCAACATTCTGGGTAGCATCTATCATGTTCTCCGACTGTCTCAGATTTAAACCGGTAATCTCTCTTAAAATTTCGGTAACACTGTTGACATATTCCAGATCAGCATTGAGTCCGGTACCAACCGCTGTAGCTCCCAGATTGATAACCACAAGATCTTCTATAGAGGCAGCAATTCTGTCCCTGTCCCGGTTCACCGCTGATGAATAGGCGGAAAATTCCTGACCCAGCCTGATGGGAACAGCATCCTGCAGCTGGGTGCGGCCCATCTTAATCACATCATCAAACTCCCGGGATTTCTTCTGCAGAGCTTCCTCCAGTCTGCCGACTTCGGCCACCACCTCCTCCAGCATTCTGATGGTGGCAATTCTAATGGCGGTGGGCAGCACATCATTGGTCGACTGGCTCATGTTAACATGATTGTTGGGATGGACAAGCTGATAATCACCTTTGGTTCCGCCCAGGATTTCAATGGCCCGGTTGGCCAGCACTTCATTCATGTTCATATTGATCGAGGTTCCGGCCCCGCCCTGAACGGCATCGACAATAAATTGATCCTGCAGCGAACCTCCGGCCACCTCATCACAGGCCTGGATAATGGCCCGGGCCTTCCTTTCCACCAGCAGACCTATATCCCGGTTGCTGATGGCTGCCGCCTTTTTCACCAGGGCCAGAGCTTTAACCAACCGGGGATGGATTTTCAGGTTGGTAATCTTGAAATTTTCCGCCGCCCGCAGGGATTGAATCCCGTAATAGGCTGTGGCCGGCACCGTCTTTTTTCCTATTGAATCAGCTTCTTCTCTGGTTTTCATCTCCGCCCACCTCCAGTGTTATTATGAAAAGTCCTTAACTTTCAATCCCTTCTTTTTTAATTCCTCAACAAAATAATCTCTCTTATCCTCAACCGGCCAGATTTCTGCCGGCAGCAGGAGAATCTGCCTCCCGCCTTTCCCGGTTTTCCCGGCCAGCATCAGCGGAACCCTGCCACCTTGAGCCTCCTGAACTACAGCCTTGATTTTCTTAAGCTCCTGATTTTCCTTTCCTAAAAATTCAACAACTATCGGAGGCGCCTGCAGCGGAACCAGCTGTCTGGCAATTAGTTTATCCTCATCCCGTTTGCCCGAAATCAGGACCACATCACCTTCGGTCAGTCTGCCGCTGTACCTGCGGTAAATATCAGGAAAAACCACCACATCCAGCTCAGCACTGATATCCTCGATGGATAAAAAAGCCATTCTATTGCCGTTTTTGGTAATATGCTCCCTGATATTTTTAATAAAACCACCCCGCAAAATCCGGGCTTTTTTACTGTCAGCTTCTTTAAGACAGCCCAGGTAGGCAAAAAGCTGATAATAGGGCGCCAGAGGATGGCCGGAAACATACACACCCAGGTATTCTCTCTCCAGCTCCAGCTTTTCCTGATGGGTATACTCCTCCATCTCGGGAAAATCAAACTCCCCGCTGTAAAACTCTTCCTTTTTCTCAACCAGATCAAAAAAAGAAGTCTGCCCCTGGGCCTGAGCCGCCTTGGAAGTGTTAAATCTGGAATACAATTCATCGCAGCTGCTGACCAGCTGCGATCTTTTCTGAGCCAGGCTGTCAAAGGCTCCAGCCAGCATCAATGATTCCAGCGAAGTTCTATTGAAAGCGGCCAGATCTACTCTTTCGAGAAAATCTATAATATCCTGATAGTTCCCCTGCTGGCGTCCGGCAATAATGGCTTCGATTGCTCCTCTCCCCAGGTTCTTAATAGCCTTCAAACCAAACCGGATCTCTCCTCTGCCGGTATTAACAAAATCATGTCCGCTCTCATTAATGTCCGGAGGCAGAACCTTAAGCCCCATTTCCCGGGCAGCAGAAATATAATCTGCCACCTTGTCAAGATTGTTCATCACACTGCTCAATAGGGCAGCCATGAACTCGCCCGGATACTGAGATTTTAGAAAGGCAGTCTGATAGGCAATCATGGCATAGGCTGCGCTGTGGGATTTATTAAAACCATAGCCGGAAAAGTAGGCCATCTGATCGTAAATTTCATGGGCTGTCTCCTTGGCAATTCCGTTTTCCCGGGCTCCTGCTATAAAGCGCTCCCGCTCCCGGGCCACCAGCTCCTCTTTCTTTTTGCCCATTCCCCGGCGGAGAATATCAGCCTCTCCCAGGCTGAAACCACCCAGTTTACTGGCAATTTCCATTACCTGCTCCTGATAGAGAATCAGTCCAAAGGTATCCTTTAAGATGGGCTCCAGAGAGGGGTGGAGATATTCTGGTTCCTTCTCACCGTGGCGGCACTTAATATAATCTTCAACCATGTTGCTGCCCAGTGGTCCGGGCCGACCCAGAGCCAGCAGAGCAATCAGATCCTCAAAACGGTCTGGCTTAAGTCTCCGGTTGAGATCCTGAAAGAGCTGGGACTCCATCTGAAAAACCCCGGCGGTCTGCCCTCTGGCCAGCATGCGGTAAACTTCCTGGTTGTCCAGCTTAAGGTTATCAATCTCAATCTCTTTTCTGTGATTATCTTTAATTCTTTTAAGGCTGTCCTCAATCACCGTCAGATTCCTTAAACCCAGAAAATCCATCTTTAAAAGCCCCAGCTCCTCAACCTCTTCCATCGGCAGCTGGGTTATCCGGGTACCATCAGATAGCTGCAGGGGAACCAGTTCCACCAGCGGTTTCGGTCCGATAATCACCCCGGCAGCATGGGTGGAAATATGTCGGGGCATGCCCTCCAGCCGGGAGGCCTTCTCCAGGAGTTCGACTACCTGCCTGTCCTCCTCGGCCAGGGCCTCCAGCTCTGAATTTTCCTTCAGAGCCTCTTCCAGGGTTATCCCGGGCCGGGCTGGAATTTTTTTAGCCACCCGGTCAACTTTGTCATAGTCCATTCCCAGGCCCCGGCCTACATCTCGGACCGCTCCCCGGGCTGCCATGGTACCGAAGGTTCCAATCTGAGCCACCCTCTCCTGACCATAACGTTCGCTGACATATTCAATTATTTCATCCCGGCGGTCATCAAAGTCTATATCGATATCTGGCAGGTTCAATCTTTCTGGATTAAGAAATCTCTCAAATAAAAGCCCGTAATCCAGGGGATTGATCTTGGTTATGCCTAGAAGATAGGAAACCAGACTGCCAGCAGCTGAGCCTCTTCCCGGCCCGACCCTGATACCCCGCCGGCCGGCTTCCACCACAAAATCCCGGACGATTAAAAAGTAGGAGGCATAGCCCATATCAATAATTATATTAAGCTCCTCCTCCATCCGTCGGCGGGCCTCTTCATCTCCCGGCAGCTTCTCCTGCAACGCCTCTTCACAGTAATAACGCAGCAGTTCCTCGGGACTGGAGCTCTTATCCTCTTTACCCTTCCTTGTCCCCCTATTATTCCCTCTATTTACATTATTCTCATTACCATTTTCCCTTTCATTCTTATTCCCGTGCCCTTTACCTTTTTCTCTCTCATTTTCTTCAATATCGGGATATTCTGGCAGGTGAAACTGATCAAATTCCAACTCCACATTGCAGCGCTCGGCAATCTTCACCGTGTTTTCCAGGGCCTCCGGAACAGCCCCAAAGAGTTCTTTCATTTCAGCAGACGATTTAAAGTAGAACTGATCACCCTGGAACTGCATTCTATTTTCATCCTGAATAGTAGTGCCGGTCTGCAGGGCCAGCAAAAGGTCATGCAGCTCGGCATCCTCCTGGTTGAGATAGTGGCAGTCATTGCTGGCAATCAGCTCTGTCTCAAACTTATCAGCCATCTCAATCAGAATAGGATTAATCCTTTTTTGCTCCTCCAGGCCGTGGTCCTGAAGTTCAATAAAAAAGTTATCTCTGCCAAAGATATCAAGGTATTCCTGCAGAGCCTTTTCCGCCTTATCCCGGCGGTCCTCAGTCAGCAGAACAGCCAGTTCCCCCTGGAGGCAGGCAGAGGTAGCAATCAGCCCTTCAGCATGCCGGTACAGCAGTTCCTTATCCACCCGCGGTTTATAATAAAATCCTTCAAGATGCCCCCGGGAAACCAGCTGAATCAGATTGTGATAGCCCTTATTATTTTCAGCCAGCAGAATCAGATGATACCTGGTCTGATCCTTCTTCTCCAGCCTGCTGCCAGGGGTAAGGTAAACCTCACAGCCCAGGATCGGTTTGATCCCGGCTCTTTTTGCCTGGCGGTAGAACCTGATCATGCCATAGAGAGAGCCATGATCGGTCAGAGCAGCCGCCGGCTGGTCAAATTCCCTGGCCTGCTCGATCAGCTCTGACAGCCTGATTGCCCCATCCAGCAAACTGTATTCAGTATGATTATGAAGATGGACAAAATCAGCCATAAATATCCCCTTTCCCGCTGGCACTTTACCGATTGACTCTGTTTTTCAGTATTTACTCGGATTCTGTTTCTTAAATTATTTTTTGATTCCTGAGCTTTTTATGACTCCCTGCTTTGTAACTCCCTGCCCAATCATCTTGGTGATCCATCTTGGTGATCACCTGCCTGAGTATTTTTGTTCACCCTGCTTTTAAATCCCTGCCTGATCATCTTTGTTATGCCCTAAAGGTAAATACTTTACTTTGTTTTTCAAGGCCAGTATGTTATAATATACTTCAGATATAGTTATTAAAGTGATTACAATGCTCATCATGCTTATAATGCTTTTGATTATAAACAAGTATCAGGAGGTGAAGTTTTAATGGATAGAGAAAAGGTTGAAGATGTCCTGAATCAAATTCGCCCCGGCCTTCAGGCTGATGGTGGCGACGTAGAACTTATCGATGTAGAAGATGACGGAACAGTAAAAGTTCGCTTAACCGGAGCCTGTGCCGGATGCCCGATGTCAACAATGACCTTAAAATCCGGAATTGAAAGGGTTCTTAAGGAAAATCTTTCCGAGGTAAAGGAAGTTATCAATGTAAATTAACATCAAAATCCTGTCCAGAATAAGATCTTAGGTCAAACTAAATTATCAAGATTATAAAGCAAAAACAAATATATTAAAAGCAAATAAAGTAAAATAAGATAATAAAATTAAAACAGTAAAAACAGGATAAAGGTAAATAAATTAAATAAAGCTTAAAACGGGGATGGTCTTCTGGCTGTCCCTGTTTTGCGTTTTTATTTTTTTCTTACGCTTTTTTCTTACTATTTTTCTGATACTATTGTCATCATTTCTGGTATTATATTAAATTTAATCATTCTCATTCTTTCTATTCAGCAAAAACTTTCTAAATCCTTTTCAATGACAAATTCCAATTAAAAAAATCTAGCTTTAATTACGAAAAATGCATTTGCCTCCCTCTAGGTTTTTTTCTTAGATCTTTTGACATTTCCGCTTTTCTCTGTACTATACCTTAAATTAAACCACAGTTTCTGTCTTTTAACATAGTTTTCCCTAGATATTTTGACATTACCCTTGTCTCAACTTCTCTTGCCGTTTTATCAACTGTTATCAACCATCTTAACTCTGATCAACTGTAATCAACTTAACTTTCACTCTTTTTATCACCATCTTCACCGAAAGTTTCATTTTCTGCAGGCTTATCCTCTTCAGAATTATATCCAGCAGCTTTATCTTTTCCGGCATCAAATCCTGTAGTTTTATCCCCCCCGGCATCAAATCCAGCAGCTTTATCTGCTTTACCCTCATCATCTTCAGCCTCTTCCTGCTCTTCATCCAGTAATCTAAGCTCAAGATCTCCGAACAGAATTTCCTCGATGTCATTTATCATGGTAGAAAGCCGGGACTGAGCCTGAAGAAATCTTTTTACCGGCTGATTCATTTCTATCAGGTTCTGCAGTTCATTGAGTCGCTGCTTTTCTTCTTGAGAAACTTCCTCGCCTCTCATTTCCTTGCTGCGAACTTTGATAATCTGCTGCTGAAAATCCTGCAACAGCTCAATCCTGGTGGAATCTTCTTTAATTTTCTTACGAGCTTCCTGAAATTTCTGATATTCCTCAGAATCTTTAATTGCCCTGGCCAGCTTATGAGCTGTTCCGTAAACAGACATGCTATCCCTCCTTATAATTATCTGTCAGGCTCTAACATCCATAAATAGTAATAAGCCACAGTATTTTGCCCAAAATGAAATTAGTGAACTTTAAGAGCTCTGAAGTTAAAAAAATTCTCTTATATTGCTCCTTTTCCACTACTTCCCTTACTTCCCTACAACCTCTGCTCCCTCAGATCTAATTTATCTGCTTTTCCGGTTTTATCTGTTCATCCGGCTTTTTATTGTTCCATCCAGTTCCACTTCACAACCGGTTTTGCTTCACAAAGCCAATATCAGCAATTTCACCCTCCTTAAGTTCTACCCTGGCAAAGCTGTAAAAATTCTTTCTTTTTCTCACGGTTGGCGAGCCTGGATTTAAAAGCAGCTGCCCTTCAATGTACTGGCGAAAGGCATTATGGGTATGACCAAAAATAATCAGATCAGCATCAGGAAAGCTGTAGGTCAGTCCGGTAATCAAATCTCCCTTAATAATATGACCGTGTGTCAGAGCAATACTTACCCCCTCAATTTCAAACTGCCGGCTGAGTTTAAGACTTTCAGCCAGCTCAGACTCATCACAGTTCCCCTGAACCGCTTTCACCGGCCCAATTTCTTCCAGTTTTGCCAGCACCTCAGAGCCGGTTATATCACCGGCATGAATTATGAGGTCACAATCAGCCAGACCGGAAATAATCCAGTCTGGAATTTCTCCAATAATGTCAGGAATATGGGTATCAGAAATAATTCCCAGATACATTAAATTATCTGCCTCGCTTTTTATAATGATTTTTTATCTATCATTTTACATTTATTGCATTTATTTAATTTTTTTCTGAAGATAGCAGGTTAAATCATCCTTCTGAACACTTCTTACACTTTCTACCCTCATTTCTACCCTCATGATTTTCCACTTTTCCACTTATAATTAGTATTCTCAGCTAATTTACCAGATTCCTGCCTGAATTTAAAAAAACAACCTGCCCAGCAGCGGATTTTCGATTTCAACTGCCATATGGGGACAAAGCTCCTGACAACAGAAGCAGCGAATACACCCCTCCAGCTCGACCCGGGCTTGCCCCTGCTCCATAGATATAACCTGAGGCGGACAGTTTTTCTTACAAATGCCGCAGCCAATGCAGGCCGAAGTAAAAACCGGTCTGGGCCGCACCAGCCTGGTAACAATCCTCTTCAAAAAATCCGGCATTCTTTTATCCAGCAGATTAGCTGTTCGGTCAATATCCGGCAGTTTTATCTCTCTGAATTTCCTGGTCAGCCAGTCGGGAATTTCTTCCTTGAGAAAATTCCCTTCTCCATATCTCCCATAACTCTCGGATTCCCCGGATTGACTGTAACGGCGCAAAATAGCCTCCGGCAGGGGATCATTCCGATAGGAAGGATCTCCCCGTAAAAGCCAGGAAACCAGCAGATCCAGCTCCAGGATATCACTGGCAGCCAGCAGCAGCTTAAAATCCCGGGGAGTTCCGCTGGAAGGTCCGCTACCCTCCATTCCGGTCACTGCATCCATGATCGTAAGATCCGGATCAACCAGTTCGGCAATATCCAGCAGCAGCTGGCAAAAATCCCTGATCTTCGGCATCTTAAAATGATATCCAGCCTTAACCGTCCCCGGTACCACCCCGAAAAGGTTTTTTACCGCCCCGGTATATAGTGTCAGTCCGTGGGTCTTGAGCTTGGGCAGATTAATAATAAAATCCGCTTTCCTGATAAAACTGCAGAGCTCAAAGGATTTGCCCCGCCGCCCACTCTCAAGCTTACCATAAAAACTCCCGGTATTATAATTCAGCTCATAAAGTCCCTTCCCGGCATCTTCGGTATAACCGCTCCGATTGTAGGCCAGCTTTAAGGCGGCTTGATTGAAGGGGCCTCCGGGACTGTCTGCCAGTACAGGCCTGCCCCCCAGCGCTTTAATTTCCCCGGCAACAGCCCTGACCACCGCCGGATGGGTACAGACAGCCCGGGAGGGATCCTTACCCATCAGCAGGTTAACCTTCATCAAAACCCGGTCACCAGGAGAAATCTTCTCATCGACCTTAAATTCGGCAAAAATTTTTTTAATATTCTCTTTAAGAAGCTGCTCCCCATAGTTTTCGGTTTCCACAGCATACAGTTTATCCCTCAGATACTGATGCACTGTAATCGCTCCCCGTTCACTTTAAACTATAAGCCCGGATCTGCTGAAAAGCATGAATCCGGGCCAGTTATAACCAGTTATAGATAGTTTAATAGTTTATCAGTTTAACAAAAAATTAACAGGTAATTTTTTCATTTTTTATTATGCCCTCTCAGGGGCATGGCAGTTTATCTTGAAAATACGCCATATTATTTTCATGTATTGTTGTGCCCCAAAGGGATATGCGGGTTTACCTTGAAAATTTGCAGGAAAATTTTCATCTATTGTTGTGCCCCAGAGGGGCATGGCGGTTTATCTTAAAAATTAGTTCGTTAATTTTCAAATCTTGTTGTGCCCTAGAAAGGGCATGCGGATTTGTTCTATTTTTTTAAGAAGCTTTTTCACCGGCATTCTTGCTGCTGCTTCCGTCGCTGTCTCCGCTGCTCTCAGCAGACTTTTTACTCCCGGCAGCATCGGAGGAAGTCTCTTTATCCCTGGCATCGGTGCAGTAAAATCCGGCGCCCTTGAAAATAACTCCTGGAGAGCCTATAATTCTCCTGACCTCCGAGCCGCATTCCGGACACTCTTTCAGGGGACTGGCCTTGATACTCTGCATCTTTTCAAAACGTCCACATTCCTCGCATTCATAGAGATAGGTTGGCATCTTACTCACTCCTCTTATTCGATTTTATTGTCGGCCTGAATTTCTGCTGCAAAAATTTTCTAAAACTAAAACAGTAAAAGAACTCTGATTTGATAAATTTCAGCACTTATAAACATCAATAGAATAATTAAATTTAAAAAATAATTAAAAGAGCATTGAAACCTAAAAACATTAAACCCTAAATTTATTTATATTATATTTTAGTGATTTTGTCAAGAAATTAAACTACCTATTTTTATGCTAGCCCTATTATTTATATACCAGCCCGATAATTATTTTCCCTGAGAACCACCCTCGGCTGCCTCTTAAGCTGACTTATTGATAAACGAGAGCCTGATAGAGCTAATTGCTCCTAAAAATTGCCTCTCAAAAAAACCCTGATACCAGGAACCAGATCCCGGTTATTGCCCGGTTAAACTCCGGTTATTTTTTTCTGACGCCCGGGTCCAGACCAATAAAACGACGGTAGCCCCAGTAATTATAGAGCATAACAAAAATAAAAGCCAGCAGCAGAGTATACCAGCCAATCAGGAAAAAGTAAATAATGCCGAGCAGAGCCGCAGCCGCCAGGACAACCAGATAGGGCCTGGAGGGAAAATTAATTCTGCCCAGCTGCCAGGGCAGCAGGGTCAGTCCCACAAAAATACCAATTTCGTTATTAAAATAAAAACCGGCAGCCGCCAGCAGAGCAAAAAATAAAGCTAATACCTTATGCACAAAATTTATCCTCCCTTCCTTTCCAGTAGAACAGCAGTCTCAATATGGTAGGTCTGGGGAAACATATCTATTCCAGAAATTTCAGAAATCCTGTATCTTTCCTTAAGTCCCTTAAGATCCCGGGCCAGAGTCCCGGGGTTGCAGGAAACATAAATTATTCCCCCCGGGCCAATCTCCAGGATATCCTTTCTGACTACGGAGTCCAGGCCGCTGCGGGGAGGATCTAAAATCAGCAGGCTGGCTGGATTCAGCACTTCAGCCAGAGCCTCCTCAGCCTCAGCCTGGTGAAATTTCACCTTGCCCTCCAGTCCATTGATCCGGGCATTGAACCTGGCAGCTTCAATGGCAGCCTGACTGCTGTCAAAACCCACCAGCCTGGAGCTCAGCTCCGAGAGATAAATCCCGATTGAACCGGTTCCGCAGTAGGCGTCAACTATCTCTCCGCTGCTGATTTTCCCGGCCATCTCCCTGACGGTATCATAAAGCTTGACCGCCATCAGCTGATTTATCTGAAAGAAAGATTCGGGATAGATGATGAATCTATAGAATTCTAAATATTCAGTTATGTAGGGCTCCCCGACCAGCAGCCTGGTTTCCTCTCCCAGGATTACATTGGTGCGGCTGGGATTGATGTTCTGATGCACCCCCTTAAGCCCGGGATTCCCCTGAATAAGCTTTTCAGCCAGCTCCTGCCAGGGGCTTCGTTTCTTTTCCCGGGTTATAAAAGTTAGCTGCTGTTGCCCGGTGCAGCGGGCCGAGCGCAGCAGCAGATGACGTAGTTCTCCCTGGTGTTTCTCTTCCCGGTAGGGCTCAACTTCCCGCTGCTGCAGAAGCTCCACGGTACGGTCAAGCAAACGGTTTATTGGCTGGTCCTGAATCCGGCACTCCGGAAAAAAAACCAGCTCATGACTGCCGGAGCGGTAAAAACCAGCTCGAATTTCATCATCCTTAAGGCCCAGGGGAAACTGCCCCTTATTGCGATAATACCAGGGAAAATCCATTCCCTGAACCCTGAAATCCGGGAGCTCAGAAATTTTAGCAATCCGCTCCAGGGAATCTAATATCATACCACGTTTGGCCCGAAGCTGACCGCTGTACTCCAGATGCTGGAGCTGACAGCCTCCACAGCGCTGATAAACCGGACAGGGAGGCGAAACTCTTTCCCGCGAATTTTGGATAATCTCCAGCAGCTTTCCCCGGCTATAGCTATCCCGGACCTCTGTTATTTGAATCCTGACCCTTTCTCCTGGCAGAGCCTCGGCCACAAATACCACCGGTTTACCCTGAGGCCTGGCTACACCTTCTCCTCCGTAGGCCAGGTCAACTATTTCGACTGTGGCAGTTTCGCCCTGTTTCATTTTCCAACTTCCCTCCAATTTCCTCAGCTAGTGCTTCTCAATTTCCTCCCGGATCAGCTGGTTTGCCAGCTGGGGATTGGCCTTACCTCTGGTTTCCTGCATAACCTGTCCCACCAGAAAACCGATGGCCTTATCCTTACCACCTTTGATATCTTCCACAACTTCGGGATTATCGGCCACTATTCCGGCCACGATTTCAGCCAGCTCATCCTCATCACTGATCTGCTTCAAACCCCGCTCTTCCACTACTTCACCAGGGGCTTTTCCACTGACAAAGGTTTCTTCAAATACCTCCTTGGCAATCTTGGAGCTGATAGTACCGTCCTCAATCAGCTCCAGTAGCTCGGCCAGCTTCTCTCCGTTTAGCTCATCCTGACCGGGCTCCACCTCATTTTCTTTAAGCAGCCGCAAATATTCGCCCATCAGCCAGTTACTAACCTCCTTGGCATCATCATACTTCCCGGCTGACTCCTCAAAGAGTTTGGCCAGCTCCCGGCTCTGGGTTAAGACTCCAGCATCATAGGCTGGCAGGTCATACTGCTCCTGAAACCTATGCTTTTTCTCCAGAGGCAGTTCCGGCAAACTATCATCAATCTCCTCAATGAATTCATCAGATATTTCCAGCGGCATCAGATCTGGCTCAGGGAAATAGCGGTAATCTTCGGCCTCCTCCTTGCCCCGCATGGAAACGGTCTCCTGCCTGCTCTCATCCCAGGTGCGGGTTTCCTGAACAACCTTCCGACCGGCATCCAGCAGCTTTTCCTGCCTTTTAACTTCGTAAGCCAGGGCTCTTTCCACCGCCCGGAAACTGTTCATATTTTTCACTTCGGCTTTTATACCAAATTCCCTGTCTCCCCGGGTTCGCAGTGAAACATTGGCATCACAGCGCAGTGAACCCTCTTCCATGTTACAATCTGAAATTCCCAGGTAAAGAATAATCTGTTTCAGGGCATTGAGATAGGCCCGGGCCTCCTCAGGACTGCGGATATCCGGTTCTGAGACAATTTCAATCAGGGGAACCCCACCCCGGTTGTAATCAACGTAACTGTGAGCAGAATCCCCGACAGAACCGGCATGAATCAGCTTGCCGGCATCTTCCTCCAGATGAATCCGGGTCAGGCCAATCTCTTTGGTCTCACCTTCTTCAGTCTCAATTGTAATCCTGCCATCATAACCCAGCGGCAGATCATACTGAGAGATCTGATACCCTTTGGGCAGATCGGGATAAAAGTAGTTCTTCCGGTCAAACTTGCTGAATTGATTGATCTGGCAGTCGGCTGCCCGGGAAGCCTGCAGGGCAAAACGCAGCGCCCTCTTGTTCAGCATTGGCAGAGTTCCCGGAAGTCCCAGACAGATCGGACAGGTGTTAGAGTTGGGTTCAGCCCCGTAGGCTGCACTGCAGCCGCAGAAAAGCTTGGATTCGGTCTGAAGCTGAACATGGACCTCTAAACCAATTACTGTTTCATATTTTTTGGACATCGCCAATCACCTTCCCTTTTCTAAAGCAGCCAGGGTAGGAACATCCAGTCTTTTCTCCAGCCCGCTGGCAGCCTGTAATAATTCCACTTCTCCAAAGGCCGGCCCGATCAGCTGCACACTTAAGGGCAGGCCCTGCTCCGAAAAGCCAGCTGGTAGCGAAAGAGCTGGAAATCCGCTAATATTAACCGGTACGGTAAAGATGTCGGTATAATAAACATCCAGTGGATCCATATCCTCTCCGATTTTAAAGGCTGGCGCGGGAGAATTGGGGCCCAGAATTATATCTATTTCGGAAAAAACTTTTTCGTATTTTTCTTTAATCACCGTTCTGACTTTTAGAGCCTTCTTGTAAAGCTCATCCTGATAGCCGGAGCTTAAAGCAAAGGTCCCCAGCATAATCCGCCTTTTAACCTCGGGACCAAAGCTGAAACTCCTGGTATTGACAAACATATCCCTCACATTATCACCTGACTGGCGGGTTCCGTACTGAACCCCATCATACCGGGCCAGATTGGAACTGGCTTCAGCGGTGGCAATAATGTAATAGGCAGCCAGGGCCAGATCCGCCGGGGGCAGTTCAATTTCCCGAACTTCCGCTCCGGCCTCCCTCAATTTTTCGGCAGCTTCCAGAACCTGAT